>Ga0209013_10005178_pt1 | contig 11272 bp, 9 predicted proteins | sample Cruoilmetagenom2_FD_187291 | JGI IMG/M metagenome (GOLD analysis project Ga0209013, IMG submission 187291) | Oil polluted marine microbial communities from Coal Oil Point, Santa Barbara, California, USA - Sample 2 (SPAdes) (version 2) | ecosystem: Environmental > Aquatic > Marine > Oil seeps ...
GACAATGGCGTTATTAAATATCACAATAAGACTTCCTTGATTGCTTTTATTTTATTATATGTAACACGCCGGTCTAGGTCATGTTACAGAACTGTAATTAAAGATAAGGGGAAGTACACCTTTCTTACAGAAATGTAGATAATAAAGATATGGGTTATAGGAGAAATCTTGCTGAGTTTAATCCAAAACAGGTGTGATTCTAAAGCCAAACTGATAAGTTTTCCCTTTTTTCAGGCGGAATTCTGGATCCCTTCCATAGATAATACTGAAAAGATCCCCTACTCCGCTTTGGGTCAAATCAATATTCAGGGTGTAATTCTCTCTCTTTGGTAGCTCGTGGATATGCCCGGCTCTCAGAAGATCCTCCTGAGTATAAGGCCAGAGGCTAAAATTGAAAAATTGGCTTTCCAAGTATTCAATAAGGATCCCCTTCCCGGAATCATCCAGGAACCTAACCCAGCGTACATCAGAGCGGTTGCCATTTTCCTGGGGATGGATATAAGGGAAGCAAATATCATCACTTTTCTTTTGATGGATCCCAACCATGCCGCTCTGTTTTCGATCCGGCATGGTTTCATGAGGTCCTCGCCCGAACCAATCCACATCAGAAATTGAATTGGCCAGAGTTGTTTGTAAACCAAAACGCAGCATCTCGTTCCTTGGCCGCAGTTGATAATAAAAATCAATTCCTCCCTTCAAATCTACACGGGTTGAAAGCCTCAAGGGCGAATGACCTTGTGGGATCTGGTAAAGAGCAGTGATCAAAACACTCCCAGTGTTTACTCGCTCAACCTGGAAGTCCTTCAATTTCATCCTGGACCTGGCACTTTCCCACTTCCGATTAAGGGATATCAGCCGACCCAAACGGGGGAAAATATTCTCGACGATAAAATCATTATCCAGCGCCCTCTGGAAGTTAGGGGTCAAACCACCCATCAATATTGGTGCTCCATCTACCTCCAGGGATTGCAAAAATCCCGTATCGGTATCAAAGGTCAATTTAGTCCTAGGGATCAATATCTCCAGCAGGTTATCCCGGGGATGAATAATGAGCGGTGTGGTTTCAGTCCCCTGGCCGGATGAGATCTTACCCTTCGGCCCATTAGTCGGTATCGGTATCTGCTCCCAGCCAATCCGGTGTCCTGCTTTCGCCCAGGAGGTATCTTCACGCAGAAAGAACTCCAGCAGTAAGTGGCCCTCAGAAGCCTCCCTGGTTTGATCCGTCAGTTTATATGGAATTAAAATCTTTTCCTGTCCACTAGCCGGAACAGCGGGCACGATTAGCGTCCCGGACTGATCAAGGCGACCGTCCCAAGTCAATGACCAGTTCAGATCTATATCATCTAGAGATACAAAGCTGTTTTTATTATTGAGGATCACCTCTCCCTGATCGAGATCCCCAGGATCCGCCGTCAGCGATTGGTAAACCTTTTGAACCTCATAAGCATGAGGATTGGGCTGCAAATCTGGCTGGAATAGTCCATTGATGCAGAAATAACCATCATTGGGTTCATCTCCCCAATCTCCTCCATAGGTCCGGATTAATGATCCATCATCCTTCTTTTGGATTAAGCTCTGATCAATCATATCCCAGATAAAACCACCCGCACAATGAGGGTATCTTTCAAATATCTCCATGAACTTGTGAAGGGAACTGATGCTGTTGCCCATAGCGTGGGCATATTCACAAATCAAGATTGGTTTATTGGCATAATTTTTGGGCCAGACCCATTTTCCAATAAATTCCCCGGCTTTAGCAAAACGCCTGGGTTTATCACCCTGGGCCAATTTTTCCAGAAATTCTGGGGATGGATACATCATGCTTATCACATCGGAGTTCGGGGAAGTGTGTTCTCCTTCATAATGGATCGGCCGGGTTTGGTCCAGCTCCAGCATAGCCTGGCGCATATACTTGAAATTTTCTCCCCCACCGGCTTCATTGCCCAGCGACCAGAAAATGATCGAGGGGTGGTTTCGGTCCCTTAACACCATTCGGGTGCCGCGGGAGACAACCGCATCCTGCCACTCGGCCTTGCCGCGAGGAAGATGCTTCACGAATCTGTGGGATTCCAGGTTAGCCTCATCCATCACGTACAGCCCGTATCGATCGCACAGTTCATAAAAATATGGGTGATTTGGATAGTGGGCAGTCCGGACTGCATTGATGTTAAATTCCTTCAACAGCTTCACCTGGGCTTCCATGGATTCATTGGTAATGGTATATCCCAGTTGGGGATCGAATTCGTGCCGATTAACTCCCTTGATCAAAATTGGTTTTCCGTTCAACATGATTTGATTGTTGATGATCTCTATAACCCTAAAACCAAACTTGGCTGGGATTACCTCCAGGACCTCTCCCTTGGCATCCAGGATGCTGATGATTACAGCATAAAGAGCAGGATGTTCTGCGGACCATTTTTGTGGATTGGCCAGAGATTCCCGAAAATCAAGGCTAAGCTGCTCATCCAGGGAAAAGCCCTTTGTTGTTTTAAAAACTTCTTTCCCATCCGGATCCATCATTTCAACAGCAAGGTTAAATTCTTCTTCATCCGGATCGAGTGAGCTCATGGTGAAATCTGCCAGAAAGACAGCATCCCGATAATGTTCATCCAAACTGCATTGCAGGTAAAAATCCTCGATCCTGACCCTAGGAGTACAATAAACATAAACATCCCGAAAGATACCGTTCAAATACCACATATCCTGATCTTCCAGAAAACTACCATCGCAGAATCTATAAACCATCACAGAAAGTTGGTTTTCACCAGGAATCACCAGATCTGTAATTTCAAATTCGGCTGGCAGCATGGAATCCTGGCTATAACCCATCTCTTGTCCATTTAGCCAAACCTGGAAGGCCGCTTTAACACCGCCAAAATGCAGGAATATACGCTTCCCTTTCCAATTAACAGGGAGCTTGAATGACTTTCGGTAGCAGCCCAAATTATTTAAATTAGGGTCAATTCGAGGAGGTTGCTTCTCGTCTGTTCCGGAAGGCAATCCGATATTTCTGTAATGAGGTTTACCATAACCCTGCAGCTGCCACAGACCGGGAACTTGAATTACGCCCCAGTCCTGATCATCAAAACTCTGACAATAAAATCCATCAGGTTCTTGATTCGGAGCTTGAACCCATAAAAATTTCCAGGAACCATTAATATGATATTCGTTTTTGGAAGAATCGCTTTCCAGGGCAGATTTTTTGCTCTGGAAACGACGGGAAGTGCTGGTCATCGGATAACGTCCGATTTCAAAAACTTCTGGATCCTGCCAGACTGGCGGTAATTTTTCAAACATTGTTTCAGCCTCTAATCTGCAAATTAAAAGAACCCGTATGGCGTATTAATCAATCTAATAGATTTTCTAAATCTTCCCGGGATGGCAATCCTCTCGCACCATTTTTTCCGATCTTCAGAGCTGCTGCCGCGTTTCCCCAGTTGGCTGCCTCCCTGAGATCTTTTCCGTCCAAACATGCAGCAATATACCCACCGTTAAATGCATCTCCTGCACCCAATGTATCTACAACATCAACTTTAAATGCCGGGCTCAAAAAATCCGCGTCCGGACCAACCACCAGTGCCCCTTCAGCTCCCTGGCGGGCAATCACAATTCTCTTGTTGGCTGATAATAACTCTGCCCCTGCTTGAATTGTGGTCTGCTCAGTATATGGAATAATTTCTTCAATTCCATTGCCAAAAACCACCTGAGATAACTCTATTGCACGGTCAAATACAGTCTTTAGGGATTTATCAATACCCCATGATTCGAGGCGAAGGTTTAGATCCAGTGAAACAGTCAGTCCTGCTGCATGAGCTAATTCCATAGCCTTTAACTGGGTCGTTCTTACTGGCTCTTCCCTTAAGCATAATCCGGTAGTGTGGAGCCAGGCAGCGGAGTCGAACATTTCCGGCTTTATGAAAGATGGTTTAAGTTTTGTATGTGCCCCACCTGTATCCGGCCAAACATACAACCCCCGTTCTCCATCAGGATAAATCAGGGCCATAACCATTGACGTAAAGGCATCCTCAACCTGATAAGTACAATCCGTATTAACTCCTTCATTCTTGAAATCCTCAATCACCCAATGGCCATATCCATCTTTTCCAATGGTTCCAATAAAAGAGGTTGTTACTCCCAGTCGGGCAAGAGCCACAGCCACATTAGCAGCCGTACCTCCCCCGTGTAGTTCCAGAGCAGAGTCTCTTTGAACCGGAGCAGCAAGGGATCTCTCTGGCAAGGGAATTAGCAAATCCACATTTGCGTCACCCAGTACAAGAACTTGTGACCTATTCATTATTGGGTGCCGCCTTTGGCAGCCTCTACAAATTGTTGGATTTTTTTGAGGTCCTTACGAAAACTGCCGTCCGGAAGATACTGGTTAGTACATGTTAAGGAATCCACGGCCCAGGGATTAACAAAATCAATCGCCTCAGCTACGTTCTCAGGAGATAAACCACCAGCCAGGATCACAGGAATCTTGAGTTCCTGGACTATGCGCTGGCTGACATTCCAATCATGTGTTTCACCAGATGCACCGATCCCCGCAATATCAGAAGCCTGTGTATCCAATATCAGGTAGTCAGCTACATCCTGGAATGACAGGGCGACATCAAGGGCATCGGCACCAGCTACTGAGACTGCTTGCATTATTGGCATGTCCGGTATCTTTTTCCGCAGTTTGAGAACTTCTTCTGGAGGAACAGAATTTTCCAGCCCGCACAAATGTAAAATATCTGGCTGAACAGTCTTGACCATATTTTCAATTGCATTCAAATCCGATTCGACCGTTAATGCAACACACACCGCTGAATTTCCAACTGCATCCACTATAACTCTTGCAGTATCAAAATCGATCTCTCCTGGCAAACCCATGCTGCTCGGTGTGATTCCGAGATGATCCACTCCCAGGGACATGACCTCCAATGCTTCCTCAACAGATTGCATAGTATAGATCTGAACTTTCATAATCAACTCCTTCTAACCCGAGATATTTGTGTAGTAATCCAATTCAATTATATTTTACTCTCAGAATTATTTGATACTGAGTGGACATCCAAGGTCTTCTTTTCAATGGATCATCTGGTATAGTTGAGAATAAGTTTTTACTACTATTCTTGAACATAGATACCTATTTTAACAATACTAATCTTATTGGTTGAGGTAAACCATGTTTCGATGGCTCCAGAACTACCCCCATTTCTTAGAGATCATTTATAACCTGTTTGAAGTTGGGCTCAGCCCTCTCAAACGGTGGTTCAAACCCAATGGATTTGGAGAACCTTTGATTATAGCAGTTGAAAAAGTCGGGAAAGGGGCTGTTTTCAACTGCAAGATGTGTGGGCAGTGCATTCTGCACAGCACAGGGATGACCTGTCCCCTGAACTGCCCCAAACACCTCCGAAATGGTCCATGCGGCGGAGTTCGACCGAATGGCTACTGCGAAATAAAACCAGATATGATCTGTGTCTGGGTGGAAGCCTATGAGCGGTCTTTGAGAATGCCCCTTTATGGACATCAATTCGCTTCTCTACAGCCCCCCATGAATAACCAACTCAAAGGGACATCATCCTGGATCAATATGTTCCACGGGATTGATACAAAACTGCCCGAAGGCTGGACCAGCACACGGGATATACCGGTGAATTTCATCAAGGAGGATTTCCATGACTGATGAGATCAAAGCCCCCTGTAGTCGCCTGGAAGATATCTTGCGAGCCGGTCATTTTGCTGTCACGGCTGAGCTAAATCCGCCTGACAGCGCAGATCCCGAGGATGTCTATCGGGCTGCCGGAGTTCTGGCAGAAGTTTGTGATGGTATCAATGCAGTAGATGCCTCAGGAGCTAACTGCCATATATCGAGTGTGGCCATGTGCGCACTGTTGACCCGGGCAGGTTATGAACCCGTTTACCAGGTTACTTGTCGAGACCGGAATCGGATTGCCATTCAAGGAGATATGCTGGGCGCGGCGGCTATGGGCGTACTTAACGTATTATGCCTGACTGGAGATGATGTCACCGCCGGCGATCAACCGGAAGCCAAACGAGTGTTTGATTTTGATTCCATTCAGCTATTGCGCACAGCTAGGACGATGAGAGATGAGGCTGTTTTTCTGAGCGGCCGCAAGATCACTTCTCCTCCCTGTTTTTTCTTGGGCGCTGCTGCTAATCCTTTTGTACCTCCTTACGATTGGCGTCCGCAGCGATTGGCCAAAAAAATTGCGGCCGGCGCTCAGTTCATTCAAACCCAATACTGTTTTGATCTGGATCGATTAAAGGAATACATGAAACAGGTCCGTGATCTGGGCTTGGACAAACAAGCCTTCATTCTAGCGGGTGTGGGTCCCCTCAAATCTGCTGGCGCGGCGGAATTTTTACGTTCAAAAGTTCCAGGAGTGGTCATTCCAGATTATATTGTCGATCGTTTGAAAAAAACCCCCAAAGAAAAACAGCAGGAAGAAGGTAAAAAAATCTGTGTTGAGATCATCAAAGAGGTTCGGGAAATCGAGGGGATAGCCGGCATTCACATCATGGCTTACAGACAGGAAGAATTAGTAGCTGAGATCGTTGAGCAATCCGGTTTATTGCCTCGTCCCAATATTCAATAAGAAAAAATAATAGGAAAATAATGAGAAATTTATTTGAAATCACCGGTTTGAATGTTTATCTACAGATCGCGGTCACGATCATATCCATCGCCGTTCATCTGCTTTCCACCAGGAACAAGGAACGCCAGGAAAGCACAGTAGAGATCATCGCCATTTACACTATTGGCCTGGCTGGCTGGTTCACGATCATGAGCGGCCTGTTTGGGCATATCATCTACGCTGACCAGGTCGCCGCCGGGATCGGCTGGCCGCTGAATAGCGGTTTCCAGATGGAGCTGGGGTTTGCCGCCATTGGCATCGGCCTGGTTGGTTTCCTAGGATTCTGGGTCCGGTCCTTCTGGCTGCCGTTCATCATAACCAAATCCACATTCATGTGGGGAGCAGGGTGGACCCATATCATCCACATGATCCAGCACGGTAACTTTTCCCCCAGCAATACCGGAGCAATCGTTTATTGGGATTTCCTGATGCCGATCTTCTTGATCGTTTTGTTCATCCTCTATCGGCGTGACCAAAAGTTATAACAAAACAGACGCTCACTTGAGCGTCTGTTTTTAAGTAGCGATTTGTTCAATTATAAAAGATTTTGATCCAGTTCCAAAACCACCGCTTTCAATAAAGAAACTGCATCCTCCATTTTTTGCGGATCTATTTTCTCAATCGTATCCAGAGGCTTGTGGATTAATTTTGTGTCCTTCTTGGAAAGGAAAAATGCCGTTTCCATTTTTAATTTCAGGAATGGTGCATGATCACTGTTATTCACCAGGGGACTACTGAAAGCTCTGGCTTCGATCCCTGTTTTTTCTGCTACTTCCTTGATCAATCGGTTTAGTTTTTTATTGAGGGCTTTCCTTAAAACCAACCCACCTTTATTTACATAGGCCAACTCTGACCCAACCATATCAACATTGATCAGAAGATCACGATTGATCTTCTCTTCCAGTTCAACCTGATGTGCTTTGACATAGCCTTTAGATCCATACAAACCCCACTCTTCAGCAGCACAAAAGATAAATCGAAGAGTAGATTGGTCAAGAGAGTTCCCTTGAAAGTACTCAGCCAGACTGAGCAAAATTGCGGACCCGCTGCCGTTATCAATCGCTCCTGGACTGGTATCCACTCGCCTAGCAAAGGTACTAAGAATGATTATCAAGGCGTTGATGATCGATACAATCAATAAGATCACATTGAAAGTTCCTGAAGGGTTTCCTTCCAACTGTATAACTCCCCCAATCAAGGTAATCCCCAATGAAATCAGGAAAAAGAGGAGACTACCCATGGTCAGGGGCATATTCATTTTTGGCATCGATGATCCCACTGAATCCGTATGCGCGGTGAAATAAATAATCTTTTTAGTTACTTTTCCAGATCCTGGCGGAAGATCACAAATAACATTCTTGCCCCTGGACATTTTCCCAAGGTAGGAAAATTTATCGTTCATGATCGCTTTTAACAACAAGACCAAAAATAGTACTGCTAGGACCGGCAAGAAAACGGATAGTATTCCACCAATATTCCCCCCAATACTCAGGCTGATGTTGAGTAAACCCAACCAGAGAATGAGCAGTAGTAACATTACTTTCCGAGCCATCACATAAGCGCCGGACCACTCGATTTCTTCGGTATATGGGGAAAGGCCAATCCTCTTGAGGAAATCCAAGATGAACTTCGTGGTTTCCTTTTCTGCAGGTGTACCCATCATCCGGGGTTTGCTTAAGATGCTGGATTCTAAGATAGAAAAAGCATTTGATGATGATTGGTCCATTAATTCTCCTCGATCCTGTAAACATTACAACTCACAACAATTATAAAGGCTTCAAAGAATTGTGCGTTTTTCAATACCTGTGATTTATTATGGATTAATTGGGAAAACAAAAAGACGCTCACTTGAGCGTCTTTTTTTGAGTAGCGGGGAGTGGATTCGAACCACTGACCTCCGGGTTATGAGCCCGACGAGCTGCCACTGCTCTACCCCGCGTTAATTATCGACTGCAGATTATAGCACGCGCCAAAAGTCCGGTCAAGGTTTAGTGGAAAAAAACAGCTCCCACCAGATCCGGAACAAGTTTTCCGGCTCTGGAGTTGAAGTAGAAAACAAAACAGGTGCCTCTGGGGTGCCTTCCAACGGCACAATGGCCACTCTATGATCCCCTTCCCGGATCCATTTACGCTGGTTATAGGCCCATTCTGCCACGGCTGCATCTGAGCCTGCCCTCACAACCTCCGTTGCCAAAGCGCCAGTGGTGGCGGTTAAAGCAGAAATGGTCAGCTGAGATTCGTCAAATTCATCGGATAACCGATTTAAATCAGCGATCCGGCTGCCAAAGGCGATCATCCAGACCACAATCAGCCCCAGGAAACCTATCAGAAAAACCATTCTGCCCTTTTTTAGATCCATATCTTTATCTTAACGCACAATCTTATCAGTCGCAATACAGGGTTAGCTGCAAGTTTATTGCCAATTCGATCAAGGGATGCAATATTAGGGGCTGAGTCCTTTCAGAGGACTCAGCCCCTTGTGGATAAAACTAGATGATAATTTCTTTTAGATTTTCAACATCATCCTCATTAACGATAATCGTCAAATAATCATTGGGAGAGATCAGCGTAGATCCATGGGGAATCACTCCCCTGCCATCCTGTTTAATGGAAATTAATAGACTATCTTCTGGAAGCAGGCGGGCAATCTCGCTGACTTTTTTTCCAGCAATGGCGGAATCTTCATTAACCAACAAATGGATCACTTCAAAGTGATCTTCCATATCCAGTTCAAGCTGTTTCATTTTATTGTTTATCTCTGAGCGCCGTGTCAATGCCAGGTGATAAGCGCGGATGATATTTTGTCTTCTGACCAATCCCAAAACATTGCCGGGATCTTCCCGTGATATGACCGGTAGACGGCCCAACCCACGTGATCCCATCCTGTATAGTGCCTGTCCAATGGTTTCATCAGGATATGTGATCAATAAATCAGCCCTTTTTGTGGCAACGTCTTTCACTTTGGTTTCATCTAGATCAAAATTCGATGAGATAACATTCCTGAGATCGCTCACTGTGACGACACCAAAAAGCTTACCTTTTTCATCCAGGACCACAACCCCATGGCTGGAAGTTTGATTGAGCAGGATTGAAAGATTGCTCAAGGTATCATTCATCGAGATCACAATATAGTCGTGTGACATCACTTCTTTGACCAGAACGCCTTCCAAAATATCGACATCCCTGCCCCTGCTGAGGTGGACTCCTCGCCGGGATAGTTTCAAGGTATAGATAGACTCTCCCTTCAAGAGCTGTTGGGATACGATTGTGGTAATAACAACAGTTAACATGAGGGGTAGAATGATGCGGTAATCGCCGGTAAGCTCAAACAAAATGATCACTGCAGTAATCGGCGCGTGAGCTGCTGCTGTGAATGTCGCGGCCATGCCTATCAGCGCGTAAGCTCCGGGCGGAGCTATCACATCAGGGAAAATTTCCCTAATTCCCAGTTCAAAGACAGTTCCCAGCATCGCTCCCATAAATAACGAGGGAGCAAATACACCACCGGATCCTCCTGAACCTAATGTCAGGATAGTTGCTAGCAGCTTCAGGAACAAGAGGGCAAGAGCCACACCCAAAACCAAGTTTCCAGCCAGGGCGTCCTCGATTAAATCGTAGCCAACATTATATATCTGCGGCAAACCTTCCCAGTGTATACCTGTCAGAATCGGATACAACAAAGCTATCCCACCTAATAAAATTCCCCCTATCATCGGTTTCAACCACTCGGGTACTGCTTTCCAATCCCCAAAAAGGTCCTCGGCCCAATAGAGCGACTTAACGAATAACACTCCCAGTAAAGCTGCCAGAATACTTAAGACTGGATAAAATGCAAACTCCCACAAAGAGATAATGCCATATTCCACGGGGATTAAAAAAGCCGGAATATCCCCAAAAACAACCTGCCCGACAATACTGGAAGCCACAGACGAGATCACGACCAGGCTGAAGTGCCTCACACTGAATTCACCCAAAATTATTTCCAGGGCAAAGATAACACCAGCAATAGGAGCATTAAATGTTGCAGCAATGCCTCCTGCCGCACCACAAGCCACCAGGATGCGGATCTTATCATCGGACAGATGCAATTTTTGCCCGAGGGTCGATCCAATTGAGCTGCCTATTTGGACGATTGGACCTTCACGTCCTACAGAACCTCCGCTCCCGATAGATATAGCAGAGGCAAGTGATTTTACAAGGGCAACTACAGGGCGGATCTTTCCGCCGTGCAGCGCAACTGCTTCCATCACTTCAGGGACGCCATGGCCCTTAGCCTCCTGGGCAAAATTATATATCAGAAGACCTACGATCAAACCACCCACAGCCGGCACGATAACAACTATAAGATTACCAAGGGTTGGGAATTTAGCCGGGATCCATGAATAACCAACAAACTCGAAAAAAGTTATCAGGTACCTGAAAATAACTGCTCCAACGCCTGTGCCTAATCCTACTAGGAGAGCAATAATAATACTGCCGACATTTGACGTACTGAAGAATTTCTCAAATTTATTTTTCATTTTTTCTCTTTCCAGCAATCATTTTCCTTCTGCTAGCAGTAAGTAATCCTGTCGCACTAACAGAAAAAAAACCGATCCATCATCTCAGGATCGGTTTTACGGCTATGT
>Ga0209013_10005179_pt1 | contig 11271 bp, 8 predicted proteins | sample Cruoilmetagenom2_FD_187291 | JGI IMG/M metagenome (GOLD analysis project Ga0209013, IMG submission 187291) | Oil polluted marine microbial communities from Coal Oil Point, Santa Barbara, California, USA - Sample 2 (SPAdes) (version 2) | ecosystem: Environmental > Aquatic > Marine > Oil seeps ...
CGCCCCGGTGTAGGCGCCCTTCTCGCGTCCGAAGAGCTCGCTCTCGACCAGGGTCGAGGGCAGCGCGGCGCAGTTGACCTTGACCATCGGCCGGCTTTGTCGCGGGCTCAGCTCGTGGATACGTTGGGCGATCAGCTCCTTGCCGGTGCCGGTCTCACCTTCGACCAGGACGGTCGTCCCGGTCGGTGCGACCTGCTCGACCATCTTGAGGACCCCGATGATGGCCGGGCTCTCGCCGACGATGCGGCCGCTTCCGTGCTGGAGCTGGTGCTCTCGCTGGAGGTAGGTATTCTCGAGCTCGAGCTGGTCTCGAAGCGTCTTCACCTCTTCGTACGACCGCTGCAGCTCCTCTTGCGACCGATTGCGTTCGGTCACGTCGATCGACGCGCCCAGCAGGCGCACCGGATTGGTGGCCGATGGCGGTCGCATCCGCCCGCGCGAGTAAACCCACTTTTCACTGTCGTCGGGGAGCGCGATCCGGTACTCGATGTCGATCTCGCGCCCCTCTTCCACCGCCCGCCTCACCGCTTCCGCGACCGGTTCGCGGCACTCGGGATGGACAGACTCCATAAACCGCTCCATGGTGATGTCGGTGTCCGCCGCATAACCGAAAATCCCCCGCCCCTCCTCGTTCGCCCAGAACCGCCCGCCCTCGACGTCGAGCATCCACATGCCGACCTCCGCGGCCTCGGCGGCCAGCTGCAGCCGCTCCTCGCTCTCGCGCAGCGCCGCATCCGTGCGCTTGCGCATCAGGGCGTTGGCGAAGATCTGGGCCACCAGCTGCAGCCGCTGCACGATCTCGTCCGGCCACGAGCGCTCCTCCTGAACGGAGTGAAAGGTGGCGACGCCAAAGACCGATTCGCCTCCCGTGGAGAGCGGAAAAGAGAACAGCGATTTGATTCCGAAATGCCGCCATGTTTCGCAGTCCACGTTCGCCTCGGCCGGCGCCTCATCGACGCTGGGCAGCGAGACGATTTCTCCCGCTAGGACACGCCCGAGGATCCACGGGGCGGCCTCCCGAGCATCGAAATCATCGGGAACCGGGGGCCCGTCCAGCGGCCGGTAGAGGTGGGTCATCCGGAGGACTCCGGGTTCTTCAGGGGACAGCTGCCAGAGGTCCGACATGTCGAGGCCGAGGCACTCGCACACCCGGCGCTGGGCATCCTCGATCTCGTGGTCCACTTCGCCCGGCTCGAGGTTTACGAAACGCGAGGACAGGTCCGAGAGCATCGTTTCGAAACGCAGGCGATCCTGCATACCAGTGTTCACGTCGTCGACCTCGGGATGCATCCGGTGATTCTGCCATGCGCACCGGTTGAAATCAAAAAAGGGTCAAGCGCACGCCCCCCATCCCGCGCTTCTCACCGCACTGCGACGATTTTCTCGAGAGATTCCAGGTTTTCTTGCAGAGCTTCGCGCAGGTCCTCGTCCCGTTCCACCCGCACAGCGACCTGGAGGTCGTCGATGGCCGGCGTGTACTCAGCTTCCGCCAAAACTTCCGCCGCGAGCAGGCGCACCCCGGGATCGTTGTCCCGCAGAAGTCCCTCCGCCCACCGCAGGGCCGGCCGCGATCGCATCTGTACGAGCCTCCGCAGCGCCGCGGTCTTCTCTTCGGAATCATCGCCGACGAGCTGCCAGAAGAGCCGTTGCTCCTCGCCCGCCCATTGCTCGTCGACGAGGACCTCGCGGATCTCCCGATCAGGCCGCACGACCTCGGCTAGGTAGGGAATGGGCTTCCGTCCGGCAACAATCCGCGCCATCCGCGGGACCATCCAGCGCATGCCCGGTGTCGCCTCCGGGTGGCCGACAGAGACCGCCACCTTGCCCTTGCCGGCGGCGTTCATTAGCAGCGCGGTCTTGCCGGGCGTCACTCCGGACGACGAGCCTCCGGTGAGGTGGATGTCGCTGACGTACGTCGCCAGCTCCTCATAGGGGGGGAGATCGGTGTTCTCCGAACGCACCAGTACCGGCCCGTCATAGTACTGGAGAAAGGTTTGCGCGTCGGCGGGGATCTCCGGGAAGAGCCGGCGCCCATCCGCGGTAAAGGCGACCTCCATCAGCCCTCGTCCACGGTTGTAGTGCGCGCGATCGATGACATCCGCCGAGATCAGCCTCAGCGACCATTTGTAGACAGGGGTGCTCGAGAGCAGATAACCGCCCGCGCAGATGCCCACGCAGCCCTTGCCCTCCTCGAGCACGAATCGCCGCACCCTCTCCCTGCCCTTGTCGCCCATGCTGGCGGCCTGCTTGCTGCCGCTGCCGCCAGGGAACACGATCACGTCCAGTCGATCGAGGACGCCCGTCATCAGATCGACCGCCGTGACCGCAACTGGAAGGATCCCGGGATCGATCTCGAGGGCGGCCATCGTCTCCAACACGCAGGTAGGGCTCGCACCGCTGTCGGCGTACACGCCGACCTTCAGGGGCCGTGTCTCCAAGGCCGGTCCGCTCACCGACCGCAGGGCATCATACGCGCGACGCGCCATGGTGTCCTCGAAGGCGCGGTACTCCTCCCCGGTGTGCTCGTGCTGCAGAAACTCGGACGTCTGCCGCAGGACCTCCGCCTCTACGACGTCGAGAGAGCCGCGGAAGCCGCCGTCCCGATTCTCCAGCGGCATCAGGTTCAGGTACTCGTCCTTGTGGCCTTCCTTGAAGGGCCGCACGATCCGCTTGATCCGCAGGCTCTCGGCCCACATCGGTGCGTCCGGCTCGCCTTCGGAGAGGACAGCCGGACTGGCCCCGGCCTCCACCCACAGGGGCACGGCCACCGCGCACAGCGGCTCGCCCGGGATCACCCACATGGTGGCCACCGACCCCGCGACCCCGGGCCGGCTACCCTCGATCACCACAGTCGCCGAGGTGTTGTACCTGTTGATGCTGTCGCGGGTGGAAATCCAGACCGGCTCCTCCGGCGCGACCGTTTGCATGGCCTCCCAGGTCGGTCGGCGCACCAGGACATTCCCGATATCGCGGGAGAAGTGTGTCAGGATCGTCTCGAACGGCACCTTGGCGCCGGCAAGCTCCCCGAAGAGCTGGGTGGCTCGCTCGAACCGAAGATAGCCGGCGCCTTCACCCTCGTCGCCGGTGCGCGCGAAGTTGGTGTTCACCAGGTATCCCGCCGCTTCCCCGACCACGTCGAGGCGGGTGAATCCGTGGTTGTGGGCTTCAAAGATGGCAGCGCCGCCTTTACCGTCGATGACGCCGAAGTTGGCGAGGCTGCCCAGGTGGTCCCCCTGGTTGGCCTCGAGATAGGCCGCGAAGTCCTCGACCGTGCGGCAGGTCCGCAACGCGTCGGCCATGATCGTTCCCTCGAGGTCCTTGGCCTCGCCGGGGACGTCGGGAAGGTTGTAGGCCACCGTGTTCATGATCGCGAAGCCCTCGGAGTTCAGACCCGCGAAGGCGCGGCGGCCCGAAGGGTCATCGCCGTTGACCAGCGCGAGATAGGCGAAGGGTTGCTCGGCCACGAACACGACCCGATTCGACAAGGTGTTGGTGTCGCGGTTCTTCCACAGCATCGGCGCGCCCGACTCGGTGGCCACCGGCGCGAGGACCGCCGAGGTGCACTCCTCTCTCTGGGCGAAGGCCAACCCCGATAGGTGCACAAATAAAACGGCGGCTATAACAGTCAACTGTGCGGAAAATCGCTGTGAGTCCATCTTGCCTCCCCGCAGCTCCGCACTCATTGTATTCGCGCCGGGCGCCGTCCGGCCCCGAGACGGCTACCTGGTCATCCCCTGGTACACGAGGCCGAGGAACTGCTCGGCGTTGATGAATCCGCCTCCCCATTTATCCACCAGGGGCGCCAGAGGCTTCGCGGCCTGAATCTCCTCGAGGCTTTTTCCCTGGCGGACCATCGGCGCGATGGCAGCGCGTGCTTGCTGCAGCATGTCGCGGTAGGCGATGAGATCGCCGCGATTCCCGAACGGCCCGTGGCCGGGGATGATGCCTGTGTCATCGTCCACGAGTTCCAGCGCCTTGTTGCAGGCGGCGATGGTGCCTGAGAGCGATCCCCCGGAGTAGACGTCGATGAAGGGAAAGGTGCCGTTGAAGAAAACATCACCCATGTGCAGCACATTGGCCTGCTCGAAGTGGACCATCGTGTCGCCGTCGGTGTGAGCATGCTCTACGTGGAAGGCATGGATGACATCGCCGTTGACGTGGAAGGTGACGGTATCCGAAAAGGTCACCACCGGGAGCGATGCCTCCGGCGAAGGCTCCACCTTGCGATCCCAGATCTCGAAGAATTGGCCAACCGTCATCTGCCGGCGAACGTTGTCGTGAGCCACGATCAGCGCACCGGTCTCGCCGAGGTTCTCATTGCCGCCTGTGTGATCGCCATGCCAGTGGGTGTTGAGGACGAAGCGGATCGGCCCCTCGTCGACAGCTTTAACCGCCGCTCTGATCTTTTCGGTCAGCGGCGCGTATTGATCGTCAATCAGAAAGACGCCGTCCGCGCCCACTGAGACGCCGATATTGCCGCCGGCGCCCTCGAGCATGTAGATCCCATCCGCGACCCTGGTCGTGGTGATCTCAACTTTGGAAAAGTCTTGTTGCGCCCATGCGGGCAGGCATGAGAAAGCAACGGCCACACATAGCCCGATCGACCGAATATTCATGAGTTTCCCTCCGAGCGGCCAGTATTCAGAAAAGGAAACTCGCGGACTGGTCCGTTTCTTCCGCTCGCGCCGAAACCCGATCAGCTCTCGGCGATCTCCATCCCCAGCATGAGAACAAAATCGGCAACCTGTTTGGTCCACACGATGTGGACCTTCTGTTCCCCGCCTCCGGAATCCCGCAACCGGTAGTCGCTCTTCGGGTTGAGCGCCTCCTTGCCGATGTACATCGCGCCGAGGCCCCTGCCGCTTGTGTCCCGGAGAGTGAGGGAATACGTTTTCTCGCGGCCGGATACATCGGTGGTGACCAGCTCGACATTGTTGAAGCTCGGATCACGCGCCTGATCTCGCTGCCCCTGGTTCATGGGTCTCTCCTCCGCTTCATCTGTCATATCCCCGGATCATTAGGTTCATTGTATCCCGGACCACAAATATCACTACCCACGACGTCAGCACGGCTGAATCACCGCGCAAGCTCCGCCACTTGCCGCGTTCGGTTTTCCATGTGCCTCCAGTTTACTCGCATTTTTCGTCACCTCGCGCAGAGCAAACGTGCCCTCCGTCACGGGCGCAAGATCTGAAACGCGGGACAATATCTGTGGAGGTGCGCCTCTGTGGGATTCCGGACTCGTTGTTCGATGTCGCTCAGCGTGGTCCTGGTCGCCACGACTGTGACGGTGGCCGCCGGCCCACCAGCGTGTGAGCCTCGATCGAGCAGCGGACCGTTACAGACGCCGGTGTTTGTCGACAATCTCAGCGGCCAAACGAGCTGGTTTGCCTCGCCGGTCGTGGCCGACCTCGACGGTGACGGCGCCAACGAGCTCATCGCCGCCTACTACGACGTCTATGTCTTCGCCAGCGACCGCAGTCTTCTCGACACGGCGACCGACGGGAGCGGACGTGTTTACGCCCCGCACGTGGTTGCCGACCTCGACGGCGACGGCATCATCGAGGTGGTGGCGGGGCGCGGCCACCAGGTGTGGGCCTGGGAGTGGAAGGGGGGCGCGCTCGAGGTCAAGAACGGATGGCCGGCCGACACCACCACTGGCGGCAACTCGCCCGAAATCCGCGGGATGGCTGCCGCCGACCTCGACGGTGACCTTGTCATCGAGATCGTGGTCACCACGACCCAGACCGTGTCTACAGCCGACGGCGGGGCGCAGGTCTTCGTCTTCTCAGCCGATGGCAGCACCTACCAGCCGGCCGGCGGCCACAACCCCGCTTGGCCCAGGTACAACAACCTCACGGGAACCGGTAACGACGCCGATCGCAACGGCCCGGGGCACTCGGGCTTCGGATGCTATGGCCTCAACGTCGCCATAGGCGACATCGACGACGACAGCGAGCTCGAGATCCTGGCAACTTATGACAACCACCACATCCAGGCCTTCAATTACGACGGGGTCGCCATCGACGCCTCCGACTACTATACGAACCGGACGTCGCCGTGGATCGGTAACCGACTCACCTGGGGCCAGTTCATCCGCTGGGCCGATCCCGACGTCGAGCAGGACCACTACCACCTCCACACCGGTACCTGGCCCAACCCGAGCTGGACCGAGTGGCTGCAGTGGACCGCGTCACCCCCGGGCGTCGTCGATCTCGACGGTGATGGCAAGAATGAGATCATCGGCGTCCCCAATGTGGAGCTCCATATTCCCTACGTGACCCAGGCGTACGCCGTCATGGTGCTCGAGGGCGCGCATGGGGACGGCACCCGGTCGGCGCGCCGCAAGGCCGGTTGGGAGGTGCTACCCCTCGGTTCCACGCCTATCGACGTCGATGGCTGGTACCCACCCTACGGGGTTCCCGCGCCGACCCTGGTCGACATCTCGGGCGACATACGACCTGAGATTGTCGTCTCGCTCAACGATGGTTATGTCTACGCCTTCAACGCCTCGGGCACGCGGCTGTGGCGGACCAGCTATCGTCACTCCAAACCCATCATGTTCAGCTCCGAGGTGACGGTGGCCGACCTCAACCGCGACGGTATTCCCGAGCTCCTCCTTGCGACATTCGGCGACCCCGACGTCCACGACTCGGGACGTCTCATGATCCTCTCAGCGAGCGGCACTGTCCTCCACGACCTGCCGCTGCCGAACCCCGGTCACAACGGCAACGGTAACGGTGCGCCGGCCGCACCCACGGTTGGCGATCTCGACGGCGACGGCGAGCTCGAAATCTTCGTCCAGACCTTCGATCACGGTCTCGACGTGTTCACGGTCCCGGGGTCCGGCACGAACTGCCTCCTTTGGCCCACCGCTCGCGGCGGCCCGTGGCGGATGGGTCAGCAAAACGGCCCCTGGATGCTGACCGACCTCTTCGCCGACGGCTTCGAGTTCGGCCACACTGCGAGGTGGTCTCTCACCGTGCCCTGACCCACGGGGACCGAAGACCGAAGGTGGCCAAAAGAACCCACTCGACGCTACCATGGGGTGCGGCTCCGTCCGGCGGCGGACGCACAGAAACACGGAGTTATCGCATTTGTACCTCTCAGGGCTCACTCATCGCGATCGGCTCTTCGATGTCGCCACCAGGTGGCTCGCCGACCGGCTCGAGCCAGAAGACGGGCGCGTCGTCACCGAGATCTTCGCTTTCGAGCGTGCGATCACCGCGCCCGTTGTGCGCCGTTTCGTCGCCGATCTGTGCCGCACCTGCCACCGGAGCGACCTGTACATGGAGCGCATCTCGAGCAAGGACCAGGTGCGGGAGGCTATCGCCGCCGCCGCCGCCCATCCCTCGGCTCGGGTCGCCGAGCTCATCGACTGGTACCGCCAGCTCCCGGAGGAGTTCTTCCCCCGCACACCCGTTCGAATGAGCCTCGTCACCCTGCGCAACGGACGGTTGGCGGCGATCGTGCGCCGCAAGCGGATCCGGCGCATCGCAGACAAGGTCTCGCGTCACATCGCCGACCAGGTCTCCGGCGAAATTGATTCTGTCGCGCGCGCCCTGGCCGCCAGCAGGCCGCGCCATCAGGGCGCCGACCCACCGAGCACCATCGCCCCGCCCGGAATCCCCGCTGCGGTCGGTGGCGCGGCCGAGCGCCTGGTGGCCGATCGGATCCGTTCGGGCCGCATCACCCTCGACCCGGAAAAGAACCGGGTCGACGACGTCATCGGCGTCAAGGTGATCGGGGCCCGCGCCGAGCTTGAAGCCATCGAAGCATCACTCGACAACCTCGACTACACGTGGGCGTTCCACCGCGAGGTTCACGATGGCGCCTATGTGGGCGTTCACCAGGTGGTCGACCTCGAGCTGCCCTCAAACGACGAGATCCTCCATCACATGGAGGGCATCGACTGGTCCTTCGCGACCGGCCGCGGTCTGCCGGTCGAGGATCTCGACCGGCGCTTCCGCTCATACATCGAGAGCTGCCGACGCACCTTCCGGGTCGAACTCATTCTCACTTCCTTCGAGGATCTCGTCGAGTCGGAGTTCGGAGTCGGCATTCACGAGCAGCGAATTCTGGAACAGCGGGATCTTGCCGCCGACTTCGGACGCATCGCCCGCAACGCCTCGTCGATCATCGAGTACATGCTGCGGCTGGCGACCTCGCGGACCGTGGAAATCGAAGAGATTCCGATCAAAATTTGGGGCCGCTACATCCGCGACACCGTGGCGCACGAAATCGCCGACCTCGGCGCCGGCGAGCCCACCGAGTGGCTCGTACCCGAGGAGCACCTCGAGGACCTGATGCAGCTGTGAGGCAGTCCTCATGAGCCGTGCCGGGGCGGTCTCCACGCGTGAGCCTGAAGTTCCAAAGGTTCACAGACGCACGACTCCCTGTCTCGAGGCTCATCCGGAATTCCGAATTCCGAATTCCGAATTCCACCAATCGCTGAGCTACCCTTTCACCACCGCGACGGGTCGCAGCCTCGCCACTTTGCGCGCTATGCCGGCGCCGATGACAGCGTCGACCACCGCGTCGACGTCCTTGTAGGCCGCCGGCGCCTCCTCGGCGAGGCCGGGCATCGAGCCGGCGCGGACCTTGATGCCACGCTCCTCTAGCTCGCGCCTGAGCTCGGAACCGTTGATCGAGCGTTTGGCCTTGCGGCGGCTCATCGTGCGGCCGGCGCCGTGGCAGCATGAGCCGAGCGAACACTCCATGCTCCTCTCGGTGCCGACCAGGACCCACGAAGCGGTGCCCATCGAGCCCGGCACCAGCACCGGTTGGCCGATGGGGCGGTACTCGGGCGGCAGGCCCTCGAAGCCGGGGCCAAAGGCGCGGGTGGCGCCCTTGCGGTGGACGCAGACCCGGCGTCGTTTGCCGTCTATGACGTGCTCTTCGGTCTTGCCCATGTTGTGGGCGATGTCGTAGACCTGGTGGAGGTCGACATTCGGCGCGCGGCCGCGCAAGGTCTTGGCAAAGGCCTCGCGGGCGAGGTGGGCGAGGACCTGGCGGTTGGCAAAGGCGTAGTTTGCGGCGCAGCGCATGGCGCCCTCGTAGGCGTGGCCTTCGGGCGAGTCGAGGGGCGCGCACACCAGCTCGCGATCCGGCAGGCGGATGCCGTAGCGCTGGACCGCTTTCTGGAACGACTTCACGTAGTCGGTGCAGATCTGGTGGCCGAAGCCGCGCGAGCCGCAGTGGATCATCAACGTCAGACAGCCCTCTTCGAGCCCCATGACCCGCGCCGCTTCGGCATCGAGGATCTCGTCCACGACCTCGACCTCGATGAAATGGTTACCTGCGCCAAGGGTGCCCATCTGCGGCCGTCCCCGTTCCCGCGCTCGGCGGCTGACCTTGGAAAAGTCCGCGCCGTCGAGGAATCCACCCTCCTCGGTGCGCGCCACGTCGGACTCCGTGCCGTACTCCTCCTTGCGGGCCCACTCGCCGCCCTCGCGACATGCGCGCTCGAGCTCACGTTCGTCGAGCCGCAGCCGGCCACCCTGACCGACCCCGCTCGGACAGGCGGCATCGAGGGCCGAGGCGAGCTTGTCCATTACGCCCTCGGCCTCGGCGAGTTCGACTCGCGACGCCAGCAGCCGCACACCGCAGTTGATGTCGTAGCCGATCGCGCCGGGAGAGATGACACCGCTCGGTAGCTCGGTCGCGGCAACCCCACCGATGGGAAAACCGTATCCCTGGTGGACGTCGGGCATCACCAGCACCTCGCCCACAACCCCGGGCAGGGTGGTGGCGTTGACCGCCTGCTCGAGCGACGCGTCACCGCCGATGGCTTGAAGCAGCTCTGAGCTGGCAAAGAGCCGCACCGGCACGCGCATGTCGGAGCGCACCGAGGTCGGGATCTCCCACTCGTAGGGACCGAGACATCTGAGGTCGCTCAGCTGAACCATGAGATTCCTCTATACGTCAAAGATAATGCGCGTCTCGAGCCCGCGCTCGGTTTCCGAGATCTCGAGCCGGTGATAGGTGACCGCCTTGATCTCCTTGCTTCGCGACAGAATGGAGCCGCCCTCCAGGCGTGCGACAAGACTCGTACCGTCCACCTCGAGGAGGAACCCGTCGAAGGCCAGATTCTCAGCCTCCGCGAGAAAGAGGAGCTCGCCGAGGAACGACACCAGGAGCTGTTCGCGGTCGTCGGCAAAAAACTCGAGCCGCCGATGGCAGCGGGATTCCTCGGAGATTTCCACTTCCATCAGCCCGTACATCCCGCGCACCGCCTCCCCGATCAACGCCGGAAGGTCGGGACCCCACACCTCGAGTTCCCAGTCGGCGGTGTGCTCCAACTCGCGGTGGCCTGCCGGAGGGGTGTTCACCAGTCAAGAGTAACACTCGTGCTCCAGGCTCGCGGAGCGTGCCGGCCATGCCATCATGGCGCCGTGAGCGGAAGTGACCCTCCCGACCCGTGGGCGCGCGAAAACCGCGCGGGTGAGCCGATTCGCCTCGGTGTCTCATCCTGTTTGCTTGGCGCCGAGGTCCGGTACGACGGCGACCACAAACGCGATCGCTACATCTCCGGGGTGCTTGGCGAGTTTTTCGACTGGATACCGGTGTGTCCGGAGGTCGAGATCGGGCTCGGCGTGCCGCGGCCGCCGATCCAGCTCGTCCACGGTGGCGACGATCCGCGGCTGGTCGAGGTGGAATCGGGCGAGGACCTCACCGAGCGGATGGAGAGCTTCGCACGGCAGAAGGTGGCCGAGCTCCAGCGGGCCGGTCTCGACGGCTTCATCCTCAAAAGCCGCTCGCCGAGCTGCGGGCTCGAAGGCGTCGAGGTCATCCACGTCGACCGCTCGAGCACGGCGGATGGAGTCGGTATCTTCGCCCGTATCCTGGCAGAGAAATGGCGCGATCTCCCGCTGGCCGAGGAGGCGTGGACCGAAGAACCCGATCGGCGCATGGATTTCTTCAACCGCGTACTCCGCCGTCATCGAGGACGCGTCACGGCCCTCCTCAATCTCGACCCGGCCCGGCTCACCGATCTCCGGGCGACTCACCAACTGCTGTTGGAGAGGTTGAGGCTCAAGGGTTAAGTCGCGTGGTGGCGGGCCCTAAAGGACCCGCCTACAAAGGCTGTCAGGAAACCTGTAGGCGGGTCCTTTAGCCCGTGTTTCTCACCAGCTTTCGTAGCGAGGTCGGCGAGGTGATGTGCCCAGCGGTGTTTTCGATCTGAGGGGCGCGGAGTCGTACTTGACAGTACGTCGAGCACCCCGAAGTGAGAAAACACCGCTGGGTGCAGTGCATCGCCGGCCGCAGCAG
>Ga0209013_10005180_pt1 | contig 11270 bp, 8 predicted proteins | sample Cruoilmetagenom2_FD_187291 | JGI IMG/M metagenome (GOLD analysis project Ga0209013, IMG submission 187291) | Oil polluted marine microbial communities from Coal Oil Point, Santa Barbara, California, USA - Sample 2 (SPAdes) (version 2) | ecosystem: Environmental > Aquatic > Marine > Oil seeps ...
CGAAAAATCCGCCTGGACATCTTCCCCTCTGCGCCAGGCTCCAAACAGAGCTACAAGATCCTCGACCTGGTCCGCTGTAAGTACCGTACCCCAGGTCGGCATGCCCCTAGCAGGTCGACCGTTGGTGATCACCGAGTTGTACCATTCATCGGGAAGAGAATTCAGGCGATCTGGGTCGTTCAGGCGCGGTGCTGTATCCGTGCCCTGGCCGTTCTCTCCGTGGCAGACCACGCAGGTGCTTTCAAACAACAGCAACCCTCGAGCCGGATCGGGTTCAAATTCCGCCTGCTGGATCTCCGGGGTAGTCGCTTCCCAGGCACGCATAAATACCACCACGTCGCGGACATCTTCATCGGTCAGCGGTCCACCAAAGTCGACACTCCAGGGGGGCATCTGCGTCCCGGGGACACCGGAGCGGATGACCGAGAAAAACACGTCATCGAATGTGGTCTTGAGCACCTGGCGGTCGTTCAGCGCCGGACCAACACCCCCCTCGCCACTCGCCCCGTGACAGGACGCACACTGCGCGGTAAATATTTCTTCTCCGTGCGTAACACGTTCTTCAGTATAATGTTCTGCTGCCAGGGCCAGGCGCGTTGATTCGCGAATCGAGTAAATTCCGAACCCGATCACGATGATCAACGTCAATACCAGCCCTATCACCAGGTAACGAGTGTAATTCTCTTCTCTTTCATCCATCAAACACTCCGTTTATGCTCCTGTAATCTGTGAGGGATCGAATTCAGTACGCTCGATCGGCGTACTGGTATCCACCCAGACCTCGCCCTGGCGAATGGTGACCGGGAAGAGATCCAACGGGCGCGGCGCAGGTCCACCGAGCACCTCTCCGACCGTATTAAAAAGAGATCCGTGACAGGGACAATGATACTGGTCTTCTTCATCTTCCCAAGGGACCGCGCACCCCAGGTGGGGGCAGCGCTGCCAGAGCGCCAGGAAGCCGAACTCATTTCGGAGGAGATAAAATCGCCCTGATAGTATGTGGGTGAGGCTGGGGATCGCAAATTCATCCACCTTACCCGCGTAGACCAGACCTCCAAATCCACCAGTTGAGACCGGCTTGATAAATTTTAACAAAGCCGCCAGCATCTGCCCTCCTAATACGACCAGGGCGCCAAGCCATGCGATTCCGAAAAACTGCCGACGTGAAATTTTAGGTTTTCTTTGACTATTTTCCATATTCGTAAATTCCAAAACATCACTTACAGATTGTCAAAAGGAGAATATCCGTCCGGCATATTCCAGGGCAGGTACAACTCAAAACCGGGACCGCGGAAAAAGAAGCCGGCCAACGTAAAAACAAACGCCGAAACAAGAAGCACCGTAAACAGTAGCAAGAGCATCTCACGCGTATCGGGTTTATAACGGCGTAGCACTAGCAGCGGTATTAACACGATAGCGCCGATGATCAGCGCTGGAAACAGCACCTGGGTGACAAAATCCGGCACGATGCCTCGCAGCAGCTCGCGCGGCGACAGAACATCATCTAAAAATATGTACACCGGCATGATAATCACCGCGTACAGGGCGGTGTAAAGTGTGATTTTTTTTCCGCGCTGAGATGTAAACCAGCGTCCAGCACCCAATCTGGAGTTATCAATATAGGGTATGGCGATCACAAAAAGCACGATCAGGCCTGGTAGAGCGACGGCCATCAGCGTTGGATGACCGTGCTCCAGCATCTCCTGCAGCCCCATGAAATACCAGGGCGCTTTGGCCGGATCGGTGGTCTCGTTCGGGTTGGCGATCTCTTCCAATGGCGCATTGATCGAAAGCGACATCAGCAGCAGCACCAGGACCACGCCCAGCGTCAACAGCCCTTCCAGCAAGGCGACGATCGGGAAAGAAAAAATCGTACCATCCGGGCCATGATCGACCAACATGGTTGGGGCGCGCTTGACGAGCTCGACCAGGGTGTAGGTCTTGCCGCTGCTCTCTTCAAAAGACTTGGCAGGGGGTTGTTTTTCAGTCATTGGATACCTTCCTCATCTACCTGATTGGCCGCCAGACCGCCGTCTTTGCGCACGCGCCAGATATGCAGCGAGATAATGAACAGAATCGCACTCGGGATCATCAAAACATGCAAAGCGTAAAACCTGGTCAGCGCTTCCTGGCCTACCTCCGCCCCTCCCAGCAAAAATGTCTTGATGGTCGCACCCATCAGTGGCTCGTATCCGGCGACGCTCGTCCCAACCGTGATGGCCCAAAACGCCAATTGGTCCCATGGAAGCAGGTAGCCGGTGAAGCTGGCACCCAGTGTGAACAGCAGCAGGACCACCCCGACGACCCAGTTGAACTGGCGCGGAGGCTTATATGCCCCGGTGTAAAACACGCGCGCCATGTGCAGCACGACCGCCAGAACCATCAGATGCGCGCCCCAGCGGTGCAGGTTGCGCAGCATCTGCCCGTAGGGCACCTGGGTCTGCAAGGTGATAATATAACCGTAAGCCCGCTCTACAGATGGGACGTAATAAAACATCAACAGCAGACCGCTGATCGAGAGCTCCAGGAATACAATCGTTGAGATGATCCCCAGACCCAGGCTGTATTTCGCACGCAGGCTCTTCAGGCTGACTTTAACCGAGTGTAGATGGAAGAAAATGTTAGTGGTCATGATCAGCGAGCGGTCCAACGGATTGTCGGGCCAGCCATGACGGAAGAAAGACGTCCACACTCGTGATCGGGTGATCCAATTAGTAAAACTAGACATCAGGAAACCTCACAATTTCTCAGTGGTGTGTAAAAGATGCTTGCAGAATCTATCTATTCCCACGGCGTATAACTGAGCACTTCCTGGAAGCGGAAGGCTTCCATCGTAATGGCATCGGTTGGGCAGCGTTCGGCGCACAACGCACAACGGGTACAGGCTTCATCGTCCTTAATCATTGCTGCAGTTGTGGGTGTATCTTCCGCAGCCCAATCCTGCAGGGTGGCGCCCAACTGTTTCTCGATGACTTCCGCTAACACGGCGTCCCCACTCATCTCGTCTATGCGCACAATCTTCAGGCAGTCCCACGGGCAGACGTCCACGCAACCATTACACAAGATGCACTTCGTGCCATCGAAGACCGTGTTGACGCTGCACTCCAGGCATCGGCTGGCCTGCTCGGTCGCCTGATCGAGCGTGTAACCCAGCTCGATCACGGAAATACCTGTGCGACGGTCGACCGGCAGGCTGGGAACCCTGCTGCGATCCAATTTCGTCCAGCCCTCGAAAATAGCGTATCCTGGCAGGTCGCTCCATTCCTGGATGAATTCAACCTGCAGCCTGCGACCCTGCACGTATTGTTCGATCCCCAGTGCTGCGATGTGCCCATCTCGCACAGCGCTGATGATCAATCGCGGTCCACTGGCGACGTCACCCCCGGCAAACACGTCTGGAGCGGTGGTAACCATGGTCTCGGGATCGACCTGCACAAGGCCGCGCGGCGAGATGACAACATCGTCCGCGCCGCCGAATACCTCCAGGTTGGCGCGCTGCCCGATCGCCAGGATAACCGTATCGCAATCCATGACACGCTCGGTATTTGGCTTGAAGCTCGGGTTGAAGCGCCCCTGATCATCAAACACAGAAGCCACCTCGATTACCTCCAGGCCTGCGACGACGCCATTTGCCCCCCGGATGCGGTTCGGGGCCAGCCTGGTATCGAGCTGGATGCCCTCTTCGAGCGCTTCTTCAAGTTCAGACTTTGATGCAGGCAACTCGTCCCACGACTCGAGCGCAATGATACGCACGTCAGCGACGCCCAGGCGCAGGGCGGTGCGCGCCACATCTAAAGCTGTTTTGACTGCCTCTGACTCCTCTTCGGTTCTCTCTTCCACATGTGTCAATGCATCCTGCTGTCGTTCATCGACCTGTCCCAGGCGGAGCGCAGTACGGGCAGCATCCATGGCAACGTCACCGCCGCCAACCACGATCACGCGCCGGCCGAGTTCAACCTTGTAGCCCAGGTTGTAGTTGAGAAGCAGGTCAATGGCAATTATGACACCGTCCAGCTCAGCACCTTCGATGTCAAGCTGGCGCCCTTCCATCAGGCCAACGCCCAGGAATACCGCATCGAAGTCGCGGCGCAGGTCCGGCAGGGTGATTTCTTCCCCGATCGGGGTGTTGAAGTGAATCTCAGCACCCATAGCCAGTATGGAGTCAATCTCCATGTCCATGGCCTGTTGGTCAATGCGGTAAACCGGGACCCCGTAACGCATCATGCCGCCGGTCTTGGAGCCGGCTTCGTATATGACAACCTTGTGGCCAAGCAGGCACAGGTCATGTGCGACAGTGAGACCAACCGGACCAGCACCGACCACAGCTACCCTGGCGATCCGCCGGGAGGGGTTTGCAGCCAGATTACGCAAAGATTCCTGCGACCAGCGCACATTCGAATTTGAGAGCGGAGCGCCAGTGCCAGGAAGCACCGGTTCAGCGTTAGCCGGCAAAAGATCACCCTGGAACAATCTCAGATCTGGTCGAGCGTCTTCATCATCAGGGTCGTCCTGATCAGCACCCGGCAGTCGAAGCCCTGCCTCCGGCCCGTAACGTTCGGTGAGCGTGCGTTTCAATGCCCTGATGGCAATTGGCTCGTCCCCAGGTGCGATGGCGCTGCGGCGGCAGGCTGTCTCGCAGGGCGCGCCACACAGCCGTCCGCAAACCGTGGAGAGCGGGTTAGGATCGTGGGCAATCTCATAGCCCAGCTCGAGATCACCGCGCGCGATGGCGGTCACGTAAGCCCGCGCATCGGTGTAAACCGGGCAGGCTTCCTGGCATTTGACCATCCTGCGGTAGTACTGCGGGTCAGGAACAGTAACGTCGTATCGTCTTTTACTCATGGGGGTATTTTCCTATGCCTTATAGGTTAATACACACAAGCGATAAATGGAATCCCTCATCAGACCGCTGAAGAACGAAATTCGAGGGAGGGGGGAATGAGGAAGAACTAGTTCTTCAGTATTGGATATTAGATATTGGATATTTGGTATTTCTCAGGCAAAGCTGTTATTCAGCACAGAGTGCGCTGAGAACACGGAGAGGTCGATAGATGAGTGTCGTTCAATTACCGCTTACAGCAGACCCTTGTCCTTGGCCAGGAGGGCAGCTTCATGGCGGCTGCTGACCTGGAGCTTGGAAAGGATGCTGCGCAGGTGGCTTTTAACGGTGAACAGGCTGATGGTCAGGCGTTCAGCGATCTCTTTGTCAGTCAGGCTCTTGGCGACAAGACCGAGCACTTCCTGCTCGCGCAACGTCAGACCAGCGTCGGGAGTGCTTTCACCGGGGGCAGCTAGGCTCAAACGGCGGAACTCATCCAGCATGCGCCCGGCCAGGTGCGGTGAGATGGCGGCCTCGCCCTGCAACGCACCGCGCATCATCCCCAGCATTTCCTTCGAGCGAATGTTCTTCAGCAGGTATCCCTGGGCGCCGTTCTTGACCGCTTCGAAGAGCTTCTCTTCGTCATCGCGCACCGTGAGCATCACGATGACCGTGTCCGGCAGCGAACTTTTGATCTTACGGGTGGCTTCCAGGCCATCACAGCCCGGCATCTGGATGTCCATCAAGATCAGGTCGGGACGCAGCTCGTTTGCTTTGACGATCGCTTCCAGGCCATCGCCGGCCTCGCCGACTACTTGCATGTCCGGTTGGGAGGAGATGATGCCGGCCAGACCTTCGCGCAGCAGGGCGTGATCGTCCACCAATAAGACGCGAGTTTTAGTCATAATTCCGCTCATCCTCCAATGGCCAGCTAAGCTCGATACAGGCACCTTCACCCGAAACAGAGTGGATTTTCAGTTCTCCACCCAGGCGTGCGGCGCGGGCGTGCATGATCTTCAACCCAAAGTGGAGGCGGTCGTCCTGGTCTGGGCGGGTCTGGGGATCGAAACCGATCCCATTATCCTGCACGCTGACAACTGCACTTCCGTTGGCGCGCTCCAGGTTAACCGAGATCTGCGTGGCCTGGCTGTGTTTCAGGGCGTTGATCAGGGCTTCTCGCACCACGCGCAGGACCTGTTCTGAATTCTGGTGCGCCAGAACTAACGGGATGTTAGCCTTGTTTTGCCAGACTACGCGCTGGTCCCCACTGTCAACTTCCTGGATCATGCTGCTGATCTGCTCCTGCAGCGTGTACTGGGCGGGAAACTCATCGTGCAGGCTGTCGATCGCACGGCGGATGTCGACGGAAGCCTGGTTGACGCCGCGTTCCACGCTCGACAGGGTCTGTTTAGCATGCAGCACGTCACCCGCTTCCAGCTCGTCCCGGGCATGATCGGTGCTGATCAGCAGGAAACTCAACGTCTGTGCCAGACCATCGTGGATCTCGGCCGCGATGCGGTGGCGCTCCTCGAGCGCAGAAGAACGCTCCAGTTGGGCGTACAGGCGGGCGTTTTCCATGGCGATCGATGCGATATTAGCGAGGCGAGACAACAGGTAAGCAGCATCTTCACTTAAAAAATCTGGCGACTGCGATGCCACGCACAACGCACCGATCACGTGGTTTTCGATGTTCAGCGGCGCAGCCAGGTGGCTGTGCCGGTAAGGCCTGGCTACGATCTGGCAGAAGTCCTGGCAGGCGTCGACGTCACAACGAACAGGATCCTCGCTGGCGATGATGCGGCTGGCCCACTGCTCATCGGCGGAGGCGTCACAGGCTAAGATGGCCTCAGGTGGTCCGCTGGTGGACTGCAGACTCAGGGAACTCTCTCGCTCGTCCAGCAGGCACAGATACGCGACATCCGCCTTAAGTAGCTGGCGGGTTTTCTTCACCACGGAGTTGAGCACGTGATTGAGATTGAGCCTGGACCCGATCTCGCGGCTGACGGCATTCAGGGCCTCCAGCTCCTGCGTGCGCTGCGCCACGCGCTCTTCCAGAGTGTTAGCCCAATCCTTCAGTTCGTGCTGCGAGACCAGCAGCTTACTGCGCATGTCTTCCATGGTGGTGCTGAGTACGTCGATCTCCACGTCCCCGTCCACCTGCACAGGCGTTTCGATGTCCCCCAGACCGATGCGGCGCGCGGCCGAGCCCAGGTCCTGGAGAGGCGTTATGATCGACAGGCGAGTGACCCATACACCAATCACCAGCAGACCCAAGGCGCTGAACAGGAAGCCCACCTGCACCCATCGCAGCCGGGTCACCCTGGCAGCGGACTGCGCTTCATACAACCGCACAACGCTGTCCATCTGCTTGACCAATACAGGGGCAGTTTTCTGAACAGCCTGGACGGCCCGGGTAAACTCCTGGCTATTGGGCGGGGTGCTCTTTACCTGATTCAACTGCGCCCGGTAGGTATCCCAGGATTCATCAACCTGGTCGATCTGCCTCAATATATCCGGGGAAGTGGTGCGAGGAAGCTCCACGTTTCGCCCAGGGAGATATGGTGCCTGGCCGCCATCCCGCAATGCGCTTAAAGTACTTACAAAGGTAGCCTGGCTCTCTACCAATTTCTCCAGGTGCCCCTCCAACCCCTGGTTCTCGATCTTCAGCGCCAGGAGCGTCATCTGCTGCACCAGCATACGCTGCCTGCCGGCCAGGTTGATCACCACCCCGTCCACCTTCTGTGCGTTCAAGCCCCAAAAAGTGACCCCGACCGATACAAGAACCAGCACCGCAAAAGCCAGGAATAGGAAACTAAGCCTGCCTTGAATGCTCTTAAAACTCATCGCCGCGCCTCACCGCTGTCGCTCATGGTATGGATATTATAAACGATATTTTGGATGAGGATGGTCGTGTAACAGTGAATTTTAACCCGCGGCTTCTACAGCACTTCCCAGCGGATCACATTTGGTCGCGGGTCGCTGGAGGGAGCATTCAAAAACTGTAGAAAATTGAATTCAGCCTCATGCCTGGCAATTATGCGCTCCGCTGGTCGCCTACGGCTCAGGGTGACAGCATGTGTTATACCAAGTGAGACGAGACATCCAGCCAATCGCAGATATACAGGTAAACCACTCGATTCTACAACAAATGAATGCACCCTCGGGAGAAGTTGAAATCGAGTAAATTTGTAAGAATCGGGTCTTAATGCCCGTCTAATTAAAGGATCGAGATATTCAGGTAAGATTGGTTAAACACGCTTGCTCAGGAGATTTATTTTGACGAACAAACGATATTTACTGGTACCATTTATGTTACTGATCCTCATTCTGGCTGCCTGCAGCAGAGCTGAAGTAGCAACCACTGAGGAGGCAGTACCCACCGAAGCACCCACGCAGGATCCGAGAACTTCGGAAGAACTGTCAATCGAGGCCAATTTAATCATCAACAAAGAATTTCACTGGGTCTCGTTCATTGAACCGGATTTCATCTCACAAACCATCATACCCGATCCCGAAAATTACACCTTGATTTTCCATGAGGACGGCACAATAACCTACAAAGCCGCCTGCAATACGGGTGAAGGCAGTTATTCGACACTCCAGCAAAGCATAACGATCGAGATCGATCAATCTGAGATCCAGGAATGCAGTGATGGCTCCCTGGAAAACTTTTACGTAGGACTTCTCAACGCCATCCAGACCTATAGCCTGTACCGCGACGAACTGTCCTTTGCAATGGAAGATTACGTTGGCGGAATGGGTTTCAAGAACACGGGTTCGGTCGATTCCGTCTCAACATCTGAGTAAAGCAAATCAATGGCAGTTCAGCAAGAAAATTTCATTAATTCCATAAAAGTTTTGCCAAACAGCATAAGTCAATTACTGATCGTTGCATAAATTACTAAACGTCTCTTGCGTTGTTAGATCGCTGATTGGGTTTAGCCTTCAACCCAAGGATCAGTAGAAGAAAGCGGGGTTTTTATACCTACCAAACACAGCAGTGAATAATCACGATCGCTAATACGGCTGTGTTTTGGATTCATACTGCTGATTTTTAGCGCTTCCTGCACCTTCGCACCCGTTGCTTGGCAAAAGGAATTAGACCCGCCAGGTGGACTCGGAAATTCAAATCTGCCTCGATTTTATGGATTTATGCGAGCTGCTGAATTTTGACCTTTACGTTCCGATCGATATCCAAACCGGCGGCGGTGTAAATTATCCACGGATCTCCCGGGCGAGCAGCATGGAAACCGCACTTAAAACACTGCCCTGAGCAGCACTAACCAGCGAGACACAGGGCAGAGAAGATACGCAACACACCACCAGGAACTACGCCTCACCAGGTGGACCGATAGTCGCGTACCCGCGCATCCATTTTCGAGGGGCGGTTATGCACCGCCCCCGGCTTGATTTAATTTTCGTCCAGATTTAACGATGCCGGACCAGATCCGGCTTAATATACCTACTCCTCGCTTTCCTTACCAGTCTCGGAGGGCTCACGCATTTTGGATATAAACCCGTCCACTTCCCGCTCGGAGATCTTGGTGGTACCGAGACCCAGGGAGAGGGCAACAGCGAGACCGAGAGCGGCCAGGGTGATGCCGAAAGCCAGGTTGATGATCTCGTTAGCGATGCCGATTTCTCGCAGCGCGATGGCGGCCGCGAAGACGATGATCGCGATCTGCGCCATGCGGGCGATAAAGTTGGACTGGTTGACACCGGTCGCATGGATGGCTTTATAAGCCAGGTTGGCCATGTACATGCCAACGGCAAATATGAAAGCTGCCAGGATCACCTTCCAGAAGAAGGCGATGAACACATCCAACATCCTGACTACCGAATCAGAGCCCAGCAGTTCGAGGGCCGAGACGGTGGCAAAGAGCATAATGGCAAGCAGCACCAGCCAGCCGACCCACTGTGATGGGGAGGTCGTGGCGCTCCATTTCAGTCCCAGCCGTTCCGGAACGGTGTTGAAGCCGATCCCGCTCAGCAGGTCGCGCACCAGGTCAGCCACCAGGCGAGCGATGACATAAGCAATCACCAGCACCAGCGCAGCCCCGATCAGATTGGGGATTACGTTGATGATCGTACTGAGCATCTCGGTGGTCGGTTCAGAAATGGCATTGATGTTCAACTGCCCGAGCGCAGCGATAATCGTCACCAGGAGTATGATGATGTAGAGGATTTCGCCGATCAAACCGGACAGTGTGCGCTCTTCTGATAAACCGATGCGCTCCCCGTAATTATCCGTGCCAAGGGCAGCCAGGAGGTTCGACACAATCTGGCGTACAACGCGGGCGATAAACCAGCCGATGCCGAATACCACCAACGCCGTTAATATGCTCGGTATATAACTCAATATCGTGTCGAATATGTTCTGAATCGGTTGGGCGATTTCTACGATACCAAGCGTCCGAAGAACGGTGGGCAGGAAGAGAAGCAGCACGAACCAGAAAATCACATTGGCCAATGAATCGGTAAATGAGACGCGCTCTCCCTCTTCCAGCGCGGCGTGCTTGGTCAGGCGTTCGTCTATCTTGAGCCATTCTCCGCCTTTTCTGACCAGGATCTTCAGCGCTGTAGCGATTAGCCAGGCAACGATCAGCAGCACTGCCGCGGCAAAGAGCCTGGGCAGGAAGTCAACCGTCAGATCTTCCAGGAACGCCTGGATGGGTGCAACAAGACCTTGAAGGTTCAACCTTTCAAAGAAAGCCACCAGGACGAAGAGCATCAAGATCCAAAAAACGATCTTGGCAATCACGTCCTCGACTTGAAATTTGCGCTCTTCCCCAGGCTCGCTGAGCGCATCAGCCAGCCGGTTATCCAGACTGGTCCTCTTCAGCAATCCGCGTATACCGGCAGCAATGAGACGCGCCACTATATAGCCAACGATCAGGATGACCAAGGCTATGAGCAGGTTTAGCAAGCTAACCCCCAGAGATTCAAATAACTTGGTGAAATAATCCACATCCATTGTCGTATTCCTCCTTAATCGACCTCGTGCTTTGTCAAGCATGCATGTATTAGATGATAATCCGGCGACAAGCTGCCTGACAAAGCTGCTTAGTGAATCTTAAAGTGTTCCGTGAACGGCCAACTCAATCTAAACCTTGATTTTTGATGGAACACTACGTTCACATTTGATAATATTGAGACGTTGTTTAGCTTACGAATACAAATTCCTGACCATCACCTCCTTCAACCTATGTGCGCGTTGTAAATTTAAACGTGCGGCAAATAATTCCCCTGTTGTTCCTGGTCTTATTATACGCTAAATTCTTATGGCGGATTAATTTTTGGCCCGATTTTTACAATATTTTTTGCCAAAAAAGCGAGCAGACCCGCTTTCCGATGGAATAACCGAACAGTTCGGCATCCAAAACTATAGTGATGCTCCTATTTTACTCCAATTAATCCCATTATGTACAACATTGGAATTAACAATCATCGG
>Ga0209013_10005181_pt1 | contig 11269 bp, 10 predicted proteins | sample Cruoilmetagenom2_FD_187291 | JGI IMG/M metagenome (GOLD analysis project Ga0209013, IMG submission 187291) | Oil polluted marine microbial communities from Coal Oil Point, Santa Barbara, California, USA - Sample 2 (SPAdes) (version 2) | ecosystem: Environmental > Aquatic > Marine > Oil seeps ...
TCAGGCCCATATCAACAGTGTCCAAAACGTGCTTGTCGAGCAGCGAAGTAAAAAGACCGGACTCCTGCAGGGATTTTCAGAAAATTATCTTCCTGTCCAGTTTGAAGGTCCTGGTAACCTCCAGGGTACAATTGTTGTCTTGCGAATAGACCGCCTCAAAAATGGCGAGTTATTCGGTAGCATCGAGAACACATCTTGAGATAATGCATTGAAACAGGTAAGCTTACACTTTAAACACATTCACCCTTTTTCCTCTTCTGCTCTACAGGAATAATGATAGGCGAAATAATCGCTATAGGCGATGAATTGACATCCGGACGTATTGCCAACACAACCAGCAACTTTGCTGCCAGCCAGCTTTTTGCCGCCGGTCATGAAATTTTTGCAATGCACACCATCGGTGACACGCCGGCGTTAATCGGCGAGGCCTTAAAACGTGCCATCAACAGGGTTGATTTTGTTATTGTCACCGGTGGACTTGGCGCGACGACTGATGACATGACCAACGAAGCTGTTGCGGCAGCGTTAAACAGGCCGCCGACACTCCACCGGGAGATTCTCAACAAAATCAGGCACCGAAAAGAGCACGGAGATAATGACTCGATGTTACTCGAAAAACTTGCCTGGCTCCCGGAGGGGGCGGAAGTATTAAATGTGGAGTTAAGGATGGCCGGCTACCTGTTAGTGTATGACAGTACGCCAATCTTCTTTCTGCCTGGCATACCGCACCAGATGAGAGAACTCTTTGTCGAACACGTCCTGCCCTGTCTTGCCGGGTGGAGCTTTAATAACCGCAACCATGTTCGCCAACGAATCTACCGGACCTTTGGGATTTCAGAAAACGAGATTAATCTAAAACTGAAAGACGTGGAACCAACACCGCGGGTAAAAATCGGTTACTACCCGGTTGACAGTGACGTGCATGTCAGCCTGACAGTCCTCGACCAAAGCAGTGAAAAATCGAATGTACTGTTCAATACCATTGATACACAGGTAAAAAATAAGCTGGGGGATACTCTATACGGCTTTAACCAGGACACGATGGCCTCGGTCATTGGAAATCTGCTGAGAAGAAAGGGGTGGCAAATGAGCGTGGCAGAGTCGTGTACCGGCGGTTTGGTTTCCGGGAAAATTACGGAGACTCCCGGCAGTTCAGACTGGTTTGCCGGGAGTATAGTCGCCTACAGCAACACTCTGAAGAAACAGTTGCTTTCCGTGGACAGTGCACAGCTTGATGAGTTTGGCGCGGTAAGCTCTCCGATTGCTCGGGCTATGGTTGCAGGCGTTACCGACTGCATTGCCACCAAAGTCGGTGTCTCGATAACAGGCATTGCCGGTCCAACCGGTGGGAGTGATGAAAAACCTGTCGGCACAGTATTTATGGGTGTTTGGGTCAATGGTGAAGTAACTGACCATCACTTTCATTTTTCAGGCAACAGAAAGGAAATTCAGGAAAAATCGGCCCAGACAGCTCTCGATCTGGTACGCCGCTCATTAATGAAGGTCTTGTAATAAGGAGAAAACAATGGCAGGAGCAACGGATAAAAACCGGGAAGGCAGACTTAAAAGTGTTGACAATGCCATTACCCAGATACAACGCCAGTTTGGCAAGGGTTCCATCATGCGCCTCGGTAGCGACCAGAGGGAAAATATCCCGGTCATTCCAATAGGTGCTCTCAGCATTGATATCGCTCTGGGTGTGGGAGGACTGCCCCGCGGCCGGGTAACAGAAATTTACGGCCCTGAGTCATCCGGTAAAACGACCCTGGCTCTTCACGCCATTGCCGAAGCACAGCGACGTGGAGGGACTGCGGCTTTTATTGATGCCGAGCATGCCCTGGATACCGCTTATGCCGATCGCCTCGGTGTCGACACGGACAATCTGCTCATTTCCCAGCCCGATTTTGGTGAACAGGCCCTGGAAATAACCGAAATTCTGATGCGGAGCGGAGGGGTTGATATCATTGTGATCGACTCGGTCGCCGCCCTGGTGCCAAGGGCGGAGATTGACGGCAATGTAGGTGACCATCATGTTGGCCTTCACGCCAGGCTCATGTCCCATGTCATGCGCAAGTTTACCGGGGTCCTGAATAGGACCAACACCGTCCTCATCTTTATCAACCAGATTCGCATGAAAATTGGTGTCATGTTCGGCAACCCGGAAACCACTACCGGTGGCAATGCCCTGAAATTTTACAGCTCAATACGGCTTGATATACGTAGAATGACACAGATTAAGGACGGCCAGGAGATTATCGGCAACAGGACAAAAGTCAAGGTTGTTAAAAATAAAGTTGCCCCCCCGTTTAAAACGGCTGAATTTGACATCATTTACGGAGAGGGAATATCAAAAACAGGGGACTTGCTTGACCTTGGCGTGGAGCTTGAAATCGTGGACAAAAGCGGTGCATGGTACTCCTACCAGGACGAACGAATTGGCCAGGGCCGTGAGAACGCTAAAATCTACCTTAAAGAGCACCCGGAAATAAGCTCAGACATTGAACATAAAATACGTCTGGCCTATGGACTGCCGGTCGATGACAAAGGACAGGTTATCGAAGAGAAGCAGGCCTAGCCCGGCCCTTTACCCAATAGAACACTCCCCCGGCAGAACGTCTTGACTGCCGGGGGTACCCCCTTGTTAACTGATATCAATTTTTTTCGCTTTTGATTCCTTGGTCTTGGGAATTCGAATTTCAAGCACGCCGTTATTGAAAGAAGCCTTTGCCTTTTCTCCATTGACGTTATCAGGCAGCCGAAAACTCCTGCAGAATGAACCATAGGAACGTTCCACCCGGTGAAAATCTTTTTTTTCAACCTTCTCTTCGTGTTTTTTCTCTCCGGATATGGTCAGGTTGTTCTCGGTAATTGATACGTTGAGGTCATCCTTGCTGATGCCTGGAATATCTGCCTTGACCACCATATCACCAGCATCTTCAAAAATGTCGACGGATGGCGCTATTTCCCCTAATTTCGGAAAATCGCGAAACTCCCATGATGGATGCGTCATCATAGAAAACGGATGACGTAAAAATCTGTCAAAATAACGCTCGAACTCTCCAAAAGCAGGAAAAAAATCAGGTCGGGTTTCTTCCTTGGCTATCAATTCTGTTTTTTCTTTCTTCTTTGCCATAGTACACCTCCTGGCTTTGTGGGCCCATGACTTATTCTTGAAAAACACCTTTCACGATTATAAAATTTAAACAAGCAGAAGTGAATGTCAAGAGCATGCATTTATCATACAACTATTGAATATCATTTTTGCACATCCTTTGAATTCCGAAGGCTGTGAAACCTGGACAGATAAAAAATAATTAACTTTTTATCACTGATCATTTATAGTTCACTATTCACAACTTTGAAGGTATCATGGAAATTATTCTCATTGCTGCCATGGCAGCCAACAGGGTTATCGGCCATAAAAATGAAATCCCCTGGCATATCCCCGGTGAACAGAAAAGGTTTAAGGAGATAACCTGGGGGCACAGTCTCATTATGGGTCGGAACACCCATGAATCCATTAGTAAACCCCTTCCCGGCCGACAAAATATTGTTGTCACCCGCAACAAAAACTATCACTCTGCCGGCTGCACAATAGTCCATTCCCTGCAGGAGGCATACGATCTATGCCGCAGTGAAGACCGTATTTTTAATATCGGCGGAGAGCAGCTCTACAGGCAGGGTATCGAGCATGCAGACAGGCTTATTCTCACCGTCCTCAATGAAGAAAAAACAGGTGATGCCTTTTTTCCCTATTTTTCCGCAATGGTATTTGAACTGGTATCACAGGAAAAAATTGAAGGGCCATGTCCTTATGAAATTCTCATGTATCAACGAAAAATTATTTGAAATTTTCAAGTATAATCAATAATTTTTCTCGTTATATCTTGACTTCACTTGTCGCACTGAAATATAATTAAAAAATAGATAAACGGAAGGTTATTGTGTATGTCCATAACCTATCACTTTAACTTTAACTAAAAAGGAGAATCGACTATGGATTGTAAGGATCTGAAAAAACTCCTTGCCGGACTGGGCGTTGCAGCTTTGGTTAGTGCCGGAGGGGTTACTCTCCCCGGGGCTCATGCCGCCAGCGGCACTGGATGAAGCGCAGACAAAGGCAGCGCAGGTAGCGCTGAAAAAGCTATAGAGAAAGCTGCAGGAAGTGGCGGCTGAAGCGCCTCAAAAAAAGACAGCGCCGTGAGCGCTGTTAAAGAAGAGGTCAAGGAAGCTACTGAAAGCATGGAAGATAAGACAAAGAAAAAAGTAGAAGAAGCAACTGAAAAAACTCAAGAGGAAGCCGACAAGGCTATAGACAAGGCTACAGACAAAGCCGCCGGAGAGAGCGGCTGAAGCGCTTCCAAATAGCGTGCGGTCTGCACGCCAACGGTGTATTATTAGAGCCGGCAACCGTGTGGTTGCCGGTTTTTTTTTCATCTGATTCTCTTGTAATGGACAATTGCCTTGACTTTGGCCAAAATGAATTTTCAAGCTGTCTACCCGGTCATCAGCCACCTTCTTGGCAAGGCAGCAGCTGATCATGCCGGTGAACAGTTTCTCTCTGATGTTCTGAAAACAGACACTCCGGAGTCCTTTTCCACCCATCCCTACCTGTACGATTTAGCCAGAATTGAGGAGGCATGCTATTCGATAAGGACTTCATCCCTGCCTCTGCCCCAAAAAATTGAAGCCAGGATCATTAATCCTACCCTCCAGTTGATCGAGGTGCAGTGGTCAAATTTACCGGTGCTGATCAAAGGCCAGTCTGTTCTGCCGGAGAAGGTGAATGGGTTTGTTCTTGTCTGGCAGACGCCGGGTGAGGAGGCTGTTCAGGTTGTTCAGGCTTCAAATCACGATCTGCTCGCCTTAAAAATAGTCAGCGAACAGATTGACAGCCGCCAAGCCGCTGAAGAGGGGAATGTTACTGTCGGCACCATTGATGATATTCTCTATCTTGCTGCCCAAATAGGTATCATACTGGCACCGAAATCGAGTATTGTCCGGTCCGATGACTTTCCAAGGGGAGAAATAAACAACCCTGCTTTTTTCACCGCCTCTACATTTACCCTTCAGTGGCATATTACCCAGACCTGCGATCTTCACTGCCGTCACTGTTATGACCGCAGCAGCCGGACCGAGCTCGAACTTGGCGAAGGGATACGGATACTTGATGAACTCTATGATTTTTGTCGCAAACATAACGTTTACACCCAGATAACCTTTACCGGCGGCAATCCTCTTCTTTATCCTCATTTTAACGAACTCTACAAAGAAGCTGCTGACCGAGGTTTCCTGACTGCCATACTTGGAAACCCCATGTCCAGGCACCGGATAGAGGAAATCCTTGCTATTCAGAAACCGGAATTTTACCAAGTCAGTCTTGAGGGATTACGGGAGCATAATGACTATATCCGGGGAGCTGGTCATTTTGACAGGACCATTGATTTTTTAGCCCTGTTGCATGAACTTGATATCTATGCCATGGTCATGCTGACCCTGACCAAATCAAATTTCGACCAGGTCCTGAAACTTGCAGAACAGCTTCGAGGCCAAGTCGATCTTTTTACCTTTAACCGCCTGGCAATGGTAGGTGAAGGTTCGGCCCTGGCTTCTGTTGAACCTGAATCCTACAGGGACTTTCTCATTTCCTTTGTTCACGCAGCAAAAGACAACCCCTGTATCGGTTATAAAGACAACCTGATCAATATCCTCCGGTATACAGAAAAAGAACCATGTTTCGGAGGATGTGCCGGGTACGGATGCGGAGCTGCTTTTAATTTTGTTGCGCTGCTGCCCGACGGTGAAGTTCATGCCTGCCGGAAATTTCCTTCCTATATCGGAAATTTAGCTGACAACAGCCTGCATGATATATATTACAGCGACCTTGCCAAGCAATATAGAAGAGGGTCAGAGTTATGTTCAACTTGTACCATCAGGCCTGTATGCGGGGGCTGCATGGCTGTTGGATACGGGTTTGGTCTCGACATTTTTAAGGAACTGGATCCGTACTGCTTTATGGATTCATCAACCACCGGCAAAGGCTGATTACCTGATACATGCAGGTCGTCCTGACAACCGGGTAACATAAAGATTATGCGTCGTTTCTTTGTTGATCAGAAGTCAATCTCCGATAACCATGCCTTTCTCTCCGCAAATGAGTCTCACCACATTACGTCAGTACTGAGGCTGCAAACCGGCGAGTTGGTTGAACTCTTTGACGGAAGAGGTACACTCTATACAGGAACTCTGAAGATTGAATCATCCCAATCCGTTACAGTTCATATCGTCGCACAACAACAACTTCCTGAACAGCAAACGCCGCATCTTTATCTGTATCAAAGCCTGCTTAAAGGGAAAAAAATGGATTTTCTGGTTCAAAAATGTACCGAACTTGGTGTCCACTCCCTCCACCCCCTCCTGACCCGGTTCAGTAAAAACCGCGGGAATCACAAACGGCAAGGCAGCAGGTGGCAAAGAATAATGCTTGAATCCTGTAAACAGTGCAAACGTTCCCGCCCCATGAAAATAAACCCATCCTCTCCATTGATTGAAACTGATTTTTCATATTTCTCCGCAAAACTGCTGCTCTGGGAAGGTGAAAACTCACGTGCACTGCATCAGCACCATTTTTCAGGTGCAGGTACTGTCTGTCTTTTACTGGGCCCGGAAGGTGGGTTCCATCAAGACGAAATTGTGTGGGCCAGGGCACAAGGTTTTCAAACCGTTTCCCTGGGCCCGAGAATTTTACGAGCTGAAACTGCATCACTTTCAGCCATAACTATTGTGCAGTTTCTTTGCGGCATGCTTGCTCCTGTTAACTAACCATATGGCAGGGTCCTCATGTTGTATCGTCCGTCTCTATTCATTTTTTGTAATCCCTGTTCCGACATGCTAAACTAAGAATGTTTATTTAGATTTCTACAGATATTATGCGAGCAGTTGTCCAAAGAGTAAAACATGCTGAGGTGAGCGTTGGTACCAAGTACACCGGGACTATTCGTCATGGGCTCATGGTCCTTCTCGGTGTTCACCGTGACGATACCGGAACGGATGTCTCCTGGATGGCTGATAAACTTGTTCACCTTCGTATCTTTGAGGACATTGAGGGCCTGATGAACCGATCCCTCCTTGACATTGGCGGTGAAATGCTGATCGTCTCGCAGTTCACCCTGCTGGGAGACTGCCGAAAAGGAAGAAGGCCCTCGTGGTCATCGGCAGCATCACCCGATAAGGCCTGTGCACACTACCAGGACGTGGTTGATGCTGTCAGGCAGTACGGCGTACAGACAGCGACGGGAGAATTTCAAGCCATGATGGATGTTCATCTTACCAACAATGGTCCGGTAACTCTGCTGCTCGACTCTCAAAAACAATTTTAACCCCTCAACCTATCGGAAAGATAATTATGACAGATTTTCAGGTTGGTGCAACATACAGCAGTTTTGTGCTGAAACGAATGGAATTCATTCCGGAAGTCGACTCGACAGCCTTCCTCTTCAGCCACTCAAAACTCGGCACCGAGGCTTTTGCTATCAAGAACAACGACCCGAACAAAACATTTTGCATTACATTTCAGACCATTCCGGAGGACTCAACCGGTGTAGCGCATATTCTTGAACACTCTGTTCTCATGGGATCGAAGAAATACCCGGTTAAAGATGTATTTGGTGAAATTAACAAGGGAGGGCTCATGACATTCCTCAATGCCATGACCGGATCCGATACTACCTGGTATCCTTTTGCCACCCGGAACTTGACAGAATACTTCAACATTATGGATGTCTACTGTGATGTTAGCCTGAACCCACAGCTTCTTCAATCAACCTTTGAACAGGAGGGGTGGCATTATCACAAGGAGGAAACTGATCAGCCTTTGCAGTTTCAGGGTGTTGTCTTCAATGAAATGAAAGGCGCTTTTTCAGACCCCATTCGTTCCCTTTTCCACCATATATTCAAAGGCCTCATGCCTGAATCTACTTATTCACATGAGTCCGGAGGTGATCCCAAAAATATTCCTGACCTCTCGTATAAACAATTTACAGACTTTCACAGACGGTATTATCACCCCACCAATGCAACTCTTTTCTTTTATGGTGATGCTGACCTTGGAGAGGAGCTGGAATTTGTTCAGGATCATTTTTTAAGTCTATTTGACCAGCCTGGTCAAATAGCTGCAATTAAACAGGGCAAAAATATAACTAGTCCGGTTCTCATTGAAGATACATATGGCATTCAGCCCGGAAGTGATCTATCCGGAAAAACCTTTCTTGCCGTCGGTTCTGCAGTTGGTAATATCCTTGATAAACAGCGCAATACCGCATTTCTGATTATTGCTCAAATTCTTTATAATTCGGACGCTTCACCGCTTAAAATAGCCATTCTGCAGGCAGGATTGTGTAAGGATTTCGGTGGTCTTTTTTTATCCAGCTCCTGCTTTACAACAATTATGATGACGTATCTGGTTGGCAGTGAGAAAGATAACCTGTCGCGCTTCCGTGAGGTCTATACCAATACACTCAATGACATTGTTGAATCCGGCCTGGATCATGACCTCGTTCTCTCAGAGCTGAACAAGTATGAATTCTCTGTGCGCGAGGAACTGACTAAAGCTCAACGAGGCCTGGATCTGATCGGCAAGGTACTGCCTGCTCTTAAACACGGCACTGACCCCTTTGATGAACTGTGCATCGAAAAATTATTTAAGGACATCCGCACTAAGGCTCTCGAAGAACGGTATTTTGAGGAGCTTATCAGGGAATTTCTGCTCAATAACCCCTCAACGGTCGAGGTTGTTCTTCAACCTGATAAGAATAAATTGCTCCAGGCCCAGGAGGATGAGCAAAAGCGCCTTAATACATTTGAGAGCAGCCTTAATAAAGATGAACAAAGCCAGGTTGTCCTGAGAACTAAGGAATTGACCAATCTGCAGGTTATCCCTAACGATGAAGAAACCCTCAAACTTCTGCCCCAGCTTTCACTCGGTGACCTGAATGCCACGCTTACCTATCATCAGGTCGAACCCGATACAATTCACGGGATCCCTTTCCTGGTTAACCGGCTGCCAACCAATTCTATCGCCTACATCGATTTCGGCTTTGACTGCACGGTTATTCCATCAGATCTGCTCTGCTGGCTCAATCTTTTTGGAACCATAGTCACGGAAATCGGTACGAGTAAAAAAGACTACATCCAGTTTGCCCGTGAGCTTGGTATCAACACCGGCGGTTTCACCCATTCTTTCAGTACCTACAATCAACTTGGCACTCTCAGTGATTCATGCCGTCCCGTTCTCTGGTTCCACCTAAAGTCACTCAGTTCAAACCTTGAACCTGCTCTCGCTCTGGTTGGAGAAATATTCGGAGACGTCTCTTTTGATAACCGGCAAAGGATCAAAGAAATTGTCCGCCGAGAGTTTGCCTGGTCAGAACATTCCGTACAGAGTGAGGGCTATAGCCTCGCTTCCTCACGTGTTTTCGCCCATCTGAGCAGTTCAGGTATGTATAACGAATATGTCAACGGTGCTAGCGCATATCTTGAACTGAAAAATCTGGTACATAATTATGATACGCTTGAGGATCAGTTTCTCCACAGTCTCCGCAAACTGCATCAAATACTACTCTGTTCAAGCGGGATGACTCTCTCCATTACCGGCCAGGATGATGATATCGTATCATTTCGCCACGGTTGTTCTGTTGTGTTTGACAATTTGGCTGACAGTTCCGTCCCCACTGTAGAACCTCAATTCCAACCGTTTGACACGCATCAGGGCCTGTGTACCTCGGCCGAGGTAGTCTATAACGTCCAGGGCTGTGCTTTATTCCCGAATCCGGATGATTATAACGGCCATTTTGAAGTACTTAAGACTTGGATATCACGTGATTATTTGTGGAATACTGTGCGGCAGATGGGTGGAGCATATGGGTGTTTTGTTCAGTTCAATCACCTTACCGGAAATTTTGGTTTAGTCAGTTATCGTGATCCCCAGATTACCAAAACTTTTTCCGCCTACGACAATCTTCAGGATGCTGTTGATCAGCTCAATCTTTCAAAACAAGTCATTGACCAGCTCATTATCGGTACCTATGGCAGTCTCGACCCACACCAGACCCCGGCAGCAAAAGGTGCAACGGCAAAAAACGAGTATCTATCAGGAATAACAGCAGAATTCAAACAAATCCGTATCGACCAGGTCCTCTCGGCTTCAGAACAAAGCATGAAACAGTTTGCGCCTTATTTTGACAATCTGGTCCACAAGAGCTATCGCGCTACGATTGGCAACGGTGACAAAATCCGTTCCCATTCAGATTTATATTCCAGCATTATCGAACTTTAATTTTTTACAAGTTTGGGGTAGAGACAACGTTTTGCATCCCCGGTAAACTGTTACAATTTTTTTTCGGAGCAATTTCCTATTGCTTTCCTTTTACAAGAACTGTATCCTTTTTATAATTTTGGTCGTCATGCTGTGGATAATCGACCATAAAATGCAAACCGCGTGATTCCTTTCTCATTCCTGCACATTTGACAATCAACTCTGCGACAATTGCTATATTACGTAATTCAACCAGATCTGGAGTAAGATGAAAATCATAAAAATGCTCCCGGATTTCCTCAAGCACAGGTGCAATGCGGCGCTGGACCAGCTCTAATCGTTTTTCCCGCCGGACAATGCCGACATAGTTCCACATCAACCTCCTGATCTGGTCCCAGTTGTGGCTAATCAGAACATTCTCTTCAATTGAGCGGGCCTTGCCGGCACGCCAGTCCTGTATTGAACGTTCAGGAAGAGAACACAGCGCAGGCCAGTTATCCTGCACCCAGCGTCCGCCACGATGAGCAAATACAACTGCCTCCAGCAGTGAATTGCTGGCAAGGCGGTTAGCTCCGTGTAATCCCGTACATGCAGTCTCTCCGAGGGCAAGCAAACCTTCAATAGACGTACAACCCCATTCATCCACCTGTACCCCGCCGCACATATAATGCGCAGCAGGAACGACCGGTATGGGTTCCTTGGTTATATCTACACCGTACCGCTTACATGTAGAATAAATGGTTGGAAATCTCTTCTGGATAAAATCTATCGACCTGTGGGTAATATCAAGAAAAACACAGTCTGCGCCACTTTCCTTCATTTCCGCATCAATACCCCTGGCTACAGCATCCCGGGTGGCAAGGTCTCCCCGTTTATCATATTTTTCCATAAACGGTACTCCACGATCGGTAATCAGCATACCACCTTCACCCCGTACAGCCTCAGAAATCAGGAAAT
>Ga0209013_10005182_pt1 | contig 11268 bp, 10 predicted proteins | sample Cruoilmetagenom2_FD_187291 | JGI IMG/M metagenome (GOLD analysis project Ga0209013, IMG submission 187291) | Oil polluted marine microbial communities from Coal Oil Point, Santa Barbara, California, USA - Sample 2 (SPAdes) (version 2) | ecosystem: Environmental > Aquatic > Marine > Oil seeps ...
CCATATAGTAATCCATAACGACCATTATTCACATCTTTCGTGAAATGTATAAGGTTAGCTTCACAATAATCTAATTGGGGTATTTCATTTTCAATAATTATAATTTGCCCGTGCCCGTTATTTTGGTTTTTTAATAAATATTTAAATAATGATAGTTTCATACTATCAGATGCCTGATCATTTCCTTTTTCTTTTAATGATAGTATGGGTGAGTCAATAACTAGCAAACCCGGAGAAAGTGTCCCGTACCGTGATAAATATTCCATAAATGTTAGGGCGACAACAGTATTTAGAAATGCTCTATATCCTTTACCAAATGTAAACTTTTCTTGACCATTAACCACTTCATCAAAGGATTCTTTACTGAAATACGCCGAGCTATAATGATCAAATTTACTTACCTCTAGTATATTAGTCAGAATTTCATCAATTTGTTGAATTATTTGTTGATGAAAATGCTCTTTTGGTTTATATTTGACCTCATTTTCGTCTTCATCTTCAAACTGTCGTAAATCATATAGCATTTTCTCTTCAAATTGATCTAAAACCTTGGTTTCCTTTTGATTTTCGATAGAATATCGATATTCGTTTAGGGAACGTTGAAGTTCTGTAATTTTAGGTTTCAATTCTGAATTGATAACAGCTTCAATTTCTGAACGCTCTTTTTCAAGTTGTGAACTTTTGGTGTATTGGTTATCTATTTCATTAGTAATATCATGTTCAGCCTCTTCTAAATCCTTAAGTTGTGAAATAATTTTTTGCAATTCAGCTTCAGCTGCTTCTATGCAAGATTCTTCTTCTTCCCTTGCCAAACCGCCATCGCAGAATGGACACCTAGTAACCTCTTGAACCCCACTTTTGTGGACCTCACCTTCAACAATGAACGTTAGACGACTAATATCTGCATTGTATTGGCCACGTAGTATTTGATAGCGATTATGGAGCATATTAGATTCGGCAAGTTGACCGTTTAAATTATATATTTCATTTGATAAGTCCTTGCTTCGCTTAATAGAAATAGATAGCCTTTCTTCCGTATGCGATATTTCATTTAATATAGTATCAATTTTTTTGCGTATCTGATAAACACTTAGACTATTAGGGTTAATTAATTCGTTTTTTTGAGTTGCTAAAGCGGTTAAATAATTATTAATGTAATTAGGGAGTACTGAACAACTCTTTTTACGCAACCTTATGTGCGAGTTTATTTTGTAATTCAGATAATATATTTTGCATCCACTTTTGGAAATTAGGCAGAAAAGAGTCCCGGAGGATCTTTTCTATGTTCATGATTAGGAATTGAAGGGCAATCACGGTCTCGCTTGTCTTTCTTAAACGTGCTTGAATAAGGCCAAGCCCATACTTGCGCTTGCCTTCGCCAAATTTCCCTTCGATTGCATTTCGATCTGCATTATCTTGCCGCTCGATTCGCTTTTGTGCTGAATTTTTCTGTTGATCGATTGAAGGTCTGCCCAGTTTAGGTCCGCTCAGTCTTATGTCTAAATCCTTGCAGAGCTGACGATTATCACGGGTCCGATAGATTGTATCGGCTAAGACAGCCTCGGGATAGTAACCGAACCGTTCTTTGTAACTTTCAATAGATTCCTTCAGAAAGATCCCTTCATGATAGGCATCCCAACTTAGTGTATCTATGAAGGCATATCCATCTGTTAGACTGACAGATAGCTTTGCGTCGAACTCTACTGGGGCATTTGCTTTTCCTCTTACAATCGGGCGAATATGCGGTTGATTGATGCTGACAATCCGCTCTTCGATCGAATGGGATTGGTTTTTATACATGATACTCTATTGACGGTAGATTTCCTGGATGATAAACAAGTTGCGATATTGTTTGGTATTCAACTGGCTGAGCCCAGCTTGGACAACTAGCTTTTCGATATGAAGCAGATCTCGTCTGACATAGCCCAGCTGACACTCGATTCCTTCTCGAATTTTCTGATATCCAGGCTTCCGTTGTTTCGTCAAAGATAGGTACTCTTTGCGAGCTTTTACTCGGTAGGTACGCGGCTTTTTCTGCTTGCCGGCAAGTGGTCCATGAAGCGTGTCGATAATCTTTTCGAGTTTCTCACGTGATTTGTTCAGTAGCCCGATATCCGTAGGATAGGTGATATCGGATGGTGCACAAGTTGCGTCCAGAAGCAGTTTTCCTTGATTTGGAGGCAACATGGGTTCCGTGGAACTTGAAAAGCTAGGTTCTTCGGATGTAGGACCATCCCCATTTGGTGGATCTTCATCACGGTCTCTTTCGTCTTTCTTTCGTCTTTCTTTCGCTGTTCTAACACAATTGACTCATTGAGTTCATTGATTAACTCTGCGTTGAAACGCTTGCGGAAATGCGTCATGGAAGAAGAGTGAAAAGGAGCTACTTGTTGAAAGGAATGTAGCCCAATGAAGTATTGCAGATAAGGATTTTCCGTGATAGCTTCGACGGTTTCTTCGTCACTCAGACCTAGTCTTTCCTTGATAATCAGAGAACCAAGTGCAAGTCGGACATTATAGGCTTTACTTCCTTGTTTGGTATCTCCGAGCGTCTTAATATACACCACTTCGACTTCATTCCAAGGTATGTGGGAAGCCATGACAACCCAGCGGTTATCAGGGTTCAACTGACCTCCGAATGGCAAGAAGAATTCGTGTGGCATGATGATCTGATTTTCGTTGTGTTCGTACATGGTAAGCCCTCCAAGTCCAAGTTTTTGAGTTTGTTTGTCATTTTCTCTTTGCATCTTAATTCGACAAAAGATGCAAAAACCCTTTTAGGTGGAGGGAATTTAAGTTGTTCAGCAGCCCCTATTTAATGGACTTTATTTTATCTATCTCCAAAAAATCAATTAATTTTTGGGGAATTAAATCCTCGCCAAAAGTCTCAATTTCTTTTATTGTATCCCAAATCCCAAAGCTATCTTTATCATTTTTTTTGTAACCAATCACATTCTCTAATTTTGGTATATTAAAATGTATTTGGTTAGATTTAGACTCCGTTATTAATCTCCAATTAGTTGTAATCATCGCTTTTTTCGTTTTAACACTTAACTCTTCCCCTTTAGAGTTATATGCTTTGATATTGTTGATTTCACTTTTATAAAAATTGCTATTTTTATATTCATTTTCTGTATTAAAATCTAGTTTACTGATAAAATCGTCGCTAAAATCAAAATCGTTAATCACAAAAAAATCTAGACCTAAGTGCTTACACAACTTGATAAGTACCAGTGCAGTTATTTTACCGTGATGTGGAATTACTGCGATATTGTTAAAATTAAGATATGTATCAGCAAACTTTGCATCACCGGTTATTTCCAATACTTTTTTTCTTATGACTTCTTTATATACCAATAAATCATTTGGACCTTCTACAAGTAGTACCTTCTTACTGAAGATTATCTTATTTAAATTAGGTTCAATGATCTTAATATAATTGTTATAATCTCTAACTTTGTCAACTAATTCATTATCTTCAATTTCCGAAACTGTAACTTCAGATGAAAAATTAGATTTAGCATTATTGTATTTTACTTCAGTTTGCTTACTATTTTCATCGAACTCTAATCTTATCAAACCTTTTGTATCGAAAATATCAATCATTTTATGTGAGTGTGTAGTATAAATAACTTGATGATTATTTTCTGCTAATCCACATAATACAACTTTATAAAAATACTCTTGGTGATTTTCGTGTAAAAAACTTTCGGGTTCTTCAAATAAAAATAGACATTTATCATCAGAATTAGTTTCTGCTATTGCTTGTATTACAGCCATTACAAACATTGATATATAACCGTCACCAAAATGTTCAATTGGTATCAAATTATCAGTATTTCCATTTAATCCAATTTTGAACATCATTTCTAAAAAAATATCTTCATAGTCTGGCAAACCAAAATCAATATTACAATTGTTATTTCTAAGATTTTTTGAATAATTTATTTGAATTTGTTCAATAAACGTATTTAGTTTGGAGTCAGTAAGGATATTCTCGGTCGATTCTTTTATTTCATCTTTAAAAGTGGATCTTTTCTTTAACATATCTTTATCTGAATCTACAATACTTTTAATATGTTTTGCGAGGAATGAGGTTAGATTACCCCAACTGGTTTTTTTAGTAGAAATCTCTTTTTTTATCTCATGAAAGTTTATATAGAATATCTTATAGTATTTTGAAGCTCCAAATGCATTCCAATTTTTATCATGTTTCTCCCAATCTTTGAAGGATTCGATTTTGGCACTTTCTATATCTGTTCCATCTAAATCGATGTTGAGAAAATGATATCCTGTTAAATCAGCATATTTACCATCAGTTTTTACTTCAATACTACTTTCTATACCTGTGAAAATATTTGGCACATTATTAAAATCTCTATTATGAAAGTCATCTCTAGTAAATGTATTCTTGTTAACATATTTTTCTGTAATTCCATATAGAATAGCATTAAGTAAATTGGTTTTACCTGCATTGTTGTAACCTACAATTGCAATGGGTTTCTTATAGTCTTCTTTAGGAAATACAATATCTCTTTTTTCTCCAAAGGAACGATAATTATTAATTATTATGCCGTTTATTCTAATGCTACTCATACAAGAACCTCCATAGTAGAATCCATTGTAAATAATTTTCTTATTATAACATACTAAACTGACATCTATAATCTCGACTTAAGCTTAAGCTTAAGCTTAAGCTTAAGCTTATTAACTAACACAATTTCATTTGTATAATTATCTTTCTTACAATGAATTTAATTATTTTGTTATATTTACTGCAGGATGATTTCTCCTAATAATTGTATTTTGTTATTTTGTTTGCTATTACGCCACCATTTTTACCTTATAATAGATAGTGAAAAAGGAATGGTATATTAGCGTGTGCCTATTAGAACTTTTAAAAGTGTAAGTTTTTAAAAGAATGCTTTAACATACATAAGTTGGAAGATGGATAAAAGAATATACAGGAGATACTAATTTCCGCTTTACAAAAATCGAAAATGATTAGTTGTTACAATGAAGCCTGGGTTTTAATGGATGAAAAAATGCATCAAAAGCTGCATCTAGATAAGTTGATATTGTAAACTTTCTAACTATTATTTAATCATGGAGGTGAGAAACTTGGGTAAATATACTGATGATGAAATAAGACGTTTCCCAAAAATAACATGCAAAATAGCAGCAGATTATTTAGGAATATCGCCAATGGCTGTTAGTATTGGAATGAGGAACGATCTTTTACCAATTGGTTTTGCCATAAAAAATGAAGACAAGTTTTCTGAGAGCTGGAGTTATCAGATTATTGATGAACGGCTTATTGCTTATAAGCATGGAAAGATAACTAATGTTCAAGTTCAAAACATTGAAAAGAATCTTGATACCATTATTTTGCAATTTGAAGAAATGAAAAAAGACCTGCTTTTTATATTAAGCGAAGACGAGGAATAGGAAGTATAAAATTGTTTGAATTCGCGTATTCACTTTCTTGGGGTAAGGAATCTATACAGGCAAGCAAGAAAGTAGTAAATGACTCTAAAGATGAAGGAGAGGAGGGATTGCTATGATTGAAGAACAAGATACAATTCTATTAAGGCAACAGCTATATAATGAGATATGGGAAATTTCCGTGGCCGGTGTAGCAAAAAAATATAATGTACCATATGCCAAGTTGATAAAGCTTTGCAAAGAGTCTGACATTCCAATCCCACCATCAGGATACTGGACAAAATTGAAATCTGGGAAACCTGTTATTAAAACTCCATTACTGGATTCTTTATTAGAGAAAGTTGCACTGCCGTTAAATTCTACTAAAAAGTGCATTCAACGTAGTGTAGCTTATACAGATACTATTGATCAAAAAGTGCTGAACCAAGATGGAAAATCAGATAGGCAGTCTATGGTAGAGGCTTCTATTAGTCTACCAGTACCTGATGCAGAGATAATAGAAGCAACTCAGATAATTGTGGCAAGTACATTCGATGGTGTTAAGCAAAGTGTTACGTCATCAGAATCACTTTCATTTTTATCAGAGGAAGAGAGAGGGAAAGTATTGCTGGCAGCGGTAGGATTGATGGTGCCAACTGAAAATTCAAAATTACATAAAAAAATAAATGCATACAAAGCTGTGATCAAGGACTGGAATAAAAAAGATACAAAAATTTTAGGGTCGCAAAGGAGCTACAAGAATTTTTCCAATCGCCCACCTTTTCTAGCTGGAGTTATTTCAAATGAATCTCTTTCACGCGTGTTCAGTATTCTTGATGTACTATTTCGTCAAGTAGAAAGTCTAGGTGGTTCTATCAATGACGACCTATCACTTCAAATCAGAAATGAACATGTCAGCATTGATATTTTTGAGGCTCAAGATGAAATAAAACATGAAATTACAAAGCAAGAAGCACAAGCTTTAATTGTTTATGAAGATGCTAAACGTCGTCATTCTTGGGCATCAGAACCGAAGATTCGTAAGTATGACTATGTTTTCAATGGAAGGCTCAGAGTAAGTATTCGTAAGGGTAAATATTTCAGAGATACAGATAATTCAAAGATCGAATCTAGGATTGGAGATATGTTAATAGAGTTATATGAAAAATCTGAAGTGGTACGAATTGAGCGCGAAGCACGTGAAGAGGCAGCTCGTATGCGTGAGGAAGAAGCTAGGTTAAAGGAAGAACGACGCAATCTATATAATGAAGAAGTTAAGCGAACAATTGCGTTAGAAAATGAAGCACTCGATTATGGGAAGGCTTGTAGGATTAGAGCATATATCAATGCAGTTGAAAACGCTTCTTGCGAAAATGCTGTTAACGGAGATATCTCAGCGTGGATTGACTGGGCTAGGAAGAAGGCTGACTGGTTTGATCCATTCGTAGCACGAAAGGATGAGTTATTAGGGTGTAGGGAGTATGAGAAAAGTGAAGAACAGAAGTCATTAAAGAAGAATGAACATCGCTGGTGGTAAAAATATTACGTGTTTAAACCTATTATTTTTTTGGATGACAGTGAATCCGGATTTGGATTCAGTGATTTACAAGGCAAGAGAATTATACCCAATATTATTTCCAGGAATCAATGATTTCTCATGCTGGGTAATTGGTCGAACTTGGCGAGACCAAACCAACCGAATTGTAGTGAATGTATTATACGTACTAACTGTAAAAAAGTTTTATAAGAAATAACAGGGAGTGAGAAACGGATGGCAATTGATTTGAAAACTTTTCAAAAATCGTTAGTTCAACATAAGGTTTATGATACTTGGCAATATGTTGAAAGTTTAAGTGAAACCCTTACTTATATGAATATTTCTTATCAGGTGTTGGAAAGAGTATATGCCCATAGGATACAGGCTTTGTCTACTCAGAAAGAGAAGATATTGGAAACAGCCTTTAAGGCAGGGGAAGCATCTATTAGAGAAGAAGACTTGCATTGTACCAATCTTGATATAGCGGGGTTAGTTATTAATGATTCTGTTTTTTTACGAAAAAATACTATGGAGTTTTTTCACTATGCAAGAATGAGTATGGATATTTTGTTTCAAATTATCAATGCTGCATTGTTTGGGGATCAATCTAGTGAGGTTAATGACAGAAGGCTTATTCAAAAGGTGTTAGATACAATAAATAGTACACCTTCATTTGAAGAATTACATACATTACTAGATAATAACAAAAACAATGATAAGTTTAAGTATTTACAGGCTTTTGATAACTACATTAAACACATAAAAACTATTCTCGTTACTGTGAAGAATAGTTTTATCCTAGGAAATTCAAATGAATTTTTAATTAGAGAATTTATCAATGATGGTGTACCGTACTCTGAAGAAAATGCCCTTGATAAAGTCAAAGAAATAAATGATTATGTTATGAAGACGGTTGATGATATTTTACTTGAAGTTCAGAACCAGCTGCCTAACTGCTTAGATAACAGTAAAAGAATACAGACAATAAGTTTTAAGCAAATAGTTAAAGAAAACCCTACATCTAATGTTGTTGAGTACATATCATTTTTTATTGATGTGCAAAATGATATAAGTGAATTGCCCCATGAAATAAAGGTATTACCACTTATTGTTAAGCCAAACGATGAAATATATAGTTTTGATTTTAGATTTCACAAAATATTTATCAAGAAAAAGGGCTGCGGAGAGGAAAGTATAATAGGTTGTGCTGAATTAAGAAATGGCTTAGAAACCAACGAACTCTACAGAATATTTGATGTTAGGGCGTGTGATCTAGCTGAATACCATAAATATATCATTTCCTTCACTCAGAACTATCCAAAAATATCAATAAATTATTATGCAATGGAAGGTTCAATAATTATGTGCAAGGAGTAACCATATACTTGCATACAAGTCGCCTAAAATTTAATTGAAAGTAGTAAGTTTATGATGTCTGTATAAGAAAGTAGGTGATTGAAATGAATATTAATATAGGTCAACGTGAATATTTATTGGAACTACTTAATTATGAGTATGTCATACCTGATGAATTCCATACATGTGTAAAAGATGCAATAAAAAAATATGCAACTAATAGCAAATATTCTGAGGAAGCTATTGATTCAATGTTAAAAAAGCCTCAGAGCATGGCATCAAGTATTGGGGCAATTCGGGATAATAATTTAAGCCTTTTCAGAGGTAAATTTGCTGAATGGCTTGTCTGCATTGAATATAATGCCTTGAAAAATAAGGGAAATGTATTAATGACAATTATTAATCCTGATTCAACTTCAAAGGCAGATTTATTACATATCATTGAAAAGGGTGATAAATATGAAGCTATCCCTGGACCAGATATTAAATGCGGGGGTAGTACGTATGTCTTAGAACAGTGGAATAAAATTGTGAATAGTAGATATGACATACCTATGGTTGATATGGATGGTATTCTGACAACTGAAGAAGGATTAAAAATGCTTACTGACAAGCAAAGAGAGAAGTTTGAACAGCTCAAACAAGTGCATCCTAAGAAGAAGCCTATTAAATCTGAGTGGAATAAACAAGACATTAATAGGCTTATGATGGATTATCTTAAATATGTAAGCGATGATATTACACCTGCTGATTCAGAAGATAAGCCATTTGTTGCCAGTAAAGAAAATCGGGATAGAATAAAAGATAAGTTATCTAAACTTTCAAGTAAAATTGAAAATCGGTCTAGCTGGGATGAGTTCTGTAAAAAAGCTTCTGAATTACCAAGTATATCAAAAAATTATTTGAATCCTATGACCATGGCAAAAGTTGAAAAGAAAAAACGGGAAGAAGTATCTAAGAAAGGTTCCAAGGTTTCGATTGAAAATATAAAATATGTAAAATTAAAGGAAAAAAATAATAAAACCAAAAGTGTACCAGGGAATACGATCGTTAACAAGCCAAAACAGAAGGGCTTTTTAAAAGGGGTAGCAAATTTCTTAGGTTATGCTTCTCCTACTGAAATGTTTTTTTCAGGTGCAAAAGTATTTACCGCTTCAGTAGTTGAAGCCGCTAGTAGAAAAATTGCGAACAAAATGTTTGGAGGGGGTCCGGACTCGGGGCCAAGTCAATTTGATAATCAGGGAAATGAAAAAACATACAATGATTCGATTGAAATAAAAAATAGATCAAATAAAAAAACAAATACAATTAATTCAACCCACGCTTCTCCAGGGGCACATATTGTAAAGGGGCATGGGCAACATTACAATACAAAAAAAGGTCCGATTTGGAAAGAAAAAGAACCCTTTTCACGTGGGAAAAAGGATGAAAGTATATAATTATAATGATGATGTTGAGTATCTCTATAAAAGTCTTTTAAGCAAGGGGTAAAATTCATACACAAGGGGTAAGGAATAATTACACTTCTGTATACGAGCATTTATTTTGCTATATAGTATAAGCCATATGTGGTAACGCATTGCGAAGCTGTTGCTTGGCTGGAGTTAGTTTAAATTAAGGAAAGCAGGTGATATAGAAAAATCTATACCATCTGCTTTTTTGTATTTAGTATTGTTAGAGCTAACACTAAATATTAAGGAGAGTAATATGCCAGTAATAATCACATCTAAAGGAGAACAATTAATCCTTCAACAAATAGCTCATAGTGAACAAGAATTAAAGCAAGTACGTATGGATAAAAATAATGCATATAATGCTTGCGGTGATGATAAGTTAGGTAATCCTAATTTTCATAAATTAGAGCAAGATGAACGGATATTGGCTCTATTGTGAAGTGTTCGTTTGAGTATCCAGATTTTACGGAAGAAGAGATATATGAAATAGTCGGATATGGTGAATCTAATATAGAGGAAAACAAACTTTACTATGATACACCGGTTGCAAAGAAGTTGATGGGTTTAAAAATTGGAGAAGAAACTATTTTGTCCGTTTCTTCAGGAAAAGTGAAATGCAAGGTTTTAAAGATGTATAGTGGATGGGACAAAGTAGAGATTCTGTGAAAAGTACCGGTCCTCAAAACAGATTAAGTGATAAATTGATAATTTTTTACTGATATGAAGCAATATCTAATATTTGCACCACGCTCAGCACTCACTACATTGCGAAGTGGTGGCTTGGTTGGAATTAGTTTAAGTAAATAAGCAGATGGTTTAGAAGTGCGATGATGCATTTCTAGACCGTCTGCTTTTACATTATCGAGAAGCTTAATATACCTTGTTTTATTTGTCTAACTTAATGTTGATATTCAATAACTTATAGAAATTTCTGATTATTTGACTGAATAATTTCCCCTTCTAGTGTATATTTAGGATAAATAAAATAAAAAAGTACGCAGGATTGGCTGCGTTAGTTGAAAGGAATGGACAATGAGAAGGATTATTTTATCGACAGAGAGTGGAGCAGATTTACCGAAAGACCTGGTTGAAAAACATCAAATTCAAGTAGTACCGATGCACGTCATCATGGGTGGGAAGGATTATTTAGATGGTGAGTTATCTGTAGAGGAAGTTTTTGATTATCATAGTCACACCAAAAAAATACCATCTACAACAGCAACGAATGTACATGAGTATAATGATTTGTTTACGAAAATTAGAATAAAATTTCCTGATAGCATCATTATTCACATTGGATATACGTCAAAAGCATCTGCTTCCTTTCAAAGCGCGTTAATTGCAGCGGAAGATTTTGAAGATCTTTTCCTAATTGATACGCTAAATGTTACTGGTGGATTAGCTGCAATCGTGATGTATGCGGTAGCTATGCTTGAGGAAGAACCAACCATTAGTCATATTCACTTAATAGAAAAAATAGAATCCATTGTACCTAAA
>Ga0209013_10005183_pt1 | contig 11268 bp, 8 predicted proteins | sample Cruoilmetagenom2_FD_187291 | JGI IMG/M metagenome (GOLD analysis project Ga0209013, IMG submission 187291) | Oil polluted marine microbial communities from Coal Oil Point, Santa Barbara, California, USA - Sample 2 (SPAdes) (version 2) | ecosystem: Environmental > Aquatic > Marine > Oil seeps ...
CCCAGCAGCCCCATCAGGGTCTGCCCGGTGCCGGACTGGGGACTGGCGATGGCATTGATCAGACCCAGTCCCTGCTCGACTGCAAACTTCTGGGAAACGCGCTCGTTGGAATGCTGCGACAGGACATGCGCCACCTCGTGGCCGATCACCGTTGCCAACTGGTGCTGGTTTTCCGCAACCTTGAGCAGGCCGGTATTCACCCCGATCTTGCGGCCGGGCAATGCAAATGCATTGGCGGCATCGTCCCGGAACACCACAATTTCCCAGCTGCCGCCGACTACCCGGGTGATGGCATTGCCCACACATTGCACGTAACGGTTGGTGGTGCGTCCGGTTTCAACCGGCGTTTTGCCCTTGATGTTAGTGAACGCCTGAAGACCCATCTGTTCCATCTGGCTGTCCGGCATGAGTACCAATTGCGAACGGCCGGTGGGCGATGTGGCGCAGCCGCTGGCAAGGGCCACACCAAGGATGAGGGATGTCAGTCGGTTTCGCATTGCGGAGTCCTGTGTGTGATTCAGCTATTATAGCTAGGATCAGATATGAAAAACGAAGCCGGCCCAAAATCAGCTCCGAACTTGAGCTTAATCACATGTCACCGCCACTGTCCTGCCAAACAGGGCAACCGCATTTTCACACCTGATCTTGCGTGCCATATCATCCGGCAATTGCACCAACCAGCTTCTGTGATAATGCCAGAAGCGCCTCAGCTCCTGCCAACCGCTATCGGCCTCATCCCAGCGATCCAGCTGGTCTACCGGCCACACCGGGTCGGAACCCACCATAAACCGGTCCGGGTACTTCAGCAGCAAGGCCTTCCATTCCGGCAACAGCATCCCGTCTGCAGCGGTCATCGGATTGTCCACGAAACGCCAGGGATCGCGCGCGCCCAGTCCGCCCCAAACATTACCGCAACGCTCGAATATGCGTGCAACAGCAGCAGGTCCCAGCACGGCACCACTATGTGCCCACAGGATGTACGTATCGGGAAACTGCTGGCACACCGCCAACATAAAATCCGGTCGTGACAACTCGGTATGGATCATGACGGGCACATCGAACTCGTCAGCCAGCGCCAGTAACTGCTTCAGGACCACGGCTTTCTCGAAGGCCGGCGTAAAACCGCCAATAACATGCAGCTCACCAATACCGCGGTACTGTCCGGAGGCCAGCGCTGTTCGTGCGCGCGTCACCGTGGCATCGTCATAGGCCCAGCGATGCCAGTCACTTCCCTCGCGGTAGGGACTGAAGATCGGCACAATCTTTTCCGGTGCCAGTGATTGCAGATCCAGTGCCAGTGCAGCCGGTGTGCCAATCACCACGCCCATGACAATATTTTCCTGCTCAAGAATGGCAACCGCATCAGCAGGCGTGGTCACATCCTGCTGGGTCCACTTGTAATGCAGGTGCATGTCGGCCACGGGTGGCTGTGCCTGCAGACTATGTGGTACGCACAGCAGCCAGCAGATCAGTACGCAATCGCGCATGCAATGCGCTCCTGCACCAATCGATGCCCCGCAGGAGCGGACTGCGTCCGCGAATAGCAGCCTGCTACGATGCACAACCTAAAACTCAAACTCCATACTCTGAAAGACTCTACCCGCATTGCGCCTGGCCAGAAACTCCGCAGTCGGTAAATGCATGTACGGCGACTGGTCAATCTCGTAGGCATCCTGAAGGGTGCCGCCGTTCTCGATGACCGCGCCGATCTTCTCGCGCAGATATATCAGGTAATCACGAGTATATTTTCTCACCGTCGACATGTCGGTCGGCCCACCATGTCCCGGTATCACGATTTCTGCCCCCAAGGCCTCAAACTTGTCCCAGGTCTCGATCCAGGCTGCGGTATCGGTGTGCTCGAACAAAGGCAGCATGCGCTGATGAAACGCCATGTCACCGGAGATCACCAGTTTCTTACCCGGCAGCCAGACAATAATATCCCCTGGACTGTGTGCCGGGCCGAGATTCAATAGCTCTATCCGCTCACCACCCAGTCCAATGACCTTTTTATCCTCAAAGGTCTCATCTGGCATCACCACCCGGGTTCCCCCGGCCTTCTCCTTCACGCGTTCCTGCATCACTTCCAGCAAGGCAAACGACTGCTCCTCGATTTCGTGCGCTGCATCGACATGCGCAATCACCGGTACGCCCTGTTCCTGCCAGTAGCTTGAACCCAGCATGGCATGGCCCTGGCCATTCTCCAGCACGACGTACTTCACCGGCTGGTCGGTGAGCTTTTTAATTTCATCATGCAGGGCCTTTGCCAGCAGGTAGTTGTCCCCGGCGTTCACCACCAGCACACCCTCGTCAGTAATTACAAACGAAAGGTTGTTGTTATGCCCGGAATTCGCATAGGTCCCCGGCGCCGTTGCCCCGATTGCGGACCACACCCCCGGCACCACTTCCTGCGGCAGGTCGTAGAGCATCGAGTCCGGCGCCTTGTCGCTATTATACAGTGCCTCGCCAGTCAACGGCTCACCGGTGCCGGCACTCACAACCGGTTTCTCCAGGTGCCTGCGCATGAAATTCGCCGCCCGCTGCACGGCATCCTTCGAAGCCAAGTCGTCGGCAAAGGTGCGCGCGTTCTCGGTACGAAAATCAAAACCGCGCCCCACCCCGGGATAGATCACCAGGCGCGCATCCTGGTCCCGATCCTGCATCACCTGGATACTGGTCTCGATAACACGGCGACGCTGGTACTGTTCCTCGTCACCGATAAATACCAGTGTTGGCAGGGTGAGCTCCTCGATCTCGGGCGCATAGCCATAGACCTGCTGCGGTTCGGGCGCATTCGGATCCTGCAGGTGGGGATAGTAGGAGATGTAACAGGCAATTTCCTTTTCCTGTCGTTTGAACGTGGTCGCCACCTTCAGTGTGTAGTAGCCACCACGGGTATGTGAATACAGGCAGGCCTTGTCCGTGCTGATGTCCTCGCGTGCCAGTAACACGTCAACCGCCGCATTGACGTCTTTCTCCAGCTCATAATCGTGTTCAATGGGATGGGTACCGATGAAATGCGCACCGTAGATATCCGGCGCCAGCACCACGAAGCCGCGTGCTGCCAGGCGCCGGACATGGCGCTGTATCCAGTCATCCAGCCCGCGTCGCCCGTGCTGAAACAGCACTGCCGGGTACTTTCCCTTCCCTTCAGGGCGCGCTACCAGCGCCGGCACCTCCACGTCACCGCTGTGGTAACTGGTCCACGAGGTCTCGATGGCATAATTATCCGGCACCTCGAGCAGGCCCTCATCCCACCAAGCATCATCCCACCACCAGTAATTGCCGCCAGATGCAGTGTCAGCGGTGGCGCTGCTACAAGCCAGCAGACTGGCAAGGAAAATAGAGAAAGGGTGCTTCAGATGCATTCTTGAAGTCCTTGTTAACACTTGTCACTAAAGTATAGACATGAAAACCGGGGACAGACCACGTTTTCAGTCAGGTTCGCCGGGCAGCAAGCCCCGGGTGTGATTCAGGAGAGAATATCTCACTGAATTGCGTATATTGCTCCGGAGAATGTCGCAAGAAACGAACGGTGAACGGAGACAACCATGAGCGACACACTGATGATCCTGCCCACCAGCAGTACCGGGGCAACCGCCTGATCCGCGTACCCGATGACTTTAGAGCACACGAGGTCTTCCGCAAAGTGAGGCGCGGGGCATTCTGGGGGCCACCGACTGAGCAGTTTTTCACCCACCATCCCAGGAATCTGAAAACCTGAAAAACTGGAAAACTGACGTCCCGACCGCCCGCCCGGCGATCCCACTGGCTAGGGTTTCAGAATTCCAGGATTTCAGGTTTTCGCCCTACCCCTCCAGCCGCATCAGCTGATGCCTACCAATTGCCGAAATGCATTGAAGTGTATAGGAAAGCGGCGGTTCAAGTGGGCCGGGAAACTGAAAAATTGGCACCCTCACCGCCGACCCGGCGACTCAGCCCCTGTGATCAGCCAAGCCAGACATGCAATTCCAAGTGAGCATGGTTCTCGATGGGAAGACATGCAGAATATTGCGATCTGTTACAGAGATTATCTAAATGAACCACTGTGGCGCAACTAATTCACCGCCAACAAGTTACTACTTCGTTAGTCCAGATAACCCGGCAATAGCAAACAGCATAAGTACTGAACCAACGAGCTTATGCAGGAAAAAGTAATATTGAACGGGCATCGTGAGTGGACCAACTGTTTTGTGTTGTTTGCCAATACCCAGCGGTAATTCAGGACACCATGCGAAACTCCCACCCAGCTTGAGGTCGTCATGACGTTTATCCAGTTGTGCCACTTGTGGTAACAGCATGTCTAAGCTGAAAAACAGACGTCTCACATAACCCACACGTCTCCCCCAGCATGTTTTCCCAGCAACATACATTCCAATCACAATCAGCAATGCCAGCCAGACAAATGCCCGCCAGGTTTGGTAGCCGTAACCAATGATATATTTCTGCAGAAATAAGTTGATCTTTCGAGCCAGGCCGGTTTTCTGACTTGCCAGCTCGTGATTACGTGCCATAATCGAGACGTCATTTGACAGGCCGGTAAAACCGCTGCGGTGCAGCGCATTGGCCAATTCCTCATAAGGCTGTGGATTAAAACTGGTGCTGCGATCTTTTTGATCCTTGAGCCAATCCATCACCCAGACCGGTTCCTGTCCGGGAATTCCTCCATCTTCAAAAATAAGACGCTCGTATTGCAATCCAGTAATACCATATCGGCCACCAAGATCTTGCCAGCTAGCTGCAACATGACGCAGATCACCCACCTGCGCATCGCGTAATGACAGTTCGACGCCATCTTCCCAATCTGGAAGCTCCTGTTCTGGTGTTGCTAATACCAGCTCACGCCCGATCTCAATTCCTCGCAAGTCGACTCTCCCCAGAAAGCGACCCTCGGTCAGCAACACTGAACCACCAACGTGCGTCAGATCTAGTTTAATATCCTGTAGGTATTCACCACTGAGGTAAAGATTTGCGTCAATGTTGATCGCCTTGAAATCGAGGTCGCCATCAATCACTGACTGCAACGCCATGTTGCCACCAAATTCAGACGTCCCAAAAGATACATCGCCGATCACATAATTATCAATAAACCCCATGTTACCGCCAAATTCAGACGCGATAAAAGACACCTCGCCGGATACAGTAGTGTCAGAAAATACCATGTTTCCCTGAACCAGGGTGGATGCCAGGGATATGTGATTCGTCCAGAGTTCATCGATAAAAATATGGTTATATTGGCCACCCATCACAACGAACACATCAACACTGCTATCAACTAACCTTACAATATTTCGTATGGTAGAACTTACGAACAGAGCGACATTGATGTCAGACGACTCAATATTAAAAGTTCGGTCAATCACCATGTTGTTTAGCACCAGGCCACCCATACTAAGTGACTTGGTATTGACTGATCCATGTACAATACCGCCACTGAGGTTGAGTGCAGCTCCACCACTGTCCTCCCACGGTTCCTTTAAGGGAAATTCAAACAAGGGGGCATCCGTTTTGCTGCCAGCCACATGCTGAATATCCAGGTCACCTTGAACAGTTATGCTATTTCCCTCGAAACCACGCTCCAAGTCTAGCTTGGACAATTTTACGTTACCGTCTATTCTGGCGCCTGATATATCCACGAACGCAGATTCACTGCCGGAAAGAATGAAATCATTACCCAGTATTATGTCTTCAGCGAGAAGATCACCTGTAATTTCCACATTATTAAAAATAATGAAATTATCACTCTTGACTCTCTCAAGATCTACACTGCCATTGATACGCGCATCATAGATCAGTACTTTTCCCAAGCTGGCGTCTGTTAAATCTATCGAGTTCAAAAAGTCCCCACTCAGAGATAAACTATCTCCAACAGAAATACCAGGAGCATAAATTTCTCCATCAATCTTCGCGTTCTTGATAACTACAGATTTGGCTACTTGAGCACCCTCGAGCGCCACATCCCCCTCAATGACAGAATTCTTTAAGTCGATTCCACCCTTGACATATAATCCCGAAAAGTCGACACCTCCTTCTAAATAGGAGTCCAAAATACGAATTGACTGTTCGAATCGCTCGTCATAATAATATTCGATGCCGCCCTCAACGTGAGCGCAACGGAGTGACAACCCTTGCCGCGCAACAATCTCTTTGTATGGTGATTCAAATGTAATAGTGGAGATGAAGTCATAGCTAAGTCTGCGTCTCTCCGGCCACACATCAGCCGCCGCCGGATCACAATCCGTTTTTTTATGTTTGGATTCGGAAGGTGCCGTGTCAAAGTCTGAAAAATCTACAGTGAGTCCACGGCACAGCCTATCCCATGCCCAGACTTCAGTCGGTGTCCAATCTGAATCTTCGGGAGGTTCGATTGTGCAGTGATCACCATTGACGGACAGAAGTTGGCTGTCTGTCGATGAATTGGCTGCATATGATGTTGCTCCTAACAAGCCAGCTACAAAAAACAGGCTAACAAACTGCAACGCAGGTCGGTAGCGGCCCTTGTCATGGCTAGGTAGGTGACAGTTCAGCATAAATCTCCCCGGCTTCTTCTTACTCAGTGATGAAAACAGAGATCAGCGCACTACGTCTACTAATCAGCCGCTTCTGACATGTTGTTTTTGTTGATATAGCCTAAAAGGTTATCAAATTGGTCATGCTTCACAAAGCTTCTGTCTTAACAATATAGAATTATTCAGATGATCGCCATGCACGATAGTTACCGTACATGGGCATCACTGCCTGCGAGAATACATGGTGGACCACCCGGAAGTGCGGGTGATTCTGGTGCGACCGACTAAGCGGTTTTTCGCCCAGACATCCCGGCCGGGAAACTGGAAACCTGACAGCCTCACCACCGGCACGGCGATGCAGCGACTCAGGATTTCAGATTTTCAGGTTTTCGCCCCCCGCCTGCTGGCCCGAGGGTATGGCTGAGTGACCAGGGTGGGAGTTTGCAATGTCATAAACGGCAGTTTCATGCTCGGTAGTTGCCGTTTAGTGATGGCTAATATAAGCGTCTGCTAAACGAGTACAATCGACCCAATGTATGGACTCCTCCAACCCACTTACGTAGGTTGAGTGTTGACCAAAACACGCTATGAGGAGTCCATACATGAACAATTTAAACGTAGTTGGAGTCGATTTGGCAAAAAATGTTATCCAGGTATCAGTTGTTAGTCCGGCCGGGAAAGAACTGCAGAACAAAGCGCTGACACGAAAGAAGTTCTCTGAGTTTTTAGCCAGGCAGAAGCCGAGTCTGATTGCCTTCGAAGCCTGTGCAATGGCCCACTACTGGTCACGCATTGCTCAGCGGCATGGTCACACAGCCAAGATCATTCCCGCCAAAGCGGTTACAGGCTGCACAATCGTGCCGACTAATAGCACTGCTCATATTTCTGTAATTTTTTACTTGTGGACTAACTGTCCTGCGCAGTCGTGCAAGCATAATAATGCTTAACCGCGTAAATCATGTGGGCTTAATAGAACCTTAAGGCCTCATTGGTAACATATTGACTCGCGATACCGTCCACATTTCGGAGGCAATCATGGAATTCTTTCTGATACTGCTGGCAACTTTTATCTTCTTCAGCATCCTGCGTCGGACCTTCAGATGGTGAACTACTACCGTCTGTAGACAAGTTTTAGAGGAGGCTTTCGAGTCCTCGAGCGACGGTTCACCCACTCCCATTGAACCGTCGTTTTTTTGAGCAGGAAACCCCGCCACAAGGGCGGGACTCAGCCTGTCACGAGTTCGTCAATCCACTTGCCTTGTATCTTGATCATGCGCCGACCTGGGATCCTCCTGCGACATTCATTGATTGTTGTCCCATCACTGTCCGTGAATGGGACTTTGGGCATGTCATTGTTCTCCCGCCTGTCGCCAAACTGGAACCTCTTGTTTCTCATTATTTCTGCCCCCTCAGGATATCGAGCGATGGCCCAGACGCTATCCTTTATCTGGTAATCTGATGTTGATATAGGTCAAATGAGGCACCCTCTCCCGGCATCGCCAGATCGCTGACAGTTCCCGTCCTTTCGGCCTCGGTTGCCCGGGTGCAGGGGAAGTATGGATTAACCTCGGTGTGGTGTCTGTAGGGCATTGCAGCGTTGTACTGTGGACATTTCCCACAAAAGGTGTAAGTAATCCACAACTAACAATATCCATGTCAGCAACTACACTGAGTACGTGGCTTGCTAGGGTGGGCCATATATATGGGGACTTATGAGCCCCGAGCGGCGGCTCAGTTCTCCTTCTGGGCCGCCGTTTCTTTGTGCGTAGAGAAACACGCCCCGAGAGGTAGGGATCCCGGGACGTGTAGTGGCCCTGATATGGTGATTTATTATTTACGCCACTGGTTTACAAGATATGGCATAACGTCCAGCCTGCCTATTGTCCTGAGGTACAAACGGGAAAGGGACCTGATTAAATTGGTCCGGGTTGATTACTTCTAGTGTTCAGCGGGCTTATTTCCCGAAGGTATTGTATTCACCCACACCCGGTAGAATTTAAGGATATGGTGCGGCTCACAATTTGCATATTGTCCTGAGGTACAGCGGACAAAGAAAACCCCACTACGATGGGTGGGGCTATATTCTCAGTAATAGAAACGCCCCGGTAGTGGGCGGTCTTGCTGGTGGATCTTCTCACCTTCAGAGTTGCCAAGCCTTTCTGACTTCTCCTGCAAGTACCGTGCTTGCCGAGGCGTCTAGAGGGGTGAAGATCGTTGCCCTTGTGGCTCTGGCAAACCTCTGTGGCTTGCCCTCTCTTCTTTTCACCCTCCTGTGGTAAGTATAGCAACAGATTTCCAGGTCGTTGCTTTTACTATATTCATACACTGTGCGGTTTATGGAGGGGCCGTACCGCCAACGACTTTGCCGCTGGTTTTATCCATTATCCAAAATGTTTTTCCAGATCCAGAAGAACCACAACGCACTTGATAGCTCTGTCCTGCTTCGGCCTGAAAACTAATAGTGCTTGGAATCGCCATAATCCCGGTTGTCAGCATATCAAAACCGGTAAAACAGACTGCAGCAATCGAATGTTCACCTGGTAACAACTTAACCATCATTACAGGTTTCATGCCAAAATCTATACCATCATATCCATCAATTGCAGCTTTGTGCCACCTTAAACTTCCCCAGTATGAACCGTGCAAGACTGCCATTTCCTCGCTTGATTGCTCTGGGCTAACGGACTGAGTTGCACAGCCGCCAATCATTATTAGTGCCATTGAAATAATCAGAATGTTTTTCATTTTCTCCGACACCAGGGTAAATTTCAGGATAGTCACTTACTGCCTACTGATTTGAGCCATACATTGAACAGCCCACCTTGTTGTATCCAGCCCTCTTTTTCCATCCAATCACAGTAGAGGACACGCCCCCAAAGTCGCGGATTATCGGGCATCCATCTGCACTCTTCACCCACTGATTCCAGCTTGCTGTAAACCTGTTGCATAGTGTTCGGAGGTACTCGAATTGGATCACCCTTGAGGACCACAGCCCCAATTTTCACTTCAACAATGTCACCTACTTCAGCATCTACCCCCTCCGGAACATAAAACCAAAGAGCATAGTCTGACTCATTCGGGCCATCACAACAGAAGATACGTCCATCAGCAACCATCCCGTCTTTTATACGAGAACGCGGGATTCCCGACAATTCCAGCGTGTTAACAAGCGTAGGTATTCCAAGAATTTCTTGCTGAGTGGCAAATCCCCTGATCTGCACAAGAACCAAAGAATCAGGTGGTATATGTGCGGCATGAAATCTTGATGGTGTAGCACACCCTATCTGGAGCATGACGACAGATAGAATGCATAACCCCGCAAATTTTGCATAGTATATCTTCATAAGGCTGTCCCTAACCTGAGAGTACTCTGCAGTTAAAAGCCTACTAAATAGTGGCTCTTTTCACATTGATACCAATCAAAATTCTCAAAATTACTCACTACATTAATACTCTTTATATTCATGATTGGACCAGACAGTCCTCCCTAAAAACCACCAACTATCCATAGTGCCCGCCCAACCAGCGGGCTTTTTTTGCGCCCATCAAAAGGAGAACCACCATGATCACATTCAAATCCATCGCCGACGTCGATCGACTCCTCGGCCACCCCGTCTACGCTCCCCTCCACACCACCATAGAGAAACTCGTCGCGCCGGTCATCGCCGCCACCCCTGGCTACCGCCCAGAGGACGACGGCCGTTCCCGTCACGGGCACTCTCCGGTCCCGACCGCCCTCGCCGGCCCACACGCGCCGCCTGTATCTGCACTTCTGTTGCAGCTCAAAATATTTTCGCAAGATGAAGAAACCTTTGAGCACTAATTACCCATTCGCCGTGCCGTCCGCTCGGATCTGATTTGTGTCAATCGCAATCGACGCCGCCATCCAGAATGGCCAACGGAGAAACGTCCGGAGTTCTTCATTTTTTCCGACCCAGAAACAAAGTGTCCGGAATCTGCTGACAACTTCAGTTTATTATTCTTGTACTCGTGGATACCCAGGGTATCAGGTGCGGACTGATATCCGTCGTAGTAATGCGTGGCGCTGACAGCGCTGGTTTATCACGGCATAATGTCGTTCATGCGGTCCATTGGCTGCATGCTGTGGTTCATGTCACCCATGTCATAACGCATGGCATCAATATTCAGGTTCATGGTATGCATATTCTGGTTCATGCTTTCCATTGAGAGATTCATACCGTGCATGTTGTTGAGCATGGGCTCCAGGTATTCCAGTGCTTCCATCCTGCCCGACATGGTTTCTACAGACTCGGACATATGGTAGACACGCCGTGTCATGGTGCGCATATTTTCTGAAAGATAGATAACGCTTTCTGATATATGGCTAAGATGCTTGCCCAACTCCGGGTCCATCCCCTGTGCCATCGTACTGATATCCTTGCTCAGGGTATAAATAAGAAAGAAACCGTAGCCAGCCAGAGCCACAAATGCCAGCATGGCCGGATAAATGACCAGTTCCCAGCGACGTGCGCTCGCCTCAAAAACGCTGACGAACCGATCCATCGCATCGCCCTCAGGAAACGGTTGCCGTGAGGAATCTTTGCCGGCAGCCCCTGCTGCGGCCTGCGATTTTACCATTGTTGGTTCAAGGAGATGTGTTCCTGGCTCCTTATTTGTTGATAGCCAGACTCGGTCATAAGGCTATAACAATAGCAATCGCAAGCACTGTCAGAAAGGCTAACGCCAAGTCTTCCTTGAGATGCGATGGTCTTCTGATTTTCATATGTTACCTCTAACGAAA
>Ga0209013_10005185_pt1 | contig 11265 bp, 11 predicted proteins | sample Cruoilmetagenom2_FD_187291 | JGI IMG/M metagenome (GOLD analysis project Ga0209013, IMG submission 187291) | Oil polluted marine microbial communities from Coal Oil Point, Santa Barbara, California, USA - Sample 2 (SPAdes) (version 2) | ecosystem: Environmental > Aquatic > Marine > Oil seeps ...
ACTCGCAACTCTGGACGGTTGTGTATCGTCCGAGGATGCCTTCGCGCGCACCCCAGCGCAGGGGACGCCCGTGTCTCACCTACAGCACAACAGGGCGCACGTGTCCTACAGCGACCTGCCGGTCATAGAGAAGCCATGGTCATGCTCACCGCCTGTGTCCTGGATCTCGCCACGGGGGATTGCTCATTGGCACATCAGTTGCGGTTGCCCTGCGCACGGATTTGTGGTAGAATGAGCTGGGCGGTTATCCAGAGCCTTAATCTGACTGGGCCTCTGCCGGGCCGATGTCCCGGCCATGCACTGGAGGGGTGAGATGCGCGTTTGCAGCCGATAGTCTGCCTGGGGAGGCGGGTGGTGCTGGCTGTTTTCTTTTTTGGGAGAAGGCACAAGCGGTTCAACAAAAGGAGGGAAAGGATGTCTGACCAGCCACAGTACGAGCAAAGGCGCGACGAGAAGGACGAAAAGCAGGAAAAGGGAAACGGCGACAGCTGGGACGAAAAGTGGCGCCGTGACCCTGTAGACGCCGCCATGTGGGCTTTCATCCTGATCTGGGTCGGGGTGGTGCTGCTGGGCGCCAACCTGGGCTTCTTTCGGGGACTGTCCCTGGAATCTTGGTCTATTGGCTTCCTTGGGGCTGGCGTCATTGTACTATTGACGGTGCTCTTTCGCCTGCTGGTGCCGGCCTACCGGAAACCTCTGGGCGGCACCGTCGTCTTGGGTGTGATCTTTATCGGGATCGGCTTGGGCGATCTGATCGGCTGGATCATCATCGGTCCACTGGTTCTGATTGGTATCGGCGTGGGCATCATTCTCACCGGCCTCTTCCGGCGCCGCGAGTAGGCGCGAGAAGTCATTCCTTGCTCAAGTGCGTCACCTATTGGTTTCGGTTTGGGTTGATGGATTCCCGCCTTCGCGGGAGTGACACTAGTTCGCGGGAATGACAGGTGGAGGTAACGGCTGTATGTTCGCGTGTCAGCGCTCTCGTGCTGTCATGCCAGCGAAGCCTGCCCTCGAGGAGTCGGGGGGCGGGCATCCATTTTGGCTAGACTGACACCAAGGTGAGAACCGCAGATTGCATACCCAAAACCATCTAGGCCCCACCTTGACATCAGGTCAGGAAGGAACTACCCTTGCGCGTCTTGCTGCTTGAACCACCCAAGGTTCCCTGGGAGATGATGGGCGATATCGTGGCCTTGCCTTTGGGCTTGGCCCAGCTTGCTGGCTGCCTAGAAGCGGCCGGCATCCCGGTCGAGATCCTGGATGCTAACGCGCATGAGATCGGTTGGGACAGGCTGGAAGCGGCCATCGCCCGGACGAAGCCTGATCTTGTCGGAATGACGGTCTATACCCCCTTTGTCCCAGAAGTGACCCGCGCCGTGCGCGTCGCCCGCCTGGCTGCGCCCGGGGCGACCATCGCCCTGGGCGGCCCACACGTGACCTTTACCGTCGAAGAGACGCTGCTGACGATGCCCGAGGTGGACGTCGTCGCCCGCGGCGAGGGCGACCAGATCATTGTTGACCTGGCCCGGGCGGTGGCGGCCGGCGACGGACTCGAAGGTGTGCCGGGCATCAGCTACCGGTACGACGGCCAGATCGTGGAGAACCCGGTTTCACCCCCCGCGGACCTTGGCGATCTACCCTTGCCCGCCTTCCACCTGATGCCGATGGAGCGCTACCACTTTCAGGTTATGGGCGGCCCTTTTGCCACGGTCGTAGCCAGCCGTGGCTGTCCCTTCCAGTGTACCTTCTGCTCCGAGTGGCCCTTCTGGGGTGGCGGCTGGCGCCCATGCGACCCGGAGCAGGTCGTCGAGCAGCTAGATATCCTGGTCAACCGCTATGGGCGAAAGAACATCTGGTTCGGCGACGACTGCTTCAATGTGAACGGCGACCACGTCGCCGCCATCTGCGAGGGGATCCTGAGCCGGGGCATCGACGTCAACTGGTACTACCAGGGACGCGCCGACCTGCTGGTCAAGCATAAGGACCTGTTGCCGCTCATGCGGCGGGCCGGAAACCGCATGGTCCAGGTTGGCATAGAGGCCTCCAACGACGAGCAGCGGAATGAGCTGAATAAACAGCTGAGCACCGAGACGGTGGCGGAGGCGGTGGGGTTGCTGCGCCAACATGGCATCGTCTGCCAGGGCATGTTCATCGTGGGCTTGCCCAGCGACACCCCGCGCACGATCGAGCAGAAGGTGCGGCTGGCCACCCGGCTCGACGTCGACTTTCCCATCTTTGTCATATATACCCTCTTTCCCGGTTCCGCCGACTATCAACGGGCCGTCGCCGAGGGCTGGCTCGAACTCCCGGCCGACTATGGCCGCCACGATATGGCTCACGTGTTGGTCGCCCCTGACAAGATGGCGCCCCGCCAGGTGTATGCCTACATCCGGTGGGCAGTGATGAGCATCTATTTGCACCCTGTACGGCTTGCCCGGGCCCTGTTCTCGCCCAACGACTGGCAGCGCCACAGTTCCACCTCCATGCTCCTCTACCTCGGCAAACAGTTTGCCCGCAACCTGGTGCCCAAGATTTGGTGAATGCCCACAAGTGCCACCGGCTCCGGGGACTGGGTGTTGTGCATCGAAAGCCAATGTGGAAGCTGGCGGTGCACGATGCTGGACTCCCCGGCCCGCCAGGCTGGCCAGTCTGTGCCTTGCTATTCCCTGGGCATCTACTTGGCAGAGACGACCGGCTGATCTGCGCCCCAAACGGGGCTGGTGTTTGTGATCTCGGGTATCGGCGCGGTGATGGCGGATCCCCTTGGGCGGCGGAATCACCCACAGAGAGTGAAGGGACGCTGTATGGCAAATCTATCGCTATCTGGCTATGGTATCGCCTTCTATCAGTTTCTTAGAAACACGGGCAGCAAAACCATTACAGCACTTGGGCCTGTTTTAGCGATATCTCTGATTGCCGCAGCACTGACCGCAATGTCCTCCTGTGCAATGATCGGGCCGAACCGAAGCGGAGTACTGGTGATTCCTCTGCGTATGGGGCTGGCGAAGGACAACGGCGCTTCACCATGGTACGGTGAACTTGCTATAGGTGGGGGATCCGCCGCCGATGCCGGTTCCACACGTCAGTTGTTCAAATTCATTATGGATACTGGAACGAGCAGCACATGGGTGACCTCGCGAGAATGCGATACCTTACCTTGCAGGCAGCACCGTCGCTACGATCATCAACTCTCGGACATGCATGTTTGGATCGATCAACAAGTGCGAGCCAGTGAACTGGGTCCATGGGGCAAGTTTCAGTTTAAGGTCGGTCAAGATACCTGGCATTTCTGGGCGGCCAACCCACAACGTGGCGAGCAGGACCGAACGCTATACAGCGTTCCAGGCATGAGGTTCCTGGAGGCCGTGACGCTCATGGATGGACAAAACCCAGATGGCACCGCCAACAGCAATTGGGACGACCTGGTTCAAGATGGATCGCTGGCCATCCCGTCAGAGGATGCGGGGGGCATGTCAACCCAGTTGCTGGATCTGTTGATAGCGCGGAAATGGGTGGATACAAAGGTTGTTTCGTATTGGACAAGTAGTGAACTCAACAGAGGGGAGGCGGTTTTTGGTGGTTTCAATGAAAAAAGATACGATCCTGCAAGCCTCAAGTATTATCCCGTTAGCCGAGACATAAGCACGGTTGACAAAGCGTCTGATCTGTGGTCCGTTAGGCTACATGAGATAGTCGTCGGAGATTCAGAAATCGAATTGCCCTTGGGGGGAGCCGCTTTTGCCCTCGATACGGGGTCCTCAAGGTTCAAAGGGGATCCGACAATCGTGGACGATATCGTCAATCTGATTACAGACAACGGTGCCAGACCTCTCGCCGTGGAGGATCCGTCCGATCTCGATAGCTATCCTGCTTTTGCTGTTTTACTCGTTGACAAAGATGGCGGTCGGAATGAATATAAGCTATCGGCCCATGAATATTTCCAAGAGTTTCCTGATGGCTGGCGTTTGGCGTTCCATGAACTGCAGCCGACGAAAGACTCAAGTGTTGCTGGACTGCTTCTGGCGGGCTCTGTCTTCCTGGACCACTACTATACAGTGTACGACTATACAACAGATCCTGTTCAGGTTGGCATCGCGGAAAGAGTGGATCCTTGAGATCTGTAATGAGTCTCTGGAGCGATTCTGTGGGCGCTTTCCCAGCATGGAGGAGGTAGGCGTGAGAAAGGGCCACGCCGCCGTCTATATCGATACCCAGGACCTGCGCGGGTTGTTGGGGCAGCGCCCGGTGCCGAGGACTTTTACCTGGCCAATGGCGTTGCAGGCCATGGGTTTCAACAGAGTCACGCTGTTGGCCGCTACCTGGCTGAACTGATCTCGGGCCGGTTGCCAACGCTGGATCTACCGGGCTTTGGACCACAGTGGATTTTCGAAAACAAGCAGGTATTCGGAGCGACGGCAAGCGGTTCTTTTGCGCGGGATTGATAGGAACCAAGACTCGGGAACAGGAAGAAGGCGCGCCATCAAAATCGAAAGTCGATGAGGATTGGGCCTGCGGAGGCATGTGCGTGAGCAATGGCGGATCCAGCCTCTTGTTTGTTTCTGGCCTGCAGCCCGGGAATGCCGTAGGCTTCAGCCAACCGCACAAAGTGCGGTCCCAATAGCCTATCGCCAGGGGGTGCCTTCTTCGTCGCTGGAGTCGTTGCCGAGTATTCGGCAGCCGTGCGGCCTCTGTTCACAATTGCGATCCGGATGGGAAGGTTTTCCTGGACTACGGTCGCCAGTTCCTGCACGGTGGCCTGAAAGCCATCGTTACCAGCCAGGACCCACACCTGCTCGTGGGGCAAGGCCGTCTGCACGCCGATGGCCGCAGGAAGTGCAAAGCCCTTGGTTGCCAGGATCCCTGGCCCGAGCAGGGATCCTGGGCCACCAGCCTCAGGATCCGGCATGTCGCCCACGGGGTCCGCCACCATGAGGATTTCTTCCCGCGTGGAGTCGCATATCTGCCGTACCACTGCCTGAAGCATTCCGTCACCGGTCTCCGTCTGTGCGACCGGTCGTCTCGCACATCGACCTCTGCCGTCTCTGTCGGGTGAGCAAGGCTGTTCCACAGGATCGTATCCCGGCAGATGGGTCCGGTCGGGATGAAAGTACTCGCTCTCGTCTGTCTGCACGTCATTGGAAACCACAATCAGCACAGGTCCCGGCTGGCCGGTCCGGGCAACGTGGAACGCCTCTCGAATGATTTGGGGGAGCTGCTCTGGGTCTGTGGCCAGATAGTTGTGCTTGGTGACGGCGTCGATGATCGACACGATATCGACTTCCTGGAATGCGTCGGTACCGAGCACAGGTAGGGGAGCCTGTCCGCTGACTGCCACGATGGGGGAGTGAGCCATGTGGGCAGTGGCCAGTCCAGTCGTAAGGTTCGTTGCCCCAGGTCCAGAGGTGGTCAAGCAGACGCCAACGCTTCCCGTCGCACGAGCGTAGCCGTCGGCGGCGTGGATCGCTCCCTGTTCGTGACGCATCAGCACGTGATGGATGGGATAATCCGCCAACGAATGATACAGTGGGATGACCGCGCCACCAGGGATGCCAAAGACGATGCCAACTCCTTCGTGGAGGAGGCTCTCACACACGAGCTGAGCCCCGGTCTTTGTCATCGGTCGCACTCCCTCCCTTACTTGCCCAGCACCATGCCCGTGGGGTCGATCTCCTGGAGTAGCACGCGCTCCTCAGGCGTAGGCGGCTCTGACTCTGGCACCTGGCCCTTGACCAAGATTTCGAACTGGCTGTTGGTCTGGACGTCGTTCAGGCTCACGCCCGGGTGCAGGGCAAGCAGCTCAAGCCTCTTGCTCGCCTCGTCAAAACCATAGACCCCCAGTTGGGTGATAACCCGGTAGGGACCGCAGCCGGAGGGCAGGCCAGCCTGCTCCCGGCTGCCAGGTCCTCGCAGATAGCCCGGCGTAGTCAGAAAGTCCAGGTCGTTGACAAAGGTCCGCGTGCTCTGATTGCGCATGACATAAATAGTGCGCCAGCAGAACGAGCCCAGGTCATTCGCCCCTCCTGAGCCAGGCAGCCGTACCTTGGGCCGGTCCCAGTCGCCGATGACGGTGGTGTTGATGTTGCCATAGACGTCCATGGCCGCGGCGCCCAGAAAGCCATAGTCGATATAGCCCGCTTGCGCTGCCGACATAATGTCGTGCATCGTCGTAGCCACCAGGGCCTGGTGAAAGGTGCGCGAGTCCCCGACCGAGACGGGCAAGGAGGGCAGCCTGGGACCGATGCCACCTGCCTCAAAGACCATCATGATATTCGGGGCATGCAGGCGCTGAGCAAGCATGGTGGCGGTCATTGGCAATCCTGTGCCTACAAAGACCGCCCGGTTGTCTTCCAGCATCCGGGCGGCAACGCAGCACAACAGTTCTGCAAGGGTGTAATCTCCGCCTGAACCGCGTTGTTGATCCATTTCTCCGTCTCCTCCCCCTACAGTTTTCCCCTGCCGCCTTTTTCGATGGTCGCCAGTACCTGCATCCGTACCATACCGCCGACGAGGTCCAAATAACCCGCAAAGTCTGCGACGCCATGCACGTACCTGCCCAGGTACTCCTGGGCGCCCTCCGGGGTCTTGCTCAGGCTCAGCCATTCGCCGATGTGCTCCTCGTCAAAGAAATAACGGTATGGCATCTGGCCTGGATGGCCGCCAAAGGGCACCTCGCATACGGCGTCCACCACGTAGAAGGGGATCGCAGTTCGATCTGGTTGACGCCGGATCTCCTCCTCGTCGATGATCTCCTCGGTGGTAACAATGACGCGCCGCCCGGCCCTGGCCAGTTCCACGTCTTCGATCGCAATGCCATCGATCTGGGCGTTGCCGAACCGGTCACAGCGGTGCACGTGTATCAGGGCCACGTCAGGATAGGCGGCCGGCATTAGAGTCACCGGCTTGCCACTCCACGGATCCTCGATGACGATGGCCGCGCTTTTGTCAAAGGTGTCGGTGCCCGCCAGGCCGCGGACCGGGATGAAGGGGATGCCCATCATCCCGGCCAGGAAGCGCCACTGGTAGGTTCCGTTGGATAGTTCGGACACAACTCGCACCGTGCCACTCTCCACCGCCCGGCGACCAGAGGGGGAAAGTCCGCGCAGCTCATGGCCAAAGGCGTAGGCACAATCGACCCGGCTAACGCAGCCGGCGCCAATCAGCACGTCGATGTCGTGTACCCCCGTCTTGCCGGCCATGACCAGATCGCGCCGGCCCTGGCGGATGATCTCATAAACCAAGGCCATGGGCACGCGGACGTGGCCAAAACCGCCGATGGCCAAATAGTCGCTGTCTTGGACAAACGACTCCACCGCCTCGCGGATGCTCATCCGCTTGTCGACGAGTCCCCGGGGCTTGTGGTCGCGCACCCAGGCCCGGTGCTCGTCGGGATCGTGCCAGCCTATGAGCTCCCCCTGGCCTTTGGCCAGGATATCGATGCTGTCAGTCATGAATGCTCCCCTTCCTCGAGTACGTGGTTGCTTCTTGTTGACGATCTTGGCTTTGAGGGGCGGTGCGGGCAACAGACCCGGTCATCAGTATCGACTGGGCGACGGTGACAGACCCAGCATCTGGCGAGCCTGCGCCGGCGTGGCGATCTCCCTGTTCAGATCCCGCGCAATGCGAACGGCCCGCCGGACCGCCTCGACGTTGTTCTTCAGTAGCCGCCCTCGTTTGTAGTAGACATTGTCCTCCATGCCCACGCGCACCATGTGCGCCCCCAGAATCATGGCCAGGCTGGTCATAGGCAGTTGGAAGGGTCCAACCCCTGATACCTCGACGGCGCATTGGGATGGCACTTGTTCGAAAAAGTTGATGAGGTTGCCAGGGGTGGCCCAGGGTGACATACCGTAGCCCATCACGAACTGGATCAGGTACGGGGGCTCAACCAGCTGCTGCTCCATCAAATCGAACACGCTCCACAGCTGTCCCGGGTGATAGACCTCCAGCTCGGGCTTGATGCTGCGTTTCTGCATGGCTGTGGCAAATTGGCTCAGTTCCTCGTAGGTGACCGGCAGGGCTCCGCTCACTTCCTGGGCAGGTCGCGGGTGGGGCAGGGGTGGCTTTCGCTCCTTGAGCCTGAGCTTGTACATGTCCGGCCCCATGTTCAGTGTGGCGACCTCTGGCGCCGCGTCCAGGCAGGCCATGCGGTCCTCGATGGTCATGCCGAACGAGCCGCCGGTGGTGTTGTTGATGATGATCTCGGGGCACGCCTCGCGGATCAGGGCATGGACCTTGCGGTACTGCGCTGCCTCGCCCGAACCATCCCACCACTTTTGCGGGTCGCGGACGTGCAGGTGTACCATGGAGGCGCCCGCCTCGTAGCAGGCGAGGGTCTGCGCCACCTGCTCCTCCGGCGTCTCGGGCAGGTTGGGGTTTGCCTCCTTGCCCTGTACGCCACCAGTGATGGCGACGCAGATGGCCAGAGGCGGGAAGCTGGACTCGCGTACCCGCTCGAGCCATTCGTAAGGATTGTAAAAGTCCCATAGAGGTTCCTGCATCGTTGCATGCTCCATGTCAGTCAGTTTGTGGGTCTCTGTTGCTGGACGACCATGCGCGCGGCCAGCACCGCAGGCCGGGCTAAAAGAGTCGCACAGGGTCGAGGTCCAGTTCCTCGATGTCGCCGCGCTCCGAGAAGAGCCTGGACACCGAGAGAAGCAGGTCGAGCATCGCCTCCAGGTGGCTAGGGGGCCCGATCGCCCGCTCTAGTCCTTCCCCCCGCCGAGTTAAAGCGTCCTCTCTGGCGTTCAGGGTGGTTCTTTGTGCAACCAACCCGGTTGCTTGTACTCCGGATCAGGATAGCTGTAGAATCCCCTCCCGCTCTTGACCCCCAGGCGACCCTCTGCCACCCAGTCTGCAAGAAAATCCGGGGGGCGGTCCTGCTCGTCGCCGCTATCCAGATAGTACTGCATCTCTATGTCCCTTACTACGTCCAGGCCCACGATGTCCATCAAGCCAAAGGGCCCCCAGGGCGAGCCAAAGTTGAGCATCCATCCCCTGTCCAGGTCTTCAAAGTCGACATAGCCTCCGGCGACGAGATGCAGCGCCTCGCGCTTGACAGCCCTCCAGGTGCGGTTCAGGGCATAGCCCATGATCTCGCGTTTGACCCGCAGGGGCACCATCTCGATAGACCTGAGAAAATCCTCGACGGCAGCCAGCGTCTCCCCGCTGGTGCCCGCGTGTCCCATAAGCTCGACCGCAGGTGCAGAAAAGTTGGCGTTGTAAAACTTGTCCGGGCGTTTAGTGGCACTGGCAATGCGAGAGGGTGGGATGGATGAGCTGTTGGTGCCGATAAATGCGTGCGGCGGAGCCAGACGGTCGATCTCGGCGAACACCTGGCGCTTGAGCTCCAGGTTCTCCGGCACGTTCTCCAGCACCAGATCTGCCACTGCCAGGCATTCGCCCAGGCTTGGACAGGGATGCAAGCGCGCGAGGGCTTGCTCCGCTGCTTGGCCCATACGCCCGGAGAGCGAGGCCCGGATCTCGTCTACAGCGCGCTCCAGGGCTTGCGGCGAAATGTCGTGGAGGTACACGGTCTTGCCGCACAGCAGGCACTGGCTCGCGATGCGGCTCCCCATTGTGCCTGCGCCCACGATTGCGACGTTCATGATCTCGGTTTCTGTCACAGGGTCGCCTTCTCGCCGGGACGGTCGCTGGTAAGGTGCAGCACGGGCTCTTGCTGAAAGTCGGGAAGATCGAGTAGATTGAGAAAACTAAAGCCCGCATCCGCATTCATGGCCATCTTGCCTTCCCATTGACAAAAAAAAGCTTTGCTGCAGATCGCCCGCGCGTACGGTTCGGCATGTACCACGCGCCTCATGCAGGTCTTGTTGATGGCGCTTTGCGCCGATGACATTGTACACCATCTCTAGCCAGAATACAAGGGTGAGCGTCCCTGTCAGGCGCTTCGACCCTGAGATACACACTATGGACTGTTTCAAGCCGCACGACGGTGACAAGGTTTCGTGTCCCAGTGCGCTTTGCCTTTGTAGACCCTCGGCTTTCCAGATGGTCAATATCGCACACTACCACACGTATCTATTTCCTCAGAACCTTCCTGTTGGCCCCTTCCACACATTTCTCATGGAGACCTTGTCCATGTGCTGCCCAGAGCCATCCCCAAACCTCCCTATGTTGGATGCACCCTCCTTCTTCGAGGTAGTCCAAGATCGGTCCCTGGTTGGCTGATACCCTGCACGCTGGCCGGGATCCTCAGACTGCGACCGGCGCTCATGGCGCTGGTTCCCCAGCCGATGGGGCAGAAGCGGGAAGGTAGGAGCTCGGGTCAGGCATCATCTGCAGACGCCAGGGTTCACCAAATCAGCAGAGCAAGACGGCGTAACGGTAGCAGATGGGGGCCTGGCGCGACCGTGACCTGCACTGCAGGTCTCACCAGGTCGGCATGGCTCAGGCGCGCCCAAAATCCAGGAACCGGACGCCATTCAGCCGGTACCGGAATTTGGTCCACCGGCCCTCGCGACCGATACAGCGAAAGTAGGGCGGATCAAAGGCGCGTACCAGGTCACCGATCCGGTAGCGGGGCAGTACCGGTGTTGATACGATCAGGCTGCCATACTCCCCTGGCCGCATCTCGTGCAGCATCTTGACCTCTCCCGATCTCAGCAGAACCTCAAAGACATACAGGTCATAGTTGGCTGCCAGAAGCTGACGCTCGTCCCGCTGTTGGGCAAAAGCGCCCTCGGTGGCGATATACATCTCGACCACATCCACGGGGCCATAGAGGGCGCGCAGGGCCGGCTTGTACTGGGTGTGGATTCCGGGCACGCTGGTGGCGGCAATGGCGCGCATGGACCATAGTTTCTTTGGGAGCACGTGGTGGCGGCGCTGGAGATAGTGTCCAAACTCCAGGATGGAGGGGCAGACACCAGCGCATAGGGTGATGGGAGCATCTTTGGTGCGCTGGTAGACCCACTCGAAGCGGCGCTGCCAGGCGGCGGGCGTGTTCCCGCCGCCCAGGGCATCGATTTCTTCCTGTGATAAAATGGCGTCCGACATGCTGCTGCCCCTTTACTGGATGACGAAGTCGGTGAAGTAGACGTTGGAAATACAGGGTTCCTTGAAGAAGGCGTTCACTCTGTTCTGAATTTCTTCGCGCAGGGCGATTTTTCCCGCCGTGTCCTTGATATCCGCATACCGCTTTGAGGTAAGGATCATCATGATGCTGTCGCGGATCTGGGGCAGGCGCTGGCGAATGTCGTTATTGAACGATTCTTCCTTGATTTCCAGGTCCATTTTGATCTTGAGATA
>Ga0209013_10005186_pt1 | contig 11265 bp, 13 predicted proteins | sample Cruoilmetagenom2_FD_187291 | JGI IMG/M metagenome (GOLD analysis project Ga0209013, IMG submission 187291) | Oil polluted marine microbial communities from Coal Oil Point, Santa Barbara, California, USA - Sample 2 (SPAdes) (version 2) | ecosystem: Environmental > Aquatic > Marine > Oil seeps ...
GTAAAAATAGGTCGAATGATGGCGAATTTATGAAGTATTATAGGGGATTATATGGTAAAAATGGATGTTATTTTCAGACGCTGGATTGACGCCATAGTTGCCAAGAGTGAGCACCTGAGCCTTATTGAGCAGCTCATCCGGTGTATTTTTGAGCACGGTACCGTCGGTATCCATTTCACGCAAACTATGCTCGGCAAAGGGCGATTACAGCTCCTTCAGATTGAGGCGAGATTGCCGCTCATTATATAGGAGTGCCAGATCTCGTGGGACGATCTGGGTGGTCAGAATCACTTTAACCGCGTGAGGTGGTGGCAGATTGAGAACTGCCTGTAGGGCTTCATCCATTTCAGCACTGTTGATTTTTAGAGTTACAGTATCAACCAGATTCTCAAAGTTATCCAGCAGCAGTACCACTTTTCCCGAATGGAACTCTTTCATCAGTTCCTGAATTTTAGACTCAGTACTGGTTTCTGGGTTCCTATACACATTATCTAATCTCTCTGCAACATCATCGGGCAGCAGGCAGGAGAGATCAGCATATAGATTCGGTACTGTCACCTGGCGTGTTCCATTCTCGCTGAGATACACAATACCATCAAGGCTCATCTCTCCGTTGTTGTCAGGTAATCGGCCGTCCTCCAAGGACTTGAGAAGACGGCACACAATTACAGTTTTTCCCATCCCTGCTCGTCCCACTATGGTCATCAGACACTGTGCATCATTTTTTAGAAAATCGACAATAAGGTTCGTTTCAACATGCCGATCCTGAAAATAAGTGGGAGCTATAATGGGCGCAGGATTGATAAACTTGGTACGGGTCACGCCCCTTGCCGGTTTTCCAGTAATTCCCCAGACTAACTGTTCCATAGGATCAGGTTTGCCTTTTCTAAAATCTACCCATGTCATGGCTTTGAGGAAAATGGGAAGTTTTGGTTCTTTGGGAGCATTTGGCAGAAGTACAGGGATTACTGGGCAACCTCGATCAACGAATTCTCGTAAAAACGCATTTAATTCCACTTGGTGCCAAGGGCCGATACCATCTTTTCCAATGAAGACTGCTGCTGACTTGATTTGCTTAATTTGCTGTTCAAGTATTCCTTGCCATGGTAGATCTGGTCGCAACTCCCATTCATCCAGTCAGGGCAGAATTTCACATTTTTTTAATTGTTCCCCTATTTATTTCACATTTGATTTATCTTTAGTGTTGTGACATAAAAATACATCAAAAACTTTAGTCAATATCTTATCTTTGAGTGTAGAAGCGGCAGTTTCCATTTCAGGTTGGCGCTCACGCTCAATCCCCCATGTAATACTCTGTTCAACGCGTATTTTCGCTGCACCTGGATCATCAATTAAGCGCTGCTGATCATCATTCTGCTCTTCCAAGAATGCAACCTCTTTTTGAATGCGCTTTTGCTGGGCTGAATCCTTGGCTAGGTGCAGGTCACGCTGGGCATCTTCAAGCCGGTACTTCAGGGACTGCAGTACCCCCTCATGTGTGGCCAGCCATTTCAGATGAAGCCGCAATTGTGCCAGTCCTATATCAAAATCACCTGTGAAATCAATGTATTGTCTGCTTCCCAGACGGAAGGGCATTTCTGCATCACGATGGAGAAGAAGCGGGGTAATGGCTTTTTTATATTTTAGCGCCTGGGTCCATTCCTGTTTGCATACAGATTCATCTTCCACGCTGTCATGGGTCATGACAAACATCATACTGTCGCAGATGCGGATTGCCTCAACGATCTGTCTGTCCCAATCCTGTCCGGCGTGTAATTCACGTTTATCCAGCCAGACTGGAATGGAAGGTGGTCCGGCTAATAGAGAATCATATAGTCGAAATGCAAAATCAAGTGCATCAACTGAAGAATAACTGATGAAATTATGTGACAATCGGCAACCTCATAATGATGGACTTACTCGCACCTTATTACATAAAAATTAATCATTTATAACATTTCAGGACACTAATGAGCATAAAAAGCTATTTAGAGCAAATCATTCATATCCAACAAACCTAGGCTCTGTCAGCTTTCTATGGAATTCCGGCCTACTGATAACACCAGCTATAATTTTAGCTGCCTTAAGCCCTTCCTCTACTGGAAGTCCCCATACATTCCTCCCGTAAATTCCACCTTCAGCGCCTGCTTTCATTACTATTTCCGTTTGCTTTTCCATAGCCTCAGTTGGATTACCTGGCAGCTTCGGACCGCCGGAAAAAATAACTAGCGAATGAGGAGCAGCCTGCACAACAAGGCTTGCCCTGAATGACTCCTGTGTTACTGTTAATGTGGTTTCAGGATTTTTTGGTTCCAGATATTTATAAGCAATCATACTTGAATTACCTTTTGCAAGCTTTTCTATATAGGCATCGTAGGCCCTTCGATTGTCAGGTTTTACCTTTTTTGGGAACTTTGTTTTGATTATATCTGCCCCTAATAATCCGGAAGCAATCGAAACAGCATAATGGGTCCAATATAAACTATCAGCTTGTGTAATACCTTCAAACTCACCATCTTTGTCCTTTAATATTATTTTTTCATTGAGGCCGGGACCCCGTGCATACGCCCATACTACCGCTATTAATCCCACTTTATGAGCCTGCCTGATAATCTCTGCTGCTCTCTCAAAATCGGCTTTAACATGGGGACCGCCCGGGTAAATAGTGAGGCCAATAGCAGATGCTCCGTACATTAAAGCATCCTCAATAGCACCAACTGTTGACATTATTCCTGCGCTTTGCGGTTGTGACATATGACCGTCAATTTTATAGATCAAAGGAATATCTGGTCTGAATAAGTGCCTAGACTGTCTAATATTCCCTGGATGCAGGACATATCCGGAAAAATTGCCGCTATTTACTAATTCTGCTATTGCTCGAATGTCTGCGGAACCTTTCCCTTTCAGATTAATCTCTTCAGCAGTTGCGTTGTCTCTTTCCCATAAAAATTCATGACCAGGTCCATGCTCTGAGCTTTTCTGATCAAAGGGCATGAAAAGTGCTGTGCCGTTCCCCGGACCATGGGCATAAAACATTTGGTAAAGATTTGCTTCAACTCCTGCTTCTAAAAAACGCATCCTCTCCAGATTTGGTCGCACAGCTACATTTTTTTCGACATCTATTTCTACTTCTGTTTCATTGATGTATATGTTAGAACTCACTAATGTTTGAATGGAACCCATATTTATACCCCTATTCTTTTTAATTAATATTTGTTTTGTTTGTTAAATGTTTCTATCGTTAGCAGGCTTTGGGATTAATTATTTTAGTCTGCAGATCAATATTATCGGCCAGCTCCTCCCTCAGATCGCCGCCCTGGAAATTGAACAGGTGGGACGCATCAATAGCAAAAGAAGTAAAACCCGCATCTATCTGGCCGCTCACCAGGACAATTCTGGGATTGGCCGCCAGTATAATATTATTCTTATCTTTCAGGCTGTTAAACAACAAAGCACCGGATTTAGGTCCAAGATCTACATCGTTCATGAATTTACCTCCACACTTGCTTCCATTTCGATTTCCTTAATACCCTTGAATATGCCCCTCAAGTCCCATAATAGTTTCTTATTAGCCTTGAACAGAGCCCACAACAGCCCGATAAGTGTAACGCTGCCAAGGTCAATTCCCTCAAGAGAATGGCCAAGCGTATTTAACTCATCATCTGTCAGTCTGGTAAAGCGCTCCTTTACAACCAGACTCATATTCAGGTCACGCCCCAGTCCGGCACGCCATTTCGTCTCATACTCCTGCAGGAACCCGGCAGAAACATCCGAATGCTTAATGGCATTGGCTGCCACCTTGCCCGCAATATCCCCGGCCCACATGGAATTAAAGATCCCTCCGCCGGTTACCGGGTCTGACTGGCGTGCAGCATCCCCCACAAGCATAAGCCCGTTGGCAACAGTCCTCTTAATTGTACCACACACCGGCACCCCACCAACTATAAATTCTATCACCTTGCCGCCAGGGTAACGCTTCCGTATAAAATCATCCAGGAGTTCCTTTGCCCTGACCTCGCCCGACATATGACCTGTAATACCTATCCCGACATTGGCCATATTATTCCCTTTTGGGAATACCCAGATATACCCTAATGGAGCGATCTTATGCCCCAGGTAGAACTCACAAAAATCAGTATCAATATCAATATCGGTCATGATATACTGGGCACAAGTGCTAATATCCTTTGGCTTCAGGGTAGTGTCAATACCGGCCCAGCGGCCTACCTTTGACTCAACTCCATCGGCACCCACTACAATATCCGCCCGGATGTTATATTTTTCACCCATGTGTTGTGCTTTTATGCCTTTAACAAAACCATCTTCCATCAACAATCCGGTTGCCCTTGTCTTGACCATCACCTCAGCTCCGGCCAGTGCAGCATCTCTGGCCAGCGCACGGTCGAACAACTTCCGCTCCAGTACATATCCAACTTCAGCGCCAGCGAGTTTTTCACTCATTTCTACCATGGCACCGTCCGGTGCGTATATCTTTGAACCCTTAACCTCGGCAGATATCCATGCAGGGTCAGGCTGGATATATTCCTTAAGATATTCTTTATTTACACCCTCTGCACACCGCACCGGGTCACCTATCTGCTGCCGTTTCTCGATAAGCAGGACATCCAGCCCCGCATTAGCTGCAGTTTTTGCCGTCATTGAACCCGCAGGTCCGGCACCTACTACTATCACATCATAGCGGTCCTTCATTTTTGGACCTCCAGTGCCCCGACAGGACATATTTTTACACATATTCCACAATCAGTGCATGTCTTATCCACTTCTATCCATGTTTCAATAAGTTCAAGAGCACCAGGAGGACAGACACTCACACATGCACCACAATACCCACATTTGAACCTGTTTACTTTAACTGTCAAAACCATCGCTCCGGAACTGGTAATTTCATAAGATATAGACCGAAAACTTGTGTATATATTTTCATTTTAAATCCACTTAAACCTGTTGTATTTTACAGTGAACCCTGGTAAATACATGAAAAATCTTTAAACCAAAAGCTTATAAGAACCGTGCCGGAACAAGTTGTTTTGCCATCAGGTCATCAAAGTTCTCAGCCATCCTGATAACATCCACCTTACCTTCATTGACCAGTACTTCCGCACACCTGGGCCGCCCATTATACTGGCTGCTCATACAAAAACCATATGCTCCGGCATCAAGTATGGCAATAATATCATCCTTCTCAACTGCGGGCAGTTCCCTGTCATGTGCAAGTATGTCACCTGTTTCACATATTGGCCCGACCACCGTATATATACTGGAGACCGGGTCAGCCACCTTATTGGCCACTAATACATGGTGATAGCTATCGTACATTGCCGGTCTTATCAGCAGGTTGAACCCCGCATCTGTGCCCACGAACTTCTTTGCCGCCTTTTTTATGGTATTCACTGATGTAAGCAGGATGGTAGTATCTCCCAGTAAATACCTGCCTGGCTCGATCACAAGCTTTATATCCACTCCAATTGCCTGGGACCGCTTCCGGAATATTGGAAGTATAATATCTGACAGGTCCTGTGGTGTCGGTGCGACTTCACCTTTCTTGTAAGGGATACCCAGTCCTGAACCGATATCGAGGAATTCCAGTTCCACACCAAGCCGTGTTACCTGTTCAACCAGGTCCATCATACGGTTTATGGTTTCGCTGAAAGGGGATATATCAAGTATCTGGCTGCCAATATGGCAGTGCATGCCTATGGGGTTTATCCCTTCGAGTTCTATTGCTTCTTTGTAGGCTTCCACAACTTCCTTGTGTGGTATCCCAAACTTGGAGGTCTTAAGTCCGGTACTTATCTTGGGATGGGTCACAGGCGATACATCGGGATTGACCCTGAAGGCTATATCCATGGTTTTTTTATGCGAAGAGGCTATCCGGCTTAGTGTATGCAGTTCATCCAGTGAGTCCACTGATACCCTTACCCCAGTCTGCACAGCCATTTCCAGTTCCCTGTCTGTCTTGGAGTTGCCGTTGAAAAGTATCTTTTCCCCTGGTATTCCCGCAAGCAGGGCAAGATACAGTTCACCGTCACTAAATACATCAGCACCTGCGCCCTCCTGCGCCAGGATACGCATGATCGTGAAATTATTATTGGCCTTGGCAGCATAATAGAGGTCTGCTTCGGGAAATGCCTGATGATACCTGCGGTAATTGTCCCTGACGCGCTGCTCGTTCGTTACGTATAGTGGTGTCCCGAATTCTTCAACCAGATCAACGGTATCCACCCCACCGATTATGAGGTGACCATTGCGTTTTTCCAGATGATTTTTTATTGTGAACATGTATATCCCCTTTATGGAAATTCTGTAATAAGAATTTAATGATACATTAGGATAATATGATAAAAACCTTATCAGTTTTCATCTTTGCATTTGAAGTTATGCACTATTAATCCAGATTATTCCCATAAAGCAAACATATCCTGTTCCAGCGATTTCCGGCAAAGCACATGAATTCCTCATAAACCAAACAAAAGCTTTATTTCAGATTGGATATATGACATAACACCCAAATAGCGGGCCGGTAGATCAGGGGAAGATCGCTACCTTGGCATTTGGACTGGCCAAACAGGCTGTCCAACCTGAATGGTAGAGGCCTCGGGTTCAATTCCCGACCGGTCCACTTGGATTTTTTAATATTTCCACAACATTATTCAATGAATATTTTAAAATAACCAGTCCCCTTACGCATCGACCCATACATCCAGCGTGATCTTCCGGACCTATAATCGTATATACTTACCTGCACCACCTGTCAAGACAAAGGCTGCAGGTGTATTCTCAGTAGCAATTGTATAATCTTTGCAATCAGTGTAATCTGTGTCTCAAAATTCCGAGCAACATGAGGAATTACCATTTAATTTGAAAGGGATGCAGAAAAATGGAAAATATGGGCAAATGCAGGGCTAAAAATGGCTAAATCTACCAAAATGGTTTTATAAAGACGGAAACATGTAGTGGATGAGACTTGAAAGCATGAAAATTGCGGGCTAAAACGACAGTCTCATTAAATTGCTGAAATACATATTGACGGGCAAAATTAAAAATAGCAAAATTGAGATGCTATTTATACATGCATTGGATATTTGTCCTGAGTGTAGCGTGAATTTACGACATGGGTTTTTTAAGTGGTGATATTGAGATGAACGAAGGAGAAGCACAGGTGGATGATATACCAGCGTTGAGATTTCTTTCAGCGGCGAACAGGGATGCATTGAATGGTTTTCAAGAGTTTAGATCGGTGATAATGGATGAGGGTGCACTTTCAAGTAAGGAGAAGTTGTTGATCGCTTTAGCATGCACAGTAGCGCTTAAATGCGAGTCCTGCATAAAAACCCATGCGAAAGAGGCTTTTGAGAGTGGAATAAAGAAAGTGGAAATATTAGAAGCGGCACTCGTTGCCGGACTGATCTGCGGTGGTTCGGGATTTGCCTTCGCTTCCATGGTACTGGAGGTGGAGAAATGAGGTTGAATTGTAAGAGGTGTGGCGCTGAAGTGGAAGATGAAGATTCTTATTTGCTTAAAGACGAACGAGTCTGTGAGGATTGCTATATTGATAGTGCGATGCTGCAACATCCATGTGATCCGGTAGCCCAATCCGGTGTTGATAAGTTTTCAGAAACATTTGGAGAGGTGAAACCGGAGGAACTTCTTGGGGAGCAGAGAAAGGTGTATGAATTTATAAAAGAAAAGGGAAAAGTCACGTCTATGGAATTATTGCAGAATTTTGGTATGAGGCAAGGCGAACTTACACAGATATTTATCGTGCTGAGAAGATTCAAACTGGCAAAAGGAACAAGAATTGATGGTGAGACATATTGTGTTCCCTGGGACTATCAGGGATAAGTAAATATCGTGACTTTTGAGATACAGAACAACCGGGAAGGAAGCACATTATGATACAATTCACCAAGCTCCATGGAAATGGCAACGATTTTATTGTAATCGACGAACACAACGGCTTAGTAGTATCGGATAATAGCAAACCCAGCTTTGCCGAAAAGTACTGCGACCGGCGGTTTGGCATCGGTGCCGATGGTGTGATCTTCCTGTCTGGATCATCTTCATCTGACATAAAGATGAGGCTCTTCCAGCCAGACTGTTCAGAGGCAGAGATGTGTGGTAACGGCATCAGGTGCCTGGTAAAATATGCCATGGATGCAGGATATATCTCCACTGGTAATGCAATGGTAGAGACTATGGCCGGGATACTCCCTGTAGAAGTGAAATGCCAGGGTAATAAGGTGCTGGTGAAGGTGAACATGGGAAAGCCCCTGTTCGACAGTAAGGACATACCCATGAGAGTCAAAGGTGAGTTCATTGACAAAGAACTTGAAAATATGCAGGTATCCCTCGTCAATACAGGCGTTCCCCATGCTGTGATATTTGTGGATGACCTGGAAAGCGTTGATATAGACAAACTGGCCCGCCCCATCAGGTACCATTTTGTATTCCCAAAAGGAACAAATGTAAATTTTGTCAATGTTACGCCTGATGGCATCCTGGACATGCGCACCTATGAACGGGGTATAGAGGGCGAGACCTTTAGCTGTGGTACAGGCTCGGTTGCTGCTGCCGTTATTGCTTACCGCTTGGGCCGGACCGGGAACGAGGTCACCGTAAATACGCTGGGCGGAATACTCAATATCGTAATCAAAAATGATATTACATTCATGGAAGGCCCGGCTGTTACCGTGTTTAACGGAACCATCCCATGATCATAGGAATTGATGATACAGACTCTGTAGATTGGATGTGCACCACCTACCTGACAGCCATCCTCATTGACAAACTTAAAGACCTGGGAGAGATCAGGGGTTTGCCCCATCTTATCAGGTTAAACCCGAACATAAAGTACAAGACCAGGGGCAATGCGGCATTGGCAGTAGAGATAGATGCTTACCCGGATTCTGAAGAACAGATAGTGACTACTGCAATATCCCTTGTAGAAAACATGGCAGACATGGACTGCGAAAATACTAATCCGGGCATAGTTTTCTTAAATGACCAGGTGCGAAATGACCCCGTATTCAGGCAAGACCTGGAAAGTTTCATGTGGCAGACCATGCGTGATGTATTGACTGTGGAGGATGCCCGCTCCCTTATTGGTAAATACGGGATAACCCACCAGGGATTCAAGAACGGGCGCGGCCTTATTGGTGCACTGGCAGCATGTGGTTTTGTTCTGTGCGGCCTTCCCGACCACACCTATGAACTTATAGCCTATCGCCAGTCATGGAACTTCGGCACACTCAGGGAGATTGACAGGGAATCTGTGTTCAGGGCAGACATGGAGACATACCCTGGAACATGGGATACTGTGGATATTTCAAATAACACGGTTGTATTTGCACCACACTCACCGGACCCTGTACTGTTCGGGATCAGGGGCGATGATATCCGGTCCATTGAAAATGCTTTTGATATTATCGACTCAGAACCTGCCGGGTTTACACTTTTGTACAGGACCAACCAGGGAACGGATTTTCACCTTCTTGATGCACAGATCAGCGATGTACAGGAGGAAAGGTCTTACAAGTTGACAGGGACTGTGGCTGACAGGCCGGTAACTATCCGGGGAGGTCATGTGTTCTTTACCCTAAAGGGTTCAGGCATTATCCGTTGTGCGGCCTTTGAACCCACCAAAGGTTTCAGGAACATTATCAAAGAACTGATACCGGGCGATAAAGTGAGTGTTTATGGTGGTATTGCCAGCGGAACCCTGAATGTTGAGAAGATCGGGATACTTGAACTGGCAGCTTATGAAAAGACCAGCAATCCTGTCTGCCCAACGTGCGGCAAGCGCATGAAATCCGCAGGCAGCGGGCAGGGCTTCAGGTGCAAAGGCTGTAATACAAAAAGTGGTGAGGTCGTTCGAACACCTGTGGATAGATGTATCAGACCAGGTATATATGAAGTGCCGCCCTGTGCCAGGAGGCATATCTCAAAACCACTGGTCAGGTCAGCCGACAATAATGTTTATCCTTCGAGATAGGGGATTATTCGATTTGGAAAGATATAAAGTACGTCCCGACCGGGACTCGAACCCGGGTCTAAAGCTCCGCAAGCTTCAAGGATATCCGCTACCCTATCGGGACACTACTCCCCTTGAAAGCTCATGGAGAGCGAACTTATTATTCTATCCAATTATCTTAAACCTTATCTATGGCCTGCCGAAGGTTGTCCACTTCGCTTCTTAGTTCCTGCAATTCCATTTGTACTTCCATGAGAAGGTTGTGGGTGGGGCTGCGCTCATCCTTTACTGCCTGCTGCTGGGAGAACATCATCTTACTGGGCAGGATGAATATGTACACTAATATCATAGCCAGCATTGCAGCAGCAGCCAGTACCCCCAGGAACAACAGGTAATTTGGGAATAACTGGCGCATGTAAGCATCGCCTGGGTTGTAGTACTGTATTCTGGTCACCAGCACGAAGTTCAGCATTGAGAACAGGAACATGGTCTCACCGACCAGTATGAGCATTCCGCCTAATGTCGTAGACATGCGTTTTTGTTTGGTATAAATCTGGTAATAGGCATGGTTGAATCACTCCGCTGTGTTATTCTTTTAAAAGTATTTGGAGAATCATTGGTGGTATATTGATGTTTAAATAGCATAAAAATGTAGCAATCCAATTCAATAAGACAGACGAACAAAAGCCGTAAATGAGAATCCGTATATTCGAGCTGATGAATAGGGTATGGCTCTATAGGCCCCTTCGCCTACTCCACCAGAATGTGTTATTTATAGACGTTGAGAAAACAAAATCAAAAACCTTATAAAATATTTAATAATAAACAGTATTAGTTATGGAGAAATTGTAAATGAAAATAGTAGTGGTAGAGAGATTGTCGGAAAAGTACCTGAAAAGCGCTTAAATTGAAACTTTCAAAATTATTATTCTAATCAAATCATTATGCTGCGCCATGTTGAGTTTAGACCGTAAAGCTGAAATATTGAAAAACAAGGCTTTTCCGACAGTCTCGTAGATACAGTATTTCTTGAACAAAATCATTTAAATCGACTTAATAAATTAGGCGAAGTGGAAATTTTTGATGATGTACCACAATCTGATGATGAATTAGTCAATCGTCTAAAAAACACAGAAATTGCAATATTAGGTTGGAGTGATGTTACATCGGAAGTCATTGAGATTGTCGGATAACCCAAAAAATTCACCCCATATCCGTGCACTTTTTCATGAATTCCAGGATTTTTCAGAAAAAATCTAATTTTTTCACCAAAA
>Ga0209013_10005187_pt1:2500-11264 | contig 11264 bp, 11 predicted proteins | sample Cruoilmetagenom2_FD_187291 | JGI IMG/M metagenome (GOLD analysis project Ga0209013, IMG submission 187291) | Oil polluted marine microbial communities from Coal Oil Point, Santa Barbara, California, USA - Sample 2 (SPAdes) (version 2) | ecosystem: Environmental > Aquatic > Marine >...
TTTAGAAACACCCAATGACTCGCGCACATGTTAAACTCCTTGGTCCGTGTTTCAAGACGGATCGGTTAGCACAAGGCACAAACGCCACAATCGTGAGCAACAGCGGGAGAATGTCCCCCCGAAAAGAGAGGATCCCGCGGCCAAAGCCGTGCTCCGACGACCAGTATTTCATCTGCAGTCATCTAGTCGACCGGTGATTTAGTCACTGACAGACAAGTCCACCAACTTTGACAAAACCCCTGGCAACCAAATAACTGGCTGTGGCGGCGGGAGGGGAGAATCACGGGCCAGTACCAAATGTAAACAATGTAGAGCGAATACCACAAATGGGTACCACGTCTCACACACCATTCATCTCTAGCACTAACCTTAGAGTACCCCTAAACCCACGACCTCTACCAACCGTTTGTCTCCGAACAATTTCACGCACTCTTGAACTCTCTCTTCAAAGTTCTTTTCAACTTTCCCTCACGGTACTTGTTCGCTATCGGTCTCGTGGGCATATTTAGCCTTGGATGGAGCATACCACCCGTTTAGAGTTGCACTCACAAGCAACTCGACTCCAGGGAAATACCAACTGACAAAGCACTCCTTCACACGGGCCTGTCACCCTCTGCGGGGAAGGGCCGCGTTCCAGCGGACTTGGAAAGAGCAACAATGCCAGAAATGGTTCTCCCACACACCACATGTCTTGCCGTCGCAGAGACGGAAGATTCGGTGCTGGGCTAGTCCCCGTTCGCTCGCCGTTACTGGGGGAATCCTCTTTAGTTTCTTTTCCTCCGCTAAATGATATGCTTAAATTTGGCGGGTAGCCTCGCCTGATCTGAGGTCCAAATGATGGATTTTTTTTCTGTACTAGACCCCAAAATATCTTGTAGTGGCAAGAGAGCAGGATCCAAGTCCCCCTCGGAGACTAAACATCGGACCTCGCACTCTGCCGATACTGGGCTCAGCACAGAGAGTGACCGTCAGAAGAGCTCTCTTGATCCTTTATCAAAGGGAAGCACCATGCCTTGGAAAAGCAGAAAGCCCCATACTGGTGAATCCCGAGACTTTGCCATACAACATGGGAGAATAATTCTCGTTGTATCCAAAGATGTTCAAAGAGATGCAACAGACCCTCAGACAGACGTGCCTCCAACATAAATGCTGAAAGCGCCATATGCGTTCGACATGTATCGGTTTCTGGAGCCCTGCAATTCGCCGTAATTCGCGCAGTTTGCTGCGTTCTTCATCGACCCACGAACCGAGTGATCCATTGTTCGGAGTTGTTTGATCACTTTTTTTTTCTTCTCCTCATCACGTCTCACAAGAGAGACACGACGACAAGAATTAGATTCAGTGTGGAAAGCAAGCTTTTTCACTGTAATGTTTTCAACAGAGACAAATCCCTTGGCGGGACCAGGCTGGCGATGGGAATTCCAACCTGGCGGTACTGAGGCCTCAAGACCAGGCAGTACACTTTCATCACACACCAATAACGGCAGTGATCCTTCCGCAGGTTCACCTACGGAAACCTTGTTACGACTTTTACTTCCTCTAGAAAATATAGTTTGAAGATCTTCCTAGCATTCAAGCGAGTTTTACCCCGCGAGAAACCAGTCCAAACTTCTCACTAGATCATCCAATCGGTAGTAGCGACGGGCGGTGTGTACAAAGGGCAGGGACGTAATCAGCGCAAGCTTATGACTTGCACTTACTGGGAATTCCTCGTTCATGAGAAACAATTGCAAGCCTCAATCCCTAGCACGAAGAGAATTCAACGGGTTGACCAGCCTTTTCAAGCAAGCTGAACACGATGATCCCTTCAGTGTAGCGCGTGTGCAGCCCAGAACATCTAAGGGCATCACAGACCTGTTATTGCCCCATTTCATGTAGTTCAAGGTATAAGCGGTTGTCCCTCTAAGAAGACAGCGAGAACGAGAGGATCCTCGGTCTAGTAAGTAGGACGGGGTCTCGTTCGTTATCGGAATTAACCAGACAAATCACTCCACCAACTAAGAACGGCCATGCACCACCACCCACCGAATCAAGAAAGAGCTATCAATCTGTCAATCCTGCCGGTGTCCGGGCCTGGTGAGATTTCCCGTGTTGAGTCAAATTAAGCCACAGGCTCCACTCCTGGTGGTGCCCTTCCGTCAATTCCTTTAAGTTCCAGTTTTGCAACGCATACTTCCCCCGGAACATAGAAACTTTGGTTTCCCGGAAGCTGCCCGCCGGGTCATGTGTTGGTAACACCGGCGGATCGCTAGTCAGCATCGTTTATGGTCAGAACTAGGGCGGTATCTGATCGCCTTCGAACCTCTGACTTTCGTTCTTGATTAATGAAAACATTCTTGGCAAATGCTTTCGCAGTAGTTCGTCTCGCGACGATCTAAGAATTTCACCTCTAACGTCGCAATACGAATGCCCCCGTCCGTCCCTCTTAATCATTACCTCGAGTTCCGGAAACCAACAAAATAGAACCGAGGCCCTATTCCATCATTCCATGCACGAAGATTCAGGCATGAGCCTGCTTTGAGCACTCTAATTTTTTCAAAGTAAACGTGCCACTCTCCCAATACACTCAGTCAAGAGCATAGTGAGAAAGGCGGCTGAATGTCCGATTCGAGCAGTACCGCTGGATAGCGGACCACTCGATCGCGACCGAGATCCAACTACGAGCTTTTTAACCGCAGCAACTTTAATATACGCTATTGGAGCTGGAATTACCGCGGCTGCTGGCACCAGACTTGCCCTCCAATAGATCCTCGTTAAAGGATTTGAAGTGTACCCATTCCAATTATCGAGCCTCGGAAGAGTCCGATATTGTTATTTTTCGTCACTACCTCCTCGATCGGAGAGTGGGTAATTTGCGTGCCTGCTGCCTTCCTTGGATGTGGTAGCCGTTTCTCAGGCTCCCTCTCCGGTATCGAACCCTGATTCTCCGTTACCCGTTACCACCTTGGTTGGCATTGAACCAACCAACAAGTTGATAAGGCAGACATTTGAAAGATGCGTCGCTGGCACGTAGCCTTGCGATCCGACCAAAGTTACTCTGAGTCACCAAATGTTCGTCACCCGAAGGCAACGATTGGTTTTGGGCTAATAAAAACACACCTCCCCGAAGGTTGGTGTTGGGATGCATGTATTAGCTCTAGAATTACCAGGGTTATCCAAGTGTAACCGAAGATCTAAGGAACCACAACTGATATAATGAGCCATTCGCGGTCTCACCTTAGTACGGCATGTACTTAGACTTGCATGGCTTAATCTTTGAGACAAGCATATGACTACTGGCAGGATCAACCAGATAACGCCAGTATCGCAACCGTGTCGCTCTCATTTTACTATGAGCAACGACAACGGAGCATCAACCGACCACACAATCGTGTGTCGAGACATCCAATGTCTCCCATCAGCTATCACTCTGCTCTCAAGTCGATAGACTTCTCGTCTATACAGAACCGAGAACATCGAGTCTTACTGAGCCACTGTCTCTCTTTTCCCACTTGTGGAGTTTGAGAGCCTCGATCCGGAGCCAGCACACACTGTCCCCGAATCGGGCTACTCCCAGATGCCAAGACCAACAACATTAGCAGGGGAGAAGGATTTTTCTCATCTGGAAAAAATCTTTTCTCCCCCCATATAGTATACATTTTTGGGTTATGAAAAAAAAAGATAGTTGGAACAGTGTTATCATGCTAAAAATGTAATTTTTTTCGGTTACCAAAAATGCTATAATGCCGTATACAGTAGACCTGGACAACTTGTGCAGGAAATATTGCCTTGTTATAATGACTTTATTCATTGCACTGCTATGAATTGAACATTTGTACTTTAACCATATAGTCTTCTTTTTCCCATTTCTCTACTCACGCCAGGAGAGCCTTGTATTCGAGAGAGAGGGAGAGAAACGTTTTCTTCCCCGGGTCCAGAGAAGAAGAGAATTCCTCGCCTGACGAGAGTAACTGGCGGCTGCTTTGTCAGAACACCCGAACCCTGAAGATTGAAAAAAAAAAATTCATCATTCATCGCCATCACAATTGTATACGGGCAACAATGAAACAGTGTCTCTTCAGTATCTATCTATCCACCACCATGGTAGTCGCGGGCAACAATGAAACAGTCTCTTCAGTATCCATCTATCCCCCACCACCATAGTAGTCCTGCTGCAGTCGACAACTCACGAAGGCTCAAACTGTCATAGAATAGTTGTGGTGATGGAACAGACTGCAAACCAAGCAATATCCTCTCTGTTTTACCACTGTGAAACAGAACAAGATTATGTCATGTTCAACCGTTGCACCTGTACAACCAAGCTATACAAGACGACGACGGGGGACCCTGACGACAGACTTTGTAACCGACACAACTTCCGGTGGGGCTATAACTTCCGGCGGCGGGAAAAAGAACGAACAAAAGTACCTATATAGAGATGGAAATGCAAGCAAAACAATCAATATGAAGATAGTGTTGGCCCTTAGAAGGGCCGTTTGTAAAGTGAGAAGAGGAAGAGGCTTAGGCCTTCTTCTCGCTCTTCTTGGGCAGGAGGACTGCCTGGATGTTGGGGAGGACACCTCCTTGGGCAATGGTGACTCCAGAGAGGAGCTTGTTCAATTCCTCGTCGTTGCGGATGGCCAACTGCAAATGACGGGGGATGATACGGGTCTTCTTGTTGTCACGAGCAGCATTGCCAGCCAACTCGAGAACTTCAGCAGCGAGGTACTCCATGACAGCGGCAAGGTACACGGGAGCCCCAGCACCGACACGCTCAGCATAGTTTCCCTTGCGGAGAAGACGATGGATACGTCCAACAGGGAACTGAAGACCAGCACGGTTGGATCGAGACTTGCTCTTCCCCTTGACCTTTCCTCCCTTTCCTCTTCCAGACATGTTTTTTGCGAGAGTTTGAATGAAAAAAGCGAAACAAACTGCGTCCAAATGTGTTCGCGACCATCGACTCTTTCTATTATATACCCCCAAAAGAGATCTAACTATAGTACTAAGAGTGAAACACTTGGAAGCCATCTGTCGCTTTAGATCTCTTAGCTTGGTATATAAATGTAGGTTTGGTTTTTCAACTTTATTCAGTTTCACCTGATCGTCGTCGCCATGGCACCCAAAACGTCTGGTAAAGCAGCCAAAAAGGCCGGTAAGGCCCAGAAGAACATCTCCAAGGGAGACAAGAAGAAGAAGAAGCGCAGGAAGGAGTCTTACGGAATCTACATCTACAAGGTTCTGAAGCAAGTCCATCCCGACACTGGCATCTCCGGAAAAGCCATGTCCATCATGAACAGCTTTGTGAACGACATCTTCGAACGCATTGCTGCTGAAGCTTCCCGACTCGCCCACTACAACAAGCGATCCACCATCACGTCTCGGGAGATCCAGACGGCTGTCCGTCTCCTCCTTCCCGGAGAATTGGCGAAGCACGCCGTCTCCGAAGGAACCAAGGCAGTGACCAAGTACACTTCCTCCAAGTAAGAAGTGGTACTAGTCCTCCTATTTACAAACGGCCCTTTTCAGGGCCCACACAATATCTGTTTCATGTAATAATGTATAGCTCTGTGTGTTTCCAGTCAGCAAAGAGAGAGCGAGGAAGGAAACGAACGAACGAGACGGGAATCGGCTGGCGGGAGGATGGGTGGGTGCTTCCTGCAGGGTAAAATTCTTTTTCCTACTATATAAGCCTCCCTCTGAGCCCGTGGACCATCAGTTGCGATTTTTTTGCTTTTTGCCGATACTGAAATCAACATGTCCGGAAGAGGAAAAGGAGGAAAGGGTCTGGGGAAAGGAGGAGCCAAACGTCATCGCAAGGTGCTTCGTGACAATATCCAGGGAATTACCAAGCCCGCCATCCGTCGTCTGGCACGTCGTGGTGGAGTCAAGCGTATCTCGGGACTCATCTACGAAGAGACTCGGGGTGTTCTCAAAGTGTTCCTTGAGAATGTGATTCGTGATGCTGTTACCTACACCGAACACGCCAAGAGGAAGACCGTCACCGCCATGGACGTCGTCTATGCCTTGAAACGCCAAGGACGCACTCTGTACGGATTCGGTGGTTAGAGTGGTTATCCGACCTACTCGGTAGCACCTCCCTCCGTTTCGACAGATTTTTCAAACGGCTCTTTTCAGAGCCCCATATTATTCAGACATTTTCGTGTCGTCGTTTCACATGTAATCTACCAGGTAAAGTTGTATGACAGTCACGGGGTCTGTGCAGAACGGATACTAGGAGAGGGAGGTGCTTTCTCCTAGTAATCTACTCAGCAGTGTCGTCGTGTCCCACTCTTCGAAACAGAACAGGCCTGTACTAGGGCACCACCACCTAGGTAAGTAACGTATAATATTATATCCTCGCCTTGGTCACCAGCGCCTCTACCCGGTGAAGCGAGTCCTGGGGAGTTGCTACGGGTACCCCACGAGTATGTCCGTCGCTCCCCGAAGGTAGGATACGGTAAATGGGTAAAAGTAAGAATAATGGAGAACCAAGGGGAGGGCTGCAAACACGGGAAGTTCCCGAGAGCCAGATCGACTGTAGAAAATAACTAATAATAATAATATTATACAACAACAAGAGAGGAAATTATTTTGGGGCTCTGAAAAGAGCCGTTTGAAAAGGATATACGGGAGGCAGCCAATAACTTAGGCACGCTCTCCTCGGATGCGCCGGGCGAGCTGGATGTCTTTGGGCATAATTGTCACACGCTTGGCGTGGATGGCACACAAGTTGGTGTCTTCGAAGAGACCGACGAGGTAAGCCTCGCTAGCCTCCTGAAGGGCCATCACGGCAGATCCTTGGAATCGAAGATCAGTCTTGAAGTCCTGAGCAATTTCACGGACAAGGCGTTGGAAGGGGAGCTTGCGGATGAGAAGCTCGGTGCTCTTCTGGTAACGACGGATCTCACGAAGAGCGACAGTCCCAGGGCGATACCGATGGGGCTTCTTGACTCCTCCTGTAGCAGGAGCAGACTTGCGAGCAGCCTTGGTGGCGAGCTGCTTTCGTGGGGCCTTCCCCCCGGTGGACTTGCGGGCAGTTTGCTTGGTACGAGCCATTGCGATGAGACGAACGGAAATTTCAGAAAAAAAGGACAACGGCTCGGTTTTTATAAAGTCTGGGTCGGAGTTACTCTCAGATAGATCTCTTTCAAAAGGCGGAGTATGCAAGAGTTTAATTTTGTAGTAAAACTAAAAAAAAAAAAGAGATGAAGAATCCCCCATTTCAAGAATTTTAGTTTTTTCTATGCTAAAACTTGCTGAAATATTATTTTCACTTTTACTTCGAGAATGAAATGTCGACAGTGACTACCATGAATGCCTACCTAGCTCACACACGGGGAGACAATTTCAAGGGATTGCAGGCTATCCTTACTTTTGACCACGAATACCAAAAAACAAGCTGGTGTTACATCCGATTTTAAGAATTTCAATAAGGTAAGAATCGCCTCTATCGTGAGGTTCTGGCTGCTACAGCCCATTTGCAATCCTCTTCTACCTCTCTCCTCTCGTGTCGTTGCGGTGCGGGTGCTGCCCGTTACAGTTTTTTTTTTCCATAGCTGGGAATGATACTTCCTTTGAGGAGCACGCATCGATATAATAAGAATGGATCCCGCCCTCATCGGTGGGGAGAGCAGAACAACAACGAGGCCGCCATTGGCTGATGCTACCGCTGTCTGTCCTGTCCCCGATTATCAGATCCGAACGAAGGTACACCATAAACCAACCACTCACCTTAGAAAAAATGAAAGATGTCGTCCGGAAGCTGCGTTTGAAGTCCTGTAGGCGTGGGGGGGTTGTGGAGGAGCCTGAACACTGCGGGGCACTTCACCGACCAAGGAATATAACACACACACACACTTGGGACGACGAGCTGTGGTGGGGTTGGGAGGAGGAAAAAAAGAACGGCTGCTCAGTCTCGTCAACTCACGCCCGGAGCGACGCTGCTGACTGACGACCTTGTCAACTCACTTGGGCGGAATGCTTCGCGATCCCAGACTCCTCCGTCCTCTCAAAGATTTCACCGCAGGTGGAGAAAAAAGGTGAAAGAAATCCCCTGTCACTGTCTTCTCTCGGGAGCCTCCGCACTGCTGCCTTGGGTACTTGGAGAACGAGCCCCGGACTCCTAGTAGCTGACTTCCTCTTTTCCCGTGGAGGCGACAGCAGTAGACACTGGCTCTGCAAAACAATAATCCCTGGCTTTTTCTCTGCCTTCAACCAATGTTGTGAGAATGTTCTTGTTTTGCCCACGCTGCTCGAGTAGAGGTGAGAGACGACACGGGAGTCAACCGGACCCAGTCGAGTCCGCTCTTGTCTCTCTCCTCACTCGAGCAGCGTGGCCACGACACCAGTCGACTCTGAACTGCTGAAGGCGTGAGTGAATCGAGAACTATGGAAAGAAACCTTTTCGTTTTTATCCCCTATCCAGCTCACCATGTGAACTCTTTACAGCATAGGACTGCGTCCTCTCGCTGATACAAGCAGCAGGATTTTATCGACAATTCACAACCACCAAATGCCACCAAGTCGGTATCTAAGGTCAATAATTCAATTTCCTCAAGGTAAGACTCACCTCCACTCAGTGAGAGGTCCTGGCTCATACAGCCCGTTTGCAATTCCTTTTATTTATTCCTTCCAACAGAAATGAATGAATGAGCACAAAAACACGTATTTTTCCACGTGTGTGTTGCAAAAAGGCTACGACACCAGGGATTCCTAGGAGGTCTCCCATCCGAGTACTAGCCTGGCGCGACCGAGCTTGACTGCGGTGATCGAACGAGAACCG
>Ga0209013_10005188_pt1 | contig 11263 bp, 10 predicted proteins | sample Cruoilmetagenom2_FD_187291 | JGI IMG/M metagenome (GOLD analysis project Ga0209013, IMG submission 187291) | Oil polluted marine microbial communities from Coal Oil Point, Santa Barbara, California, USA - Sample 2 (SPAdes) (version 2) | ecosystem: Environmental > Aquatic > Marine > Oil seeps ...
CTCATACTGTTCCATCCTACTTTATCATTAAGCGCGACATCTCCCTCTACTATTAGATGGAGATGAATCGCATATTATTTCGCTGTAACCATCATCATTTACTTTATGTATAACATCAAAGACATATAGCATTGCAATAGAATGGATTATAAAAAGCTGCCCCAAAAAGTCGTGTGAATCGACTTTTGGGGCAGCTTTTAGAATTTGCAATCCGCTATGAAATACGGGTCAATTGCTTTTGTCTTTTTTAAATGAAGCATAAACGATTGCTCCGACTAGGAATAAGCCAAGATAGCCGACCACAGGGTAGAACATACTGACTAAATCAGTAAAACCTACAAAGCTTGCCAGGTAAGCTATGATAACGGTAGCGATGACAAACATTCTAAATTTTGTTGTTCCCATTTCAACAAATCGTGCCGAGAACGAGAAAAACATTCCTACAGCAGTGTTGAATATCATACCGAAAAGAATCAGAGACATGAAAATACCGAGAACTGGATGAATATCATCAACAATTTTCAACATAGGCATTTCGAAACCAGCTACTCGATCGATTTTTGAAAAGATGGCCAAATGACTTAAAATAATTAGAATTCCAAGTGCAAGACCACCAATCAATCCGCCACGTGCCGCAATTTTCTCATCTCTCTCAGTTCCACCCATAACGACGGCCATAGATGCCCCAACAGCAATGTTAAAAGATACGTAGTTGATTGAGGAAATAAACCAGTTAGGTAAAGTTGTAGGCTGTGCTTTTGAAAGTGTATTCATTTCACTATAAGACAGATCCATCGTAGAGATGCTATAAATTGCAATTAATACTACAGCCAACACCAAGAATGGTGTCACACCACCGATGATGGCAATGACTTTTTGTACATTCAACATGATGGTAAGAATGACAATTACAGCCATGATGGTGCTACCAAGAATAGAAGGCAGTCCAAATTGTTGTGAGAAGACTGACCCTGCTCCAGCAATCATGACGGCACCGACACCAAACAAAGTGAAAATAATGATGTAATCCACAATTCTTCCGAAATACTTCCCGCTAATTCCATATACAACTTCCTTATGCGAAGTTGTTTGCATCCTGCTTCCAAGGCGTGTTAAATTCATGCCAAGGTAGGCAAATAATACCGTCGAAACGAATGCAGCAATCAATCCCATGGAACCGAAACTAGTAAAGTACTGGAGTATCTCTTGTCCAGAAGCAAATCCTGCTCCGACAATTATGCCAATAAAGGCACTTCCCATCTGTAAGCTTTTCTTCATGATGTCCCCCTCGATGTAAAACCCACTAAATAAGAAAAAATTGATAAGATTCTATATTTAGAAAATTAACCTTGTTCTAACTTAACAAAACACTATCCAATTTTCAATGGAAAGAATGGGAATTTAATCGAGGTTACATCTATCTTCCTATGTTTTAAATCTTTTTTTAGCTATCTGAATAATAAGTCTTGATTAGATTACGCAAAACTCTCCTTTGCATTCGTTTGTGTCGACTTAAAAGAGGAGCATTTTAAAAAATGTGACATACGATAATCTTATTATTGAAAGACGGAGGCTAATGAATGACAAATGAGTTTGTTGTAAGGTCATTGGATGAAATTCGATTTTGGTCCAGAATTATGAAAGAACATGCTTTGTTTTTAAGTCTAGGATTTACGGTCAATGAGCAAAAGCTCATCGAGGAAGCCCAACAATTCATTGCTATTTTTGAAAGAATCGAAGAGCAGTTAGCTGGTTACTCGGAGTATTCCGATCCTAGGCAGGTAGAGGCATTCAATTCACATGTATACCAGGCAGTGGCGTCAATCTGGGCATATAAACGAAAAGTATTAGGATTGATTCTTCGTTGTGAAATTAGGACCAATAATTACCCTTTACTGGTTGATCACGTAAGTCGTGAAGCCGCTTATTTTGCAAATCGGTTAAAAGAGCTGAATGAAGGTAAATTACAGCCGTTACCTGAGGCGATCATTCAAGAGAATATATTTTTCCTGAAGATCATGGCGGACCATGCGAAGTTTATCGGACATTTATTGGATCCAAGTGAACGGAAATTGGTCGATCAGGCTAGAGAATTTAGCCACGACTTTGATCAGTTATTATATCAGGCAGTTGACTTGGACAGTATGAGACCTCAATCCGAAACTGCTCCATTACTTACTCAGTTATTAGATCAAAATCGGGTATCGGTAGTTTCATTGAGAGACTTTAAGAAAACCGCACGTGATTTGATTGAAGAATGCCGGATAAAGAGCAATATTCATCCTTTGTTAGCAGACCATGTTTTTAGAGAAGCAAATCGATTTGTTGAAATTATTGATATGTTCGAAGAAAGCCTCGTTAATGCTAATTCGGATATAAATTGCTGAGGATTATTGACTTGCAAATATTACCTGAAAAATATAAGTGATATTCATTGAATTCTTCCGATCCTTCTCGTAGACTAAGTCATCATTACTTAATCAATTAAAAGTAGGTGACGATAAAATGTTTGGATTCAATGATCTTGGGAAATTTTTCTTTTCCTTTTTCCTGGTTATGCCGATAGTCACTATATTCCATCAATTGGGTCATATGTTTTTCGCGCGCATTTTTGGTGGTCATGTAAATATGCATATAGGATCTGGTAAACTTCTTACGAAAATTGGCCGACTTCATATTCGACGTTTATACTTTTATGATGGTTGGTGTGAGTATATTGCTTTAGCTAAAAAGGAAAAAAGATGGCAACTCATTCTTGTCTATTCAGGTGGGTCGATTTTTAATTTGATTAGTATATTGTTAGTAAATGGTCTAATTTTAATGAATGAAATTGAGCCAGGTATCTTTTTATATCAATTTGTTTATTTTTCCTTCTACTTCGTCTTTTTCTCACTCTTTCCGATTTGGCATGGGGAAAACCCTAGTGATGGGATGGCTGTGTTAAACCTCATTCGTAAAAAACCATTTAAAAACAATCCGACCATGTAAATGGGTTCAACATGATAAATCGAACTAAGTATCCCCCATCATACTCTCGCTTCGGCGCTTTGTGGATGATGTATGCCTCCCGCGAGGAGCCAGTTAGGAAAACACTGCCAGTCTACTCGCTCCGGCTACCACTTGAATCGCCTGCGCTGGTTCTGCATAGGCATGATGCTCATTTTTCCGCACAGTTAATACAAATCATACGCGAGCTTTTCCTCAATTTAACAAGGAAAAGCTCGCATTTTTTGTTGTATATTAAGTGTACTAATACTAAAAACAAGTGGTCCAGATGATTCCCAAACAAGAATTGTTGTTCCGTTCTTAACCTTTGTTTCTTAGTTCTCCTTCGGGGTTTCAACTGGACATGCTTTTCCCGTTGTCAAGATTAGGACCAAAGGCAATTGGTATTAAAGAAAACGACTTGTTAACATAAGGGACTATCTCTCGCCGAATTAAATAGAGAGCTATTTTTTATCTATTGAAAAATCGAAGAATGTATTTGTTTATATGTTAAGCTATTTGGATAAAAATTTGATTGAACAGAGAAAGGGGACTTCATGAAAAATCGATTAATTATCGCATTATTTTATATAGTAGGATTAACGTTTCTGTCTCTTGGAATCAGTTTAATGATATTAGCTGATTTGGGAGCTGGCCCATGGGATGCCATGTATGTAGGTCTATCCGAAATAATCGGGTTCAGTGTGGGATCTTGGGTATTTATAGTTGGTATTTTACTGATTCTGTTAAATGGGATTATCATGAAAAAAATACCTGACTTCTCGGCAATCATTACAATTTTCACTATTGGCGTATTGATGGATTTTTGGTTATTGATTGTTTTTTCGGAGTTCGAGACTGAAGGAATGGCGTTTCGAGTCTTTATGCTATTGGCAGGTATTGTAATTATTGCAATTGGCATATCCAGTTATCTTCAATCTAACTTTGCTCGAAACCCAATGGATAGCTTGATGATGGCTATTCAATTTCGAACAGGTAAGAGCTTGAGGTTCTCTAAAACAAGTATGGAGCTAACGGTATTGGTCATTGCATTTATCGTTGGTGGACCAATTGGTATCGGAACAGTGTTGTCAACCATTGCCATTGGTCCTCTAATTCAGGCATTCTATTCACCGATTACACGCTTTCGCAAGGTTTTATGTGAACAGAGCATATGAAATTAATAAAAGTCAAAAGGAGCGGAAAATTTTCCGCTCCTTTTTGAATGAAGAAATTTATATCCAAATGTGATTTCCTGCACTTTAATGTGAAAATAAATCTGTAGAATGCTTCACGTGCTTTTTCGTTTCTGGAGCCACAAAATGCTTGGCTGAATTAATGGCAATAGGTGCTTCGCCAAAACCGCAAGCAATCAATTTTACTTTTCCTTCGTAGGTATTGCTATCTCCTACGGCATAGATGCCAGGAAGAGATGATTCCATTTTCGAGTTGACAATGATTGATTGTCTCTCCATTTCCATGCCCCAGTCCTTCATGGTACCGATAGAAGAGCGGAAACCGTAGTTTACAATTACGTGATCAGCCTTAAGCAGTTCAACTTCTCCGTCTGAATTTCGTACTCCTACATGTGTAAATGCTTCGCCCTCAGCTTCAAAGTGGTCGACGACATATGGCGTCTTAACAATCACAGAAGATTGGTTAAGCAATTCAATGCTGTGTTCATGAGCACGGAATGAATCTCTACGGTGAACTAGCGTAACGGATTTTGCGATTGGTTCAAGCATCAGTGCCCAATCCACTGCTGAGTCTCCTCCGCCGAATAATACAACATCTTTTCCAGCAAAGGTACCCATATCGTCAACAAAGTAATGAAGTTGACTACCTTCATACTTTGTAGCCTCTTCAAGTTCGAGTCGTTTAGGTTCAAAAGCACCGTTGCCTGTTGTGAAGATGACGGTCTTAGATAAATGCTTGTCCGCATCGGTGGTAAGCTGCCATGTACCATCTTCCAGTCTAGTCATGTCCTCCACAGATTCTCCAGTGATGATGGTTGGAGAAAAAATAGAAACTTGTTCAGATAAGTTATCGACTAAATCTTTTGCCCGTATTTTCGGAAACCCAGCAATGTCGTATATATATTTTTCAGGATACAATGCGGTTAATTGACCACCGACATTCGGTAAACTTTCCACGATTTTCACCGACATTTGTCGCATGCCACCGTAAAATGCAGTAAATAATCCAGTAGGGCCAGCGCCCACTATTGTCACGTCGTATACTTTCATGTTTATCAAACCCCTTATTGTAATGAATCTATAATATTTTACCACTATAGGATGAGTTATAAGCAATCAAGAGTAATATTTCAGTCGAAAGGCTGATTATTATCATTATCTTTCGAAAGAAAAAACATTGTTTTTGATGCTGTTGTTTCTTAATCGATTATAAGGGAATAATAAAAATAAGTCATATTACAAAACTTGCGGGGAGGAAGAAAAGATGGAACGTGAAGATAAATTTCCGGAATTTGAACCCAGTCGTCCGGAAGAAGAAAAACGCCAGAAGCAACAAGAAGAAAATGATAAAGAATTGAAACAAAATCAACAACTTCACGACAATCGGCAAAATCAAGAAGGAAATGATCAGGGGCAAGAAAATCAGAAAGAACAGCAACAGAACAATCAATCGAATGACAATCTAAAAGAACAGAAATTAAATGATTTAATTCATGATATTGACAATAAGCAAGGCCGAAATTTCTAATGTCATGAAAAATGCCTTAGTTTTCTCGATATCTTTGGGACTTTTCTTGATATACGCATGACTTTTCTTGATATCCATAGGACTTTTCACGATAATTTTTGAGAACCTACGAAAGGTAGCACAAACTGTGAAAATCGGTATTCATAATTGGATGTTTGACATCAACGTCGCGCAAAATCACAATTTTCCGCTTCAATATTTATAAGCCAGGCAGCAATTTTCTGCCTGGCCTCTCGTGGGAGGCGTGTACAAAGGGAATACTTTGTTTAGACTAAATTGGTTGACTTTTTCAGTGAACTCATCGAAGTGACGAAGAAATCGGAGCTGTTTTGCGGAATAATAACAGTAGGATTTAATGAATCCTTATTTATAATATCAACAATCATCTTTATCATATCCTAAAAGATAAAGAATTAAGGAGGTGATTACATGAATGTATGGATATGGATACTTTTTGTTGTCATTGGTGGGTACTTTGTCGGTAGTCTGCACGGATCAAAAATCGCTCAATTGATTTCAGGCGTAAACGTAAAAGAACAAGGGGTAAAAAACTCCGGGGCTTCAAATGCCACCATTGTTTTAGGGTGGAAGTACGGTGCACTTGTAGCTCTCATCGATATTGGAAAAGGCGTACTAACGGTCTTATTATTACATTATTTCTTACAATCCACATCTTTTTCAAATGAACTAATTGTGTCACTACTTTTCCTTATGGGAGCGGCTGTTGTCATCGGACATAATTATCCACTTTGGATGAGATTTGCCGGCGGAAAAGGAACCGCCTCCATTATCGGCATTTTATTTGCACTCGATTGGAAAATGGGATTACTAGGATTATCACTATTGGTCATTACCACTCTATTAACAGATTACCTACTATATGGCGTACTCGCTTTATACCTTGTCTTTTGCGGCTATGCGATTTGGTTCACAGAGGGACTTTGGCCATTGGTTACCGCCTTCGCTCTTTTCCTGTTGGCCATCTGGAAGCATATAGAAAATGCAAAGCGTTTAAAAAATGGAACAGAACCAAAACTTTCTTCCGTTATCAAGAAAAAAAAATGACGTTAACAGGTTTAAAAGTGTTTTCAAGATACTAAAACTGGTGACTTCCGCTACAGGATGTCACCAGTTTTTTTGTTAGTAATCTTTGGATACAATGATTATTCCGCTTTACGAAAGAAAATGGTAAACTAAAACTATTCAGGCAATTTTGAAGGAGTGTAAACATTATGCAAGAAATATTAATAGAACGTCTAGTCAAGTACGCGAAAATCGATACCCAATCGGATGCTGAAAGCACTACATGTCCTTCAACACCCGGGCAATGGGATTTACTTCATGAGCTTGAAAAAGAGTTGGCATTTATCGGAATGGAAGAAGTTACATTAGATGAAAACGGGTATTTATTTGCCACTTTACCTTCTAATACAGAGCGTGAACTACCGACAATCGGTTTTTTGGCCCATGTTGATACAGCAACGGACTACACAGGAAAAAATGTGAATCCACAGCGTATCGATTGTTATGAAGGTGGAGAAATCAAATTAAATGAAACTACTGTTATGTCTCCTACCGATTTTCCGGAGTTAAATAATTATATTGGGCATACATTAATTACGACTGATGGAACTACATTGTTGGGTGCTGACAATAAAGCAGGCATAGCGGAAATCATGACGGCAATGGAGTTTTTAATTAAGAACCCAGAGATTAAACATGGTAAATTACGCGTTGCATTTACACCTGACGAGGAAATCGGTCGTGGTCCACATAAATTTGTCGTTGAAAAATTTGGAGCAAAATATGCTTACACAATGGATGGGGGTCCGCTTGGGGAACTTCAATTTGAAAGCTTTAATGCTGCTGGAGCAAAAGTGGTCACTCGAGGAACAAGCGTACACCCTGGTTCCGCTAAGAATAAGATGGTGAATGCTTTAACAATCGCCATGAAGTTTCAATCTCATATGCCAGTAAACGAAGTTCCTGAAAAGACAGAGGGTTATGAAGGATTCATTCATTTGATGAATTTTAACGGGCATGTGGAAGAGGCAAAATTGGCATACATCATCCGTGATTTTGACCGTGAAAAATTCGAAGCTAAAAAAGCATTGTTTGAGGAAGCCGCTACCAAGATCAAAGCCGAATATGGTGCAAATTCTATATCTGTCGAAGTAAGCGATCAGTATTACAATATGGGTGAAAAAATCGAGCCTGTGAAGGAAATTGTAGATATTGCACATAAAGCCATGACGAATTTAGATATCAACCCATTGGTCCTTCCGATTCGTGGCGGTACCGATGGTTCACAATTATCTTACATGGGCATGCCTACTCCAAACATCTTTACAGGTGGCGAAAATTATCACGGAAAATACGAATACATTTCTGTAGATAACATGGAAAAAGCAACAAAAGTAATGATTGAAATGATTCAATTGTTCGAAAAACAAGCATAAGTAGGTGAAACAATGAAAGAAATAGGACTTGGAGTATTGGCATCTTTATTTTTTGCTGTGACGTTTATTCTAAACCGTTCAATGGAAATTTCCGGAGGCAGTTGGATGTGGAGTGCTTCACTACGCTATTTCTTCATGTTCCCTTTTTTGCTAGTAATTGTTTTGATGCGTGGTGGATTGAAATCATTGCTTACTGAAATGAAACATCAACCTGCCCTTTGGTTTGGCTGGAGTTTTGTAGGTTTTGTCTTATTTTATGGACCAATTACATTTGCTGCAGCTTATGGCCCAGGGTGGCTAATTTCAGGAACTTGGCAACTTACAATTGTTGCTGGCGTGTTGTTGGCACCCTTGTTTTCATTAAAGATTCAAACTTCCGATGGCATTAGGACAGTTCGTCACCGGATTCCACTTGTTTCCCTTGCGATATCGCTGGTGATATTAGCAGGTATTGTATTAATTCAACTTCCCCATGCGAATGAAGTATCGACAAGTGTTTTGCTATTAGGAACATTGCCAGTGGTTGTTGCAGCTTTCGCATTCCCGCTTGGCAATCGTAAAATGATGCAAGTATGTGGAGGTAGACTTGATACTTTCAGTCGTGTACTTGGTATGACACTAGCGACAATCCCAGTTTGGTTTCTGTTAGCTTTGTATGCACTTTGGACTGTTGGGCTTCCTTCATGGAGTCAAGTTTTTCAAAGTTTCATAGTGGGTGTCAGTTCCGGTGTAATAGCAACAATCTTGTTTTTCATGGCCACGGATAGTGTTCGAGATAATCAGGGGAAACTTGCAGCAGTAGAAGCAACCCAAGCTATACAAATCCTTTTTGTAATTGCTGGAGAAATGGCTCTTCTGAATGTACCGCTTCCTGAACCAGTTGCATTAATCGGTCTAGTTGTAATTATTATTGGTCTTTTCTTGCACAGTTTCTATACGAAGGTGATGAAGGTAAAACAAGCAAAATCCGTCGCTTAAGACGGATTTTGCTTGTTTTTTATTTTATAATTTTTGATTTTATGGTGATTCCTACGTGGATGGCGATTTTTCCTACGTGAACTCTCTTTTTTTCCTACGTCACCCGCGTTTTTTCCTACATAACCCCCGATATTTACAACTGAGCCACTGCTCAGCCGCTCATGACTTTCTTCTTCCACAAAAACACCCGCCAACATGTGAGTTGGCGATCCATTTTTCTCTAGTTTCACTTCATTTTCTTCAATAAGTATAACAAATACGGTGTCCCTATCAGTGCTACCACCAATCCGCTCGGGATATCTTTCGGTGCGATAATGATTCGCCCAACAAAGTCCGCTGTTACCAGTAATAAACCTCCAAGCAAACCAGATACTACGAGCAACGGTAAGTGACGGAAGCCGACAAGTCGTCGGGCAATATGAGGTGCCACTAAACCGATGAAGCCAATTGTTCCAACGAGTGCCACACCCGCCGTACTGATTGCTACGCCAATAACCATTGCTCCGATACGGGCATTTCGGACAGATAATCCGAGACCTGAAGCAACATCATCACCAAACGTTAAGGCATCCAAGCTACGCGTTACATATATGGCAGGGATCAACAGTAATGCGAATAATATCACTGCCAGCTGAACGTCATCCCAACCTTTTGCATATGTACTTCCCGATAACCACACAAGTGCAGCGGCCACCGCCAGCTTCGCTTTTACCACAAATACTTGAGTTGCAGCAGATCCAAAAGCGGATATGGCAATCCCCATTAAGGCCACTAGCATGGGTTGGAAATTGTTTTTCCATGATGTAAACAAAATAATTCCTAAAGCTAAACTGGCTCCAAGAATTGCTCCGAGCGGCATATATTCAACTGGAATCGCCGGGAACAGTACAAGCAACAGCATAGCTCCAGCCCCAGCCATTGAAGTCACTCCTAAAACGCTGGCATCGGCTAGTGGATTCCGTAGTACTCCCTGTAGCAATACACCCGTTATCGCAAGCATGACGCCAACAATAAACGCCGTAATGACACGAGGAACACGGAAATTGTAGATCACCGGTTTCGCCCATTCAAATGACCATTCCGATCCATTAAATGACAATGCTAAAACAAATATAATGATAATTAGTGCACTGATAATACTAAGCACAACCTTGAGCTTCATTGGTTTCAAGGCTCCACCCATTTGTCGATCTCCACGTTGATGGGTTTTAGCAGTCTTCCAAGCCAAGTACAGTAACCATGGTCCACCGATTAATGCAGTCATTGCACCGACCGGAACTTCTTGTCCAGGTTGAATGAAACGCCCCAGAACATCGGCAGCTACCAGCATGACACCCCCCCATAAGAATGAATGGGTAATAATCCAGAAGTGACCTTTTACCCCTAACATGCGTACGATATGGGGAGCCATTAATCCAATAAATCCAATCGGTCCAATAACGCTGACTGTCACTGCCGCCAGCAATATGGCTACAGCCCAAGTCACAATCTTGAACATGGGTACATTTTGACCCAGTGACGTCGCTATATCTTCGCCAAGCGAATATATGTCCAGTGATCTGGCAAGGAAAAGTGCAACGGCAAATACAATTAATATAACGGGAGCGGCAAATTGGACGCCTTCCCAGTTCAATTGAACAAGTGTGCCTGAGCCCCATAAGAATAATCCGTTCGTTTCATTTTCAAACAGTAATTGCAAGGAACCGGTCAATGAAGCGAATAATAAGGATATAATCATCCCCGTCAATGCCACGCGGACAGGTTCCATTTGCTTACCAGCCAACACAATCACCATGACCGAAGAAAGAATGGCCCCAAACAACGCAGTCAAAAATGTCATGCCACCCAAGAAGGATGGAAAGAAGATGGTCGAAACAACAACGAAGAAGAAGGCACCCGCATTAATTCCAAGCGTACTTGCTGATGCGAGTGGATTATTCGTTAACGTTTGCAAAATCGCACCAGCAACAGCCAGTGCACCACCTGCCAAAATCCCGATAACCAGACGAGGCAAACGGAATGACAATAAAATATCCTGAACGCGACCTGGCGTCCAAATCTCAGTGAACAATTCACGAATTGTATAATCAGCCTGTCCTTGAGTAAGGTGAATCAAA
>Ga0209013_10005189_pt1 | contig 11262 bp, 10 predicted proteins | sample Cruoilmetagenom2_FD_187291 | JGI IMG/M metagenome (GOLD analysis project Ga0209013, IMG submission 187291) | Oil polluted marine microbial communities from Coal Oil Point, Santa Barbara, California, USA - Sample 2 (SPAdes) (version 2) | ecosystem: Environmental > Aquatic > Marine > Oil seeps ...
GTCGCCGTAAAAGCTAAAACAGCCGCTACTACCACAACCATAATAATGGCGAAAATAAAAGTATATATATTACTATTTCTATCCATAATAATTACGCTTTAACTTTTTGTAATCTCTTTTTTCTTCTTTTTACATTACCTTGAATTACGTAATGATCAATTGTAGGTGCAAAAACATTCATTAAAAGTATTGCCATCATAACTCCTTCTGGTAAAGTAGGGTTTACAACTCTAATTAATATAGCAAACACACCTATAAGAAAACCGTAAATCCATTTTCCTTTCGTAGTTTGTGCTGCCGTAACAGGATCTGTAGCCATAAACACCATACCAAAAGCAAAACCACCTACTAATAAATGTTGCCACCAAGGAAAATTAAATAATGCATTTGTATCACTACCTATGGCATTAAAAAACAAACCTGTTAGTGAAGCTCCAATTACAGAGGCAATCATTATTCTCCAACTTGCTATTCCTGTGAAAAGTAATATTGCAGCTCCAATTAAAATCATTAAAACTGATGTTTCTCCAACCGAACCAGGCATATAACCCATGAACATGTCAAACACACTTGTATCAGGAACTATGTTACCTGCTAACTCTCCTAATAAAGTTTCACCAGAAACACCATCAGCAACCGAATCGGCGACCCAAACTGTATTACCAGACATAAATGGTGCATATGAGAATAGTGCAAATGCTCTAGCTATTAAAGCTGGATTTAATATATTCATTCCTGTACCTCCAAATGCTTCTTTACCAATAATTACAGCAAATACTACGGATAATGCCAACATCCATAACGGAAGATCAATCGGCATAATCATAGGAATTAATAAACCTGTAACCAAATAACCTTCATTTACATCATGACCTCTTAAAATTGCATAGGCAAATTCAATTCCCAAGCCAACTCCATAGGATATGATAATCATTGGTAGCATTCTTATTGCTCCAAAACTAAAATAGTCCCAAAAACTATGACCATCTCCCATGTTCTGATATCCAACATTCCACATACCAAATAAAAGAGCTGGTAACAATGCTATTACCACCACCATCATCACTCTTTTTAGATCAATTCCATCTCTAATGTGTGCGCCTTTTTTTGTAGTGTGATTTGGCACAAATAAAAACGTTTCAATTCCACCAAAAGCAGGAGCAAATTTTTCATATTTCCCTCCTTTTTCAAAATGAGGCTTAATATTATCTAATTGTTTTCTTATAAAATCCATTAACCTACTTCTTTAATCATTAAATCCAATCCTTGACGGATTATATCTTGAGCTTCAATTTTTGAAGTACTTACAAAATCAACTAAGGCAAAATCTTCTGGAGCAACTTCATAAATTCCTAAATTTTCCATTTTTTCAATATCTTCAACCATTGTAGCTTTTAATAATTGCATTGGATATACATCAATTGGCATTACTTTTTCCATTTCTCCTGTTATTACAAAAGCTCTTTCTTCTCCATTTAAATTTGTATCTAAATCAAATTCTTTATTTGGAGTTAAAAATGAAAAGAATGTACGAGACATACTAAATTTATTATTGCCAAAAAATGGCATCCAACCAAAAAAGCTGTAGTGATCACCTTCTGGTAATACGGTAACAACATCATCATAAAACCCAATGGAGTCATTAATACTTACTGATGTACCGGTTAATGGGTTTCCGCTAATAATTCTGCTTTTTCTGTCTTTTAATTTTCCTTTTACAATATCAATTATTTTAGTTCCTTGAGTAACTTTATAATATTGCGGGTCTGAAACTTGAGATCCTGCCAAAGCAATAATCCTTTCAGGGTCAATCTTTCCCGTCAAAAATAAGTTACCAATCGCAGCTACGTCTTGAGGGTTTACAACCCAAACTCTATCACCACTATTTATAGGATCAATTTTTGATATTTGAACACCAACATTTCCTGCAGGATGATTTCCATTAATTCTATGGATTGTTGCGTTATTCATATCATTTAAAAAAGAACTCGAACTCCCATCAACCGAAAGGTGTACTTTTCCTTCTGTTAATGTAGATAAAGCATCAATTCCAACTTGGAATTCTTTTTCTTTTCCTGATAAAGCATAAGAATGAGAAGCAGCTAACGGCGCGGTTGCATAAGCTGAAACAAATATTGCTTTTGGCGATTCGCTAGGGTTTGCAATAATGTCGTAAGGACGTTGGTTAATAAATGCCCAACAACCACTTTCTAACAATATTTCTTTAACTTGAAGTGCTGTTAAATTATCAGGTGTTTTTACGCCAAAGTCATTAAATGAATCACTTTCATCAGCAGTTATTAACACTTTTAATATTTTACGTTTTGCTCCTCGAACAATTTCTTTTATCACGCCACTAACGGGTGATGTAAATTTAATCTGTTCATTTTGTTTCGCATAAAAAACAGCATCACCAACCTGTACTTTATCTCCAACTTTAACAATCATTTTTGGAATTATTCCATGAAAATTTGATGGATCAATAGCAAATATTTTTGAGCGATTAATTGAAGACAATTTATTTTGTGCTCTTCCTTTTAGCTTAATGTTTAAGCCTTTTTTAATTTTAATGTCTGTTGACATACTTTGCTTAAATTAGTTTTTAGTTTTTCTTTAGATTTAAGTCATTAAAATAATGATAAAATCCAATGTTTCTTAACCGAATGCAAATTTAATAATTAATATTTTATAGTTTAGCATTTAATTAACATTTATTTATATAAAAAATAGCCCTTTCTGAATAATATAATTTAATTTAAAAGATCAAAACTAAAACATTTATAATCTGATAAATAGCATGAATAACGTTTATAAAATCATTATTGTTTTTTTAGTTTTTTTATTGTCAATTCACTCTATTATTGCACAAAACGATAATTCAATTTTACCACCTAAAAACATAAAATCCATTGTTTTAAAACCAATTAAACCAAACAGTTATGCTCCAATTATAAAATTAGGAGAGTCTTTAGAGCTTTCTTTTGATGACATCGATGGAAACGAAAGAATTTATTCCTACAAAATAGAGCATTGTGATTACAATTGGCAAAGTTCAAATTTATCTTCAACTGAATTTATGACTGGATTTGAAACGGATAGAATAAGAGATTATGAAAACTCATTCAACACCTTGCAATTTTACACACATTACCGTTTAAAAATACCTAATAAAAATAATAGAATTAAAATAAGTGGCAATTATATTATCTCCATTTTAGATGATAATAATCAAGTAATTTTTACTCGTAAATTTATTATTTATCAAGATAAAGTTGTTGTTGGTGTAACAGCACATAGAAGTAGCGATCCAAAATCAATTAAAGAAAAACAGAATGTTCAATTTGTTATAAATCATCAAAATCTATTATTAAATAATCCCAATGAAGAGATAAAAGTAGATGTTTATCAAAACAGTGATTGGAACTCCGTTATTAAAAATTTAAAACCAAAATATATTCGAGGAGCTCAGTTATTGTATAATTATGTTGATGAAATTTCATTTTGGGCAGGAAATGAATATTTGTATTTTGATACAAAAGAAATTCGAAATGCAACGAACAATATTGCTAAGACAAGGTTAAATAATATATTTAATACGTATTTATATTATACAGAAGCAAGGGGCAACAAACCTTATTCGTTTTATCCTGATGTAAACGGAAATTTTGTTTTAAGAACCATTGACACGGATGATGTATCTCTTGAAGGAGATTATTCTTTCGTTCATTTTGCACTTGATTATAAAGAAAATATAAATAATGATACTATTTATATTTATGGAGCCTTTAATGATTGGAAAATAAATGAAGAAAATAAATTGACTTATAACAATCAGACCAACCTTTATGAAGCTACTCTTTTATTAAAACAAGGTTTTTATAATTATACCTATGTGGCTGTAAATGAAAATATGGAGCTAAACAAACATATTGTTGAAGGCTCCTATTATCAAACTGAAAATAATTATTCGGTACTTGTATATTATCGGAAATACGGTGAACGCTATGACCAAGTTATTGGCTTTGGTAGTGCAAGTTCCGATATATTAAAAAATTAGATTAATTTATTTCAAAACTGAAAATTACCGGGGTCATTAAAACTTCTCTGGCACAAAAGTTTGATCAGAAAATGGCGGTCTGATATAACCTTTTTCAGCCTTTCTTGTTGAAAGAACCACTTTATCATGCTGCAATTCTTCATAAGGCAACACACTAAGTAAGTGACTTATACAATTGAGTCTTGCTCTCTTTTTATTATCAGCAGGAACCACAAACCAAGGAGCTTGTTTCGTATCTGTATACTTAAACATTTCATCCTTTGCTTTGCTGTACTCCAACCATTTATCACGAGATTCTAAGTCCATTGGGCTTAGTTTCCAACGTTTTGTTGGGTCATCAATTCTAGACTGAAAACGTCTTTCTTGTTCTTCATCAGAAACAGAAAACCAATATTTTACAAGAATAATTCCTGAACGAATCAACATACGCTCAAAATCAGGACATGTACGCATAAATTCATTGTATTCTTCGGTAGTACAAAAATTCATAACACGTTCTACTCCAGCCCTATTGTACCAGCTTCTATCAAATAAAACCATTTCACCTGCCGCCGGTAAATGTGGTACATATCGTTGAAAATACCATTGACTTTTTTCTCTATCCGTTGGTGTACCTAAAGCAACTACTTTACAGACTCTTGGATTTAAACTTTGTGAAATTCTTTTAATAACTCCACCTTTACCAGCGGCATCTCTACCTTCGAATAAAACAACAACTTTCAAACCTTCTTGTTTAATCCATTCTTGAAGTTTTACAAGCTCGATTTGAAGGTTTGCTAATTCTTTTTCATAAAGTTTATTCTTAATCCTTCTTTTATCCCTCTTTTTTGGTTCAATGTTTTGTTTATTCATTTGTGCTAAATTTTAAAAAAACTACTCTAATTTATCTTTGATATGCTATGAAATAGCATGTAATTTAAGTTAGGTTAAAGATATAAAAAAATAACTATTTTTTTATTATTTTACACTGTTGAAATAGATAAAAAAACTTAAAAATCTTTCTTTCTTAATTTTGTATTCATTCTCCAAACTGGAAGTAATACCCATAAAAAAAGTGCAACAAATGAGATAATCATCCCAAAATTTGTGCCGAAGAATTTTTTAAATACCGCACCAGTGTATCCTAACAATGCAGAGATATCTAATTTCAATAAAATCAAAATACGAGATAAATCGATTGGATTAAACATTGTGGCAATTAAGGAAAACTTATCTAAAGGATACTCATTGAAAACAACAAGTGAAATTAAAAATATACCATCATATATAACAGCTAAAAATAACCACATCAAAATAGCATATCCAAAGCCTTTGATTTTATTTTCATTTGACAGAGCAATATTAAATGCCAAGGCAACAAAAATGAAATTCAGAAAAGAACCAACTACTAAAAGCAAACCAAAATCAAAAATTGCAGCTGACCTAAAGAGCCCATACAATAAAAAAGGAATTCCTAAACCTAAGGCCAAACTTAATGTCAATGAAATGGATATTCCCAAATATTGACCCATAAAAATTGTGCTTCTTTTAATGGGTTGGGCAAGCAACAATTCTGTAAATTCTTTGGAATTATAATAATACATTACTCCAAAAATTGTTCCTATTAAAGGAGTTAAAACAATTATAATATTCATTAAAGTAATAATTGCTTTATTGATATCATTGTTTAGAAATAATAAGACAAATCCCAAAGCCAAATAAAACAAAAAATACACATAACTCCATCTGCTACGCATTAAATCATAAAAACTATATTTTAATATTTTAAACATTCTCTTTAGTCATTAAGTTAGCAATTGCATGTTCAAGATCAGTTTGTTTGGTTTGTAATTTTAAAGCCTCAACACTTCCTTTAAAATATATTTTTCCATCAAGTAAAAACACTATTTCATCGGCAATTTCATCTACCAAACTCATGATATGAGTTGTTATTAAAAGTGTTTTTCCTTTTTCTTTTTCACTTTGAATAATTTCTTTTAAATGAATTAAAGATATAGGATCTAAACCAGTTGTTGGTTCATCTAAAATAATTAAATCACTATCAAACATAAAAGTTAAGACTATGTTTACTTTTTGCTTTGTTCCACCACTTAAATTCCCCAATTTTTTATCTAAAAAAGGTGCTAATCCAAACATTTCAATCAAATCACCATCTTTAGATTCTTTTGGTCGTAAATTCTTAACCATAGCAATCAATTCTTTAACCGATAAGTTGCCAGGAAAATTTGCAATTTGAGGTAAATAATTAATTTGATTTCTATAGTCCCATTTTTTTAATACTGATTTACCGTCAATTTGTATATCACCGGCATTTGGAATAACCATTCCTAAAATACTTTTTATTAAAGTAGTTTTACCTGAGCCATTTGGACCTAATATCGCAAAGATTCCACCAGATTTTATTTCCAAATCCAAGCCATCTAAAACAATTAACTTGCCGAATTTTTTATGTAAACTATTAATTTTTATCATTTATATTTTCCATTAATGGTGAATTATCAACTAAATTATCTGGAGTGAAAACTGGAGATACTTTTTCAGAGAAATTGATAATATCAACAAATAAACTTCTTAATAAGATTATTGCTTCTGGCGTATTATGAACTATATATGAAAATAATTTTACTGGGCGATACGGTACATCTCCAACACCATCTTTGTCAAGATCATAACCGGTATAGTCACTCCAATAATTATTATCAAATTTATTGGAATTGATTTTACTATTGTAGGAAAGATCTAATGCATTGTTTAGAAAAGTATTTTTTGCAAAATCATTCTCGTAACATGCTCCTACAATTTTAATTGCCCATCCGTTTTGTAAAAAGGTATTGTTCTTATAGTTTATTCGTGTAGAACCATCAACACTTATTCCAATCGTATTTTGTTCAAAAGTATTATTTTCAATTTCGGCATCATAAATTTCTTTTAACAACAGCCCATAGGATGCAGAACCCCAATTTTTTACAAAAACATTATTATGCATTTTAATAAATTTTGAAAACATCACTGCAACTCCTGCTCCATTATTCGTAAAAACATTATCAAAATACTCATTATTATTAGAAAACATAAAATGCAAACCGTATCTTAAATTATCATAACTGTTGTTATCAAATATTTTACTCTTTTTTACAAATTCAAAATAAATACCATCACGTACACCAAATAATTCATTACCATTAATCTGCATATTCGAACAGTGCCAAAGATGAATTCCATTACCAGAACTTGCCTGATCTTTTGCATGACTGCTCACTTGGTTATTACTAATAAAACCATAATGTGATTTTTCAACCAATATACCAAAGAATACATCTTCTAAAATATTGTTTTTAATGACAAAGTTTTTTGATTTTGAAACCAATATAGCCGCAAAGTCTTTCGTGTAACTTTGCCCAACATTTATTATTTTAAGACCTTCAATTGAAAAGTTATCGGCTTTTATTTTTAAAATAGTTTCCTTGAATTCACCATCAATAACAGGATTTCCAACTCCTTTAATTTTTACTGATTTATTAATTAAAATAACACCATGTTCTTTATAAACTCCACTTTTAATTAATATTTCATCACCATCTTCAGCAATTAAAATGGCTTCTTTAATGGTTTTGATATCACAAGTTGAGCAAACTTCAATTTGTTTAGCAAACAATGGTGAAATGGAAAGAAAAAAAATAATAAAGCAATAAATTCTTCGCATTTTATTTTACAGAATATTTTTCTTTAATGGTAGTCCAAGAATAAAGTTTACCTCCACTTTTCTTATGTGTTTCTTTTGCTTTTTCATTACTCGAAAAAGCAGATAAAAAGGCTCCCATGGGGCTTTTAATTTCTTCACTAATCAAATATGTTGCTGTAGTTGCATCTGTCATATTTCCTGGACTCCCATAATCCGAGACCAAAAAAACTGAAATACTTTCTGTGGTGTTTTCCTCTAAATCATTTAACATACATTCAATAGCATCAAACTTAAATTGTTTGCCCTTAGCAGTAACATATTGTGCTGCATGCTGTTGATCGACTATCGTCATTTTACAGAAATGACAAGCATCTGTTCCAAAATTAATTTTTTCTGGTTCAACATTACATGATGTAAATATCAATAAAAATATGGTGAAAATAGTTGGAAAACTTTTTTTCATTTTAATATAGTTAGTAGTGTCAAATATAGGCTAATTATAGTATATAGTATTTCAATTTATTCTAAAATAAAACTAGCTTTCAGTCTTGGCTTCTTTTAGACCAACAAAATAGGCTATAAAAGTTAAAAACATTCCAACAAACATAAAATAAGCTCCCATTCTAGGGTAAGAATGTGCTGTAAAATTTAATATATCCTTTGTGCCAAATAATGGAGGTTGAAAGCCCATTACGGAACCATCTGGATTCTTAAAATTCATAATAGCTTTTGGATCCAAATTATGACCATAATCATATTCCCACAAGTAAAAATCATACATCCCTGCAATTCCTAATATAGACATTAAAATAAACCAACCTAAATACAATTTATATTTACCCATAATACCAATTACAACACCTAAAACAATCATGATACCAATAACTATCGGAAATATTTTAAATTCTGGAATTGTCTCTGGTATGTATTGCATACCTACATAATGATTCATTAAATTAATATTTTTTATATCAAACTCATTGGTATCCATAAATTTATTTATATAAATTTCCATACCCAAAGGTATAGGATATTGTGGTGCCTCTAAGGTTATATTCCATAATGGTAAAGCAAATAATCCAAGCAACAATAAAGAACCAATTATCATTAATATTTTAGATTTTTTCATGATTTTTTTGTAATTATATTAAGTAATTTTTTATTAGTTTCTATAACAAATATACGCATTAAATTGTTGATTATATGTTACTTAGCACACATAAAAGATAATTTTATCTTTATTTTTTAATCAAAAAACGGACAGGAAAATTATACCTGTCCGTTTCAACAATAATTAACTAACTTTTATTAAATATTATTATTCAGCATCAACTGCATCACCATCAAGTGTATATTTGATAGGAACGCTTGATCCTTTAGGAGATACTCTTATATATCCTTGCATTTCTTGGTGTAAAGCTGAACAGAAATCTGTACAATAAAATGGCCAAACTCCAACTTGTTTTGGTTCCCATGTAAATGTTTCTGTTTGTCCAGGCATAATTAACAATTCAGAAGTTTGAGCACCTATCATTGAAACTCCATGAGGCACATCATAATCTTGTTCTAAATTAGTTACGTGGAAATAAACTTTATCACCAACTTGAATTCCTTCAATATTATCAGGTGCAAAGTGAGAACGAATCATTGTCAAATAAATATGTACTTCATTACCTTTTCTCACCACTTTAGCCTCTGCTTCAGTTTTAACAGCGTGTTCATGTTTATTGTCTTCTAATTTATAGAATTTTTTAGAATTTTTTGCAACAATATCAGCTGGTATACCTGCTGCATAATGAGGCTCACCTACTGTTGGAAAATCTAACAATAATTCCATTTTTTCACCAGTAATATCATATAATTGTGCAGATTGCGTTACTTCAGGACCCGTTGGTAAATAACGATCTTTTGTAATTTTGTTCATTGCCAAAACATATTTACCAAATGGTTTTCTTGAATTACCGCCCGGTATCATTAAATGACCAACAGAGTAATACGTTGGTTTTCTGTCAATAACTTCCCAAGTACCTAATTTCCATTTTACAACTTCAGATGATATAAAGAAAGTCGTATACGCATTACCTTTCCCGTCAAATTCAGTATGAAGTGGACCTAATCCAGGTTGTTTAACTGCTCCAGCTAAAGTAGCCTCATATTGTAATACTGGAATACCATAAGCATCACCATCAAATTTTTTCTCTTCAATAGCTTTTATCATTTTGCTAAAAGAGTGAACAGTTAGTTCAGCAGCTAATTTACCACTACCAACAATGTATTCACCACTTGGGTCAACATCACAACCGTGCGGTGATTTTGGTGTTGGCATAAAATAAATTGCTCCAGGTACATCTGCAGGGTCTACAACTAAAACTTCTTTTTTCATAGTTGAAGTCGCTGTATGCGTATGCTCATCATAAACATTATGCGCGTAATTTGAAGGAATTTTTTTACCTCCACCATTATTTACATATTCTTCAATTTTTTTCCAGTTAACTGCAGCTATAAAATCTTTATCATTTTGTGAAGCATTAACCTCTAATAATGAATTAGCTTCTTCCGTATTATATGTTGTAAAGAAAAACCAACCATGTGAAGCACCTCTACCAGGGTGAGATAAATCATAATCGAATCCTGGCATTCTTAATTGGAATTTTATATCCATACCACCATCTTCTTGATCAACAGAGATAAATGTTAAAGCTCCTTTAAAGTTACCTTTGTATTCATCAATAGGCATATCTCTTTGAGGAAATGGAACAGAAAAACGAGTACCTGCAACTACATATTCTGTATTTTCAGTTACAAATGATGAACTGTGATTACCTGCCGAGTTTGGCACTTCAATAATTTCAGTAGTTTCAAAAGTTGTTAAATCAATTTTTGCAATACGTGGTGTATTATTACCATTGATAAATACCCATCTACCATCTAACTCACCAGCTGTTTGAGAAATATCAGGGTGGTGAGAATCATCCCAAGGAATAAAACCATGAGAAGTATTTAACATAGGTTTTGTTTCTTCATTGAAACCATAAGCTTTTTCAGCATCTACTGAAAAAACAGGAATTACTTTAAACAATCTACCTGAAGGTAAACCATAAACAGCCAACTGGCCGCTAAATCCACCAGATACAAATGCATAAAACTCATCATGTTCCCCTGGAGCAACATATACTCTCTCGGCAGCATTACCAGTTAAAGCACCTTGCTTTGTCGATTTACTTGAATTTGCATCACCACAACTTACCATCACAACAGAGATAGAAAGAATTGCAATGATTGATTTAATCATTGTTTTCATAATTATATTTAATTTAGTTTAGTTTATTCGTTAATTCTTGGTTCTCAAATATTCCAATATAGCTCTAGCTTCCTCTTCTGTTACATTTTGATTTGCCATTGGTGCGCTATATTCCGCTAACAAAGCTTTTGCTGTTGCATTTTCAATAACCATTTTTTCAGGATCTAATATCATATTCATAATCCATTCCGGAGTTCTTCTTTCAGTAACACCTTTTAAGCC
>Ga0209013_10005190_pt1 | contig 11261 bp, 12 predicted proteins | sample Cruoilmetagenom2_FD_187291 | JGI IMG/M metagenome (GOLD analysis project Ga0209013, IMG submission 187291) | Oil polluted marine microbial communities from Coal Oil Point, Santa Barbara, California, USA - Sample 2 (SPAdes) (version 2) | ecosystem: Environmental > Aquatic > Marine > Oil seeps ...
GGAGGCAAAACAATGGAAAAAGCAACTTTTGCGGGCGGCTGTTTTTGGTGTATGGTGAAGCCTTTTGATTCGTACGATGGAATTGAAAAAGTAATCTCTGGATATACGGGTGGACATGTACCTAATCCAACATACGAACAGGTTTGTTCTAATGCAACTGGACATTATGAAGCAGTACAAATTACTTTTGATCCTGCTGTTTTTTCATATGAACGTTTATTAGAAATTTTTTGGTTAAATATAGATCCTACTGATGATAATGGGCAATTTTTTGACCGTGGATCATCTTATCAAACAGCTATTTTTTATCATACCGAAGAGCAAAAAGAAAAAGCAATCGCGTCTAAGGATGCTTTGGATGCTTCTGGAAAATTTAGTGTTAAAATTGCAGTGAAAATACTACCTGCCGCAGAGTTTTACCCTGCAGAGGATTATCATCAAGATTATTATAAGAAAAACCCTGCACACTATAATGGATATTTTACGGGATCAGGTAGAGCAGCATTTGTGGAACGTATGAAGGAGGGGCAATAAATGAAAGAGAACTTAACAGAAATGCAATTTTATGTGACACAACAAAATGGTACAGAACCACCATTTCAAGGTGAGTACGATCAGCATTTTGATGAGGGGATATATGTAGATATAGTATCTGGCAAGCCTTTATTCCATTCAAAAGATAAATATGATGCTGGATGTGGTTGGCCTAGCTTTACTCGTCCAATAGAAGAACATGAGGTTTTAGAGAAAATGGATGATAGCCACGGTATGAGACGGATAGAAGTTCGTAGTAAAACGGCCGACTCTCATTTGGGACATGTGTTCCCAGATGGTCCAAAGGAAGAAACAGGTCTACGCTACTGCATCAATTCCGCAGCAATGCGTTTTGTACCGAAAGATAAATTGGTAGAAGAAGGTTATGAAGAGTATAGCAAGATGTTTTAAAAGATCAATAAGTAAAAAGGAAGTGGATTATCCACTTCCTTTTTTTAAATATAATTAAACAAGTTATGGTTTAACTTCTTAAACGATAGAAACAGGTTTTGAATGTAATGGATTGTGTATCATATTTGCGCTGTTTACTAATGTTTAAGGATTTTATAGTTTAAATTCGTTGACTACTTTACTTAATTCATCAGCTTGGTGCGATAACTCTACTGCAGATGCATTAATTTCTTGCATGGCAGCAGATCCTTGTTCAGCAGCAGCAGCGGAAGTTTCCGTGTTGGATGCTGTATTTTCTGCAATTTGAGTTACTTCTATAAAGGATGCAGCTACTTCTTGACTAAAGTTAAGTGTTTCTTCGATTTGTGTCACCATTTTATCGATGATAGAGATAGTTTCATTAGTTTGACTCATGATTTGATCTAATGAAGCGTTTGTTTCATTTGCAACTTCAACTCCACGAATTACACTTTCCACACCTTCTTGGTTTTGTTTAACGATAGAAGTAACTTCTGTTTGTATAGAAGTTACAATGCCTGTAACTTCTTTTGCCGCTTTTTGAGATTGTTCTGCTAGCTTTCTGACTTCATCTGCAACTACTGCGAATCCTCTACCATGTTCACCAGCACGAGCAGCTTCAATTGCAGCATTCAATGCTAGTAAATTAGTTTGTTCTGCAATAGCTGTTATTGTTTTGATAATAGAAGTGATTTCATGAGATTTGAGACCAAGAGATTCTACAGTTTGAGTAGTATTAGCCATTGTCTCTTCGATACTTAGCATTACATTTGAAGAATGCTGTACAGATTCTCCACCTTTTTGAGCAGCCTTAATCATGTGATCCGTTGCTTCTTTAACTGACTGGGCATCATTATTTAAGTATCTTGTAGCTTCTTCTAAAGAATTCATTTTTTGTATAGCTTCTGTCATGCTTCTTAACGTCTGGTCGCTACCGGCAGCAATCTCATTAGTGGAATCAGCGATCGATTGAATAGTTAAAGCTGTTTCATCTGAGGATGCCATCAATTCTTGACCACTTGCTGATACATTTACGGTAAGCTCTCTAACTCTTCTTACAAGATCTGCTATTGATGCTATTAATACATTCGTACTTGTAGCTATTTCTGAAAATTCATCTTTAGATCTAACTTTTACTCTTCTAGTTAAATCTCCACCTGCTTGGGCAATATCTAATATAGAGCGGTTTATAGCATTTGTACTTCGCTTAATAGAGTAGAATAAGAATATGCCGAATGACATAGTAAGAACAACAGAAAAAACGGTCAGTACTATGAATAATATCAGTGATGTATTATTTTCTTTTTTCAATAAAGCAAGTTGCTCTACATTTTTCTTTTCAAGAATTTCGTTCATTCCCGCAATATGAACATCAACATAATTCATTGCAGTTTTACCGTTCCCAGCATTAACTAACTTTTGAGCAGCCTCTATACCTTGTTCATCTCGTAGATTGATAACTCGTTCAGAGTATTGCAAGTATGTAGTGAAAAACTGGTCAATGGATTGTAATTTTTGTAATTCTTCTGGGCGATTCTTGTATACTTCTGTAAGTTGTTTCACATGTGTGATAGTTGAATCTTTATATTTTTTATAACTTGCCATATAATTTTGCTTACCGGTAATAATATAACTCTGCTCTGCATTAGCGAGTTGAGCGATCTCGGTTGCAATCTCATTAACCATCATCTGTTCTTTGATGTCTACATTTGTAAATTTCTCTAGTGCTTGTTGGGCGGTGAACATTTTTGACGATGTAAGGACAAGCATTAGTATTAAAATTATTATAAGCACGGAAAAGATTATTAGCACACGTCCACGAATTGAATGAAGGAATTTTCCGTTGGTTGTATTGTTGGTAGATAGCTTTTTGTCCTTCTTCTTAGATTTATTAAAAAGAGTTTTAGCTTTTTTGACTTTAGGTTCCATCTCATTTTTTCGTTTTGCTTTTATTGTTGGGAATTTTATAGATTTCAAATTCCTTGTTATTTTACTTATCATTCATACCAACCCTTTCAATATGTCAAACTATTATCATTTTTAAGTTTACTTGTTTTAGTGGTAATTATCTACATTTTTTTGAATTTTATAAGACTTCATGACTAAAGGAGGAATATTTTTATGAGACAATCGTTTTACTTATTTGCATTAAAGTATCGAGGGGGTCAAAAGGAAGATGAAAAGGCAATATTTGCTAATAGTATGTTTAATCACCATGATTTTCCTAAAGCTGAAACCTCTTTTGATAAAGTTTCGTTATATATTGAAGAGTTAGCTGATCCGAATATGCCTGCAAGTGTATTTGATGAAATATGGGAGTACTATATAGAGGATTCTAAGTAGCAAGTTCATTGCAATTGGAGGAAAAAAACGGTATCATTAATCCGAAACGTATTAGAAATGAGGTTATTTAAATGAGTATTCATATCAATGCTAAAAAAGGTGAAATTGCCGACACTATCTTACTACCGGGAGATCCATTACGTGCGAAGTATATTGCTGAAACATTCTTAGAAGATGTTGTTCAATATAATGAGGTTCGTAATATGTTTGGATATACGGGAACTTATAAAGGGAAACGTATTTCTGTACAGGGTACAGGAATGGGTGTGCCATCTATATCAATATATGTAAATGAATTGATGAGTGAGTATGATGTACAAAAGTTAATCCGTGTTGGAACATGTGGAGCAATTCAAAAAGATGTGAAAGTTCGTGATGTAATTCTTGCTCAGAGTGCATCTTCAGATTCATCTATGAATAAAGTTTTATTAGATGATATAAGTTTTGCACCAACTGCTGACTTTGACTTATTATACAAAGCGTATAATGCTGGTAAAGAAGCTGGGTTGAATTTAAAAGTTGGTAATGTATTTACAGCTGATTTATTCTACAATGATAACGCTCAAAATGAAAAGTGGGCTGACTACGGAGTACTTGCTGTAGAAATGGAATCTGCAGCTTTATATACACTTGCTGCTAAATTTGGACGTCAAGCATTGTCTGTTTTAACAGTCAGTGATCATATTATTACAGGGGAAGCAACTACTTCTGATGAACGTCAAACAACATTCAACGAGATGATTGTTGTTGCATTAGAAGCAGCAATTCAAGACTAATTGCTATTTTAGCGTTGAATTGGATAACAATCATAAATAGACTGTCATCTATATGACAGTCTTTTTTTAAAATAATGCTATGACTTAAAATATTTTCTATTACATACATTTATTAAAGAAGTTTTTTGAAAAGGGTGAAGAATTTGGACGATCAAAAACAAAATAATGAAGAAGATTTTACCGAAGTAAAACCAGCATCCAAATATATCAAAATGAAACCATTTGTTTTCCTCTTAACTATCTTTGCCCTAGTAGTTGCAACTGCAGCAGTTACGATGATTGCGTTAACCTGGGGAGAGGAAAAAGTTGTAAATGTAAATGCAGGTAATAAGGGAGAACGTACTGAGTTTTCTAAATTGTATTTAGCTTACGATAAATTAGAAGAAGAATACTATAAAGAAGTCAATGAAGAAGCCGTGATTAATGGTGCTATTAACGGGATGATTGATGCTTTAGAGGATCCATACTCCGATTATATGAATCAGGATGAGGCATCACAATTTAATGAGAATATCTCTTCTAGCTTTCAAGGAATAGGAGCAGAGATTCAAGAAGTAGATGGTGTTATTAATATCGTATCCCCTATTAAAAACTCACCTGCTGAAAAAGCGGGATTAATGCCAAATGATAAAATAATGTCAGTAGATGGTAAAGACATTAAAGGGTTTAGTGCTTCCGAAGCAGTATTACTTATTCGTGGTAGTAAAGGAACAGAAGTAACTTTGTCTATACAGCGAGGCACAAATGCATTAATGGAAGTAACTATAGTACGTGACGATATTCCAATTGAAACGGTTTATGCAGAAATGTTAGATGACCAAGTAGCACATATTATTATATCGAGTTTTTCAACAAACACATATGATGAATTGTTGACAGCGATCGACGCCATGGAAAAAGAAGGTATGAAAGCATTAGTACTTGATGTTCGTCAAAATCCGGGCGGCTTACTTTCTTCTGCAATAGATATTTCTAATCTTTTCGTAGAAGAAGGGAAAAACTTACTGCAAATTGAAATTCAAAACAATAAAGAAGTAACAGTAGCAACCGATGGAACTCGCGTAGACGTGCCAGTTACGGTGATTATTGATGAAGGTAGTGCATCTGCCTCAGAAATATTGGCAGGCGCTTTAAGTGAATCAGCAAACGTTCCTTTAGTAGGCTTAAATTCTTTTGGTAAAGGAACTGTTCAAACCGTAAATGATTTGCCAGATGGATCCAATATTAAAATCACGACTGCTAAATGGTTAACACCAAATGGAAACTGGATTCATGATACAGGGATACTTCCAGATTACGTGGTGGAATATCCATCGTATGCGATGTTACCACCTTTAGATACTACAGAAACATTGAAACTAAACCAATCGACCGAAGCAGTACAAACTGCTGAAGAAATGCTTAAGGCTTTAGGATACGATGTGGGAGAAGTTGATGGTAACTACGATGAACAGCTAAGTGCTGCTGTGAAGAAGTTCCAGACAGACAACAAACTTTCATTAACAGGAGATATTAATGGTGATACCTCTTATCAATTGATGAATGAACTTAGAACGAAAATTTTAGAGGAAGATCCTCAATTATTGAAAGCACAAGAAATTGTAACAGATTTGTTAAACAAATAAAGAGTTGGATTAAAGCTGGCCTAAATGGTCAGCTTTTTCAACGATTAAGGGAGTTAGAAAGAATGAAGGATGTCTATTTACTAAGCGGATTTTTAGGAAGTGGGAAAACTTCTTTATTATCACATTTAATCGAACAATTGAAAGCAGAAGGGTTAAAGCCAGCCGTAATCATGAATGAATTAGGGAAATTACCTTTTGATAGTAAATCAGTGGATGAAGATGTTCCTATCAGAGAAATGCTAGAAGGATGTATTTGTTGTACAGGTTCCGAAAAAATGGAGGCGCAATTACAAATGCTATTAGAAGGAGAAGATTTCGATATCCTTTTAATAGAAACTACTGGTGCAGCGCATCCAGTCGAAGCAATGGATGCTGTGTTATCTCCTTATTTTGCAAATAGATTAAATATGAAGGGTATTATTACAGTAGCGGATTGTAAGAGATGGCTTGAACGTGACAAAATGACCCCTCAAACACGTATGTTATTTATGGAACAGATTAAACATGCGCATTTAATAGTAGCAAATAAGGTAGATCTTCTTACTGATGATGAGGTAGCTACGGTTACGATGCAAATTCAAGGTTTTAATGGTCACGCTCCTATTATACAAACATCCAAGGCAAAATTGCCTTTAAAAATGATCACAAACTTAGAAGCAACTTATCATGGTCAAGAAGTTAAACAAGCGGCTATAGGGAAGCAGCTAACCTTATCTTCACGTTTACACACCTTTTCAGAGCAGGTCGATAAAGAAGAGTTCGAACTATGGGTCAAGGGGCTACCCGATACGATCTATCGTATGAAAGGGTATGTACCATTAAAGGGCTATAAAAATCCTTTTCTTTTTCAGTATGCATATGGCATGGTACAGTGGCTGCCTGAGTATATCAAAATGGAGCCACAGATTGTAATTATTGGAGATCAAGTAGAAAATATCACTATAATAGGGGATACACCTGATGATTAAAGCTTTTCAATTACTTTACCAAAACCGCCAGTCCATTACGGATATCCAAACTATTGAAGAGGTCAGATCCATCGTTCATTCTGAATTATTAGATGAATTTACTCACCCTAGAGCTAGGTTATCCATGCAACACAAATATAAATTAGCAATGGATCGTATTAGCGATAGTAAGCTCACAGATCTTCAACAGCAAATGATAATCGGTCTCTATAATGAAGAATATAAAAAACTGTCAACCGAAGATAAAAGCTAATATTTTAGCAAAGTGGTTAAGTTATCCAAAACCTTTTGCTAGACTTCTAGATTTTTAAAGAAATAAATATTCAAATGGTTCTATTGGGATATTTTATGTGAAAATTTCATTCTATTTTGTGTTTACAATAGGGGAGCACAAAAGAAGGAGGAAATGAAACATGAATAAAAAACATACGATTATGGCTGGAATATTAGCAAGTGGATTATTAATCTCTGCTAACACAGCTAGCGCATCTATGAATACTGGGTTTTCACCAACTACTTCCGAGGCAAAGACATCCGTTGTATATAATGGGGAATTTCCAAAAAATCTTTCCTATAAAGTAAAATGGAATTACAATATGCAGTTAACATTTGCAAAGCTTCTAAATCTTAAGGATGTTTCTAAGATTAATATAGGCCAAGTAGTGAACAAACCAGTAGCTAAAGTAAATGAAAAACAAACAGAAGAAAAAGCACCGGTTCCTGTAGTGGAAAAACCAGCGGAACCTGCTAAAAAGCCAGAAGTGGTAACTCCAGCTAAACCAGCTGAAGAAAAACCAGTAGTGAATGCACCGGTTCAAGAAAAACCAGAAGCTAAAGCACCGGTTCAACAAACACCTGCAGTAAAAGAACCAGTAGTACAACAACCAACAACTGAAGTGAAAGAAGAGGTTAAAGTTACTTCTGAAATTCAGCAAGTGGTGAATTTAACTAACCAAGAACGTGCAAAGGCTGGATTAAAAGCACTTCAAATTGATACAAAGCTTACTCAGTCAGCACAAGCTAAGTCTCAAGATATGAAAAATAAAAACTATTTCTCTCATACAAGCCCTACTTACGGTTCACCGTTTGACCAAATGAAGTCAATGGGAATTACGTATAAATCAGCTGCAGAAAACATCGCTATGGGTCAACGTAGTGCAGCAGAGGTAGTAGATGCATGGATGAAATCTCCAGGACATAAAGCTAATATTATGAATGGTTCATTTACTCATATCGGTGTAGGTTTATCGGATAGTGGTTATTATTGGACACAACAATTTATTGGTAAGTAATTAACATAAAAAAAACGACGTAGTTTACTGAACTGCGTCGTTTTTTTATGTACGTGTACATATGCTCTCAGTTGTACACCTCCGTATAGAAGAGGGATATTTTATCTTAGGCTTATACAGTACATAGCTTTCTTCATATGCTATTATTGTTGCTTCATTTTCTTCTGTAAATAAATTAACCTTAGCGTAAGAGTTATTGCTCCAATAGATAATCCTACAATCAACCCAATCCAGTATCCAAAGCGCTCAAACGACGTATAATTGGCTAGTATATAGCCTGTCGGTAAACCGATTATCCAATAAGAAATGATGGCCATGATAAATGTGATCGTGACATCCTTGTAGCCCCGTAATGCCCCTTGAACTGGTGCTTGAACCGCATCAGACAATTGGAACAAAGCGGCGAAGAAGAAAAACTGAACGGTCAATTCGATTACATACTGATCGTCCGTATATACAGAGGCGATTTGTTCTCTAAATAGCAACAGAATAGAAATTGAAACCAAGCTAAAACAAATTGCTGTTACAACACTTAACCAGCTGTAGACTCGCGCATCAGCGAATCGTTTAGCGCCTATTTCATGCCCAACTAAAATCGTGGCTCCCATTGCAATGCTTAGAGGCACCATATATAGCAGAGAAGTGAAATTCATCGCTATTTGGTGAGCAGAAATAACTTCAGTTGAATATACACTCATGAGAATAGTGACAGCAGAAAATATTGTGGTTTCTGCAAAAAGAGATAGACCTATCGGAACTCCGATTTTCATAAGCATCCGTATTTTCACTAAAGATGGTTTAGTCCAACTATGGAAAATTTTCAATTCTGCAAATGGGTTACTCCGAAGTATGATAATAATGGCGATTAGCAATATAAGCCAGTATGTTATTGCAGATGCCAGTCCTGCTCCAACACCACCTAACTCAGGTAAACCCATTTTGCCATATATCAGCAAGTAATTTAAGGCAATATTAATTGGCGCAGATACTAAGATGATAAACATAGAGACCCTTGTTTTTCCTAAGGCATCGATAAACGATCGTAAGACACTATACAAAAATAACGGAATCAGTCCAATGCTCAATATCAACAAATATTTCTTTGCTACTATGCGTACACTATCTTCAAGAGGTATTAAATTCAGTACTGGATCAATGAGTAGGGAAATACCTAAAAAAACCACGAAGGCTAGCACAATTCCAATATAAAATCCTTGCTGAACAAAGGTACGTACATCTTTCTTCTTTTTTGCTCCGATTAATTGTGCTACAATTGGCGTAATGCCTATTAATATTCCGGTTAAGGCGGTATATACAGGTACCCATAGAGAAGAACCTATAGAAACACCAGCTAAATGCTCAATGCTATATTTACTAGTCATCAATATATCAAAGAAGGTCATTAAATAGAGTGCAATTTGTGTGATTAATATAGGTAAGACGATTGTAATCATATACTTACTTTTTTCTGGTAGAGTTCTCATTTCGTGCATGTGGGCATACATCCTTTAAAGTTATAAATTAGTTAGGAGATTATTAATGAATAATAACACAATAGTATTAACAGGAGGGGGAACGGCTGGTCATGTTTCGTTAAATGAAGCCATCATACCCGAGTTAATAAAGAAAAAATATTATATCCATTATATTGGGTCATATAATGGAATAGAAAAAACAATTATTGGAGATAAATTCCCTAAAGTACCCTATCATCCTATTTCTAATGGGAAGTTAAGACGCTATTTTTCCATAAAAAACTTTTCCGATCCGTTTAAAGTATTATACGGTACTGTACAGGCTTTAACCGTACTCAAAAAAGTAAAACCTTCTATCGTGTTTTCAAAAGGAGGCTTTGTATCTGTTCCTGTTGTACTTGCAGCTAAACTAGCGAATATCCCAGTTGTGATTCATGAATCCGATCTAACCCCTGGGCTTGCTAACAAAATTGCCTCATCATTCGCCGAACATATCTTTACTGTATTTGATGAGACGATAAAACACTTACCAGCAAACAAAGCGTCATCTATTGGAGCAATACTACGTCCTGATTTATTTCAAGGGGATGAAAAACTTGCCGAACAACTAACTGGCTTCAATGCTTCTAAAGAAACAATTATTGTTATGGGTGGTAGTCAAGGCTCTGCGAAGATAAATGAAGTTATCAAGCAAAATATCGAGCAATTGACTAGCAGATTTCAAGTAATTCATTTGTGTGGTAAAGGGAACAAAGATGATTCGTTAATTAGCAAACCCAATTATATAGCATTCGAATACGTTACTAGTGAATTACCTCATTTGATGAAGATGTCTAATTATGTAATTAGCCGTGCTGGTTCAAACTCAATATTTGAGTTTTTAGAACTAAAAAAGCCTATGCTACTCATTCCATTATCTGTCCATGCGAGTAGAGGAGATCAGGTATTGAATGCAAAATACTTTGAGAAAAAAGGGTATGCATCAATATTGGAAGAGGAAAATCTTACTGCGACTACATTTATGAATTCATTCAATCGAATTGTAGATGAAAAAGAAGAAATGATTGATCGCATGTTTGAGGTTAGTGCTTCTAAAACACCAGAGCAATTTGTAGACCTATTATTAACTTACCAAAAATAACAAACTCCCGTCACTTGGTGACGGGAGTTTGTTTTACATTGCTTGTTCCTCTTCGTTTTCTTGTTGCATTAGTACTAAATGGAACAAATCTTTTGGTATATAGTATAGATCAAATTCTTCCTCTATTTTGTTAACTTCTGCATAGATAGAAGGATGAGATTCATTAGCTTTTAATGCATATCTAAGTTTTTCTGTAGCACGAATACTTTTGCTATTTCTTTTTCGAATTCGTAAAAATACAGTTTGAATATCTAGTTCAAAGAAAAGTTCTTGCAAGAATTGTTCCTTAGCTTTTTTATTGTAGCCAAGACCTTGAAACGAACTGCCAATCCACGTACCTAAGAATCCTGCTCCATCTTCAACATCAAACAGATTAATCGTACCGATTGGTTGCCCAAAATCACTAACAATTGTTCGAGAAATAACAGTTCCATTCTCTTCTTCTTCCATTAACTGTTTGGTCATAAACCAATACTCGTCAGCAGAAGTTGCTTTTTGACGTACGAAAGGCAAAATGGTTGGATCCGACATAAGTTCATAAAGAGATGTACACTCGAATAAATCACGTTTTTTTATCAAAAAAAGCGCCCCCTAAAAAGAACCAATAAATGAGCAGAGTCATCCTAGTTCCCCTGAAATTTTTCACTTCATCGTGCATAAAAAATTTCGGGGTAGGAA
>Ga0209013_10005191_pt1 | contig 11260 bp, 12 predicted proteins | sample Cruoilmetagenom2_FD_187291 | JGI IMG/M metagenome (GOLD analysis project Ga0209013, IMG submission 187291) | Oil polluted marine microbial communities from Coal Oil Point, Santa Barbara, California, USA - Sample 2 (SPAdes) (version 2) | ecosystem: Environmental > Aquatic > Marine > Oil seeps ...
TCACGCCTCCAGTTTGCCACGGCTCACGGCCGTCTCGTTCGAGTGAGAGCCCTCAAGGAAGAAGAAGTTCCCCGTCCAGGTGTTCTTCGAGGAGACGCCGTATGCGCGTTTCGAGCTCTCGAGCCACCGCGAGGTAGGTTTCCTCATCCTCCCCGAAGGGATCAAGGATGGGCCACGCTTCCCGCCGTGCGCTATGCCCCCGGGGCACGAGGTCGAGGCTCTCCTCTCCAAGGAGGGAGACCACAACATCCACATCGTCGATTTCTACCTCATCAACGCTCTTTGACTGCAGGCCCTCGCTGGGGTAGCCGAGAGCGGTCAAGGTGGAAACGGTGGGCTCGGCGATCCAACCTGCGGGGACCAGACCTGCCGAACGCGCGTCCACCCTACCGCTGCCGAGAGTGCGGGCCATGGCCTCGGCCATCGGCGAGCGGCAGCTGTTGCCGATGCAGACAAAAAGGAGGGTGATTTGGGCCACACGGTGATTGTAAGCGCCCTTCCTTGGCGGGTGAAGCCAAAGGCGGTACAATCCCGCCGCTGACCTGCGCCCCGCCCCTGGGCGCGTCACAGGAGGATTCATGGAGCATGGCCCGGAGCCCTGGCGCGTCAAAGTGGTCGAACCCATCAACCTGCCCGATCGCGATACCCGCCTTCGGCGTCTCGATGAGGCGGGATACAACGTTTTTGCAATTCCCGCCGAGGATGTCTACATTGATCTCCTGACCGATAGCGGCACCAGCGCCATGAGCGACCGCCAGTGGGCAGGAATCATGTTGGGCGACGAGGCTTATGCTGGCAGTCGCAACTTCTATCATCTGGAGGAGGCCGTTCAGACCTACTATGGCTACAAATACGTGGTTCCCACCCACCAGGGTCGTGGGGCCGAGCACCTCATCAGCCAGGCGGTGATCAAGCCCGGAGATTACATTCCCGGCAACATGTATTTCACGACCACACGCCTGCATCAGGAGTTGGCTGGCGGTACATTTGTGGATGTCATCATCGACGAAGCGCATGACCCCATCAGCGAGCATCCCTTCAAGGGCAATGTCGATTTAGACAAACTGCAAACTTTGATCGACAAAGTGGGAGCAGACAAAATCCCGTATGTAAGTCTGGCCGGGACGGTGAACATGGCCGGGGGACAGCCCGTGAGCATGGCCAATGTCAAGGCGCTGCGAGAACTCTGCGACCGCTACGGCATCCGTCTCTATCTCGACGCCACCCGCATGGCCGAGAACGCCTTTTTCATTCAGGAACGCGAGGAAGGTTACGCCGATACGCCCATCGCCGACATCTTCAAGGAATTCTGCAGCTACACAGAAGGCGCCTGGATGAGCGCCAAGAAGGACAGCCTGGTCAATATCGGCGGCTGGCTGGCAGTGAACGACCCCGAAGTCTTCGACAAAGCCCGCAACATGGTTGTGGTGTACGAAGGTTTGCACACGTATGGCGGCATGGCTGGCCGCGACATGGAAGCTCTGGCCATCGGCATCGAGGAGTCGCTGCAAGACGCGCACCTCGCCTCCCGCATCGGCCAGGTGCGCTACCTGGGCGAACTGCTCACTGATTGGGGCATCCCCATCGTGTGTCCGGTGGGTGGCCATGCCATATTCCTGGACGCAAAACGGTTCTATCCCCACATCCCACAAGACCAGTTCCCGGCCCAAACACTGGCAACCGAGCTTTATCTTGATTCTGGCATCCGCGCCATGGAACGAGGCGTGGTTAGCGCCGGCCGTGACCCTGAGACCGGCGATCATCGCTATCCCGCCCTGGAGTTGGTGCGCCTCACCATTCCTCGGCGGGTTTACACCCAGGCGCATATGGACGTCACCGCCGAATCTGTCAAGGCGGTATACGATGCCCGAGAGAGCAGCAAAGGTCTGAACATGGTCTACGAGCCGGAATACCTGCGCTTCTTCCAGGCCCGGTTTGAACCGCTATAACCCAAAGTATCCTGCCGAATGGCGACCGCAGGTCGCTTCGCACCCAAATGATATTGGGTATTGGTGATTGGATATTGAGTGTGATACAAATAGCGCACTCTCCAATACCCAACACCTGATATCTGCTCTGTATCTCCCATGCCTGATACCGCCAAGAACCAACCACTCGATGAACTGGACAAGACGATCCTGTCCATCCTGCAAAGGGATGGCCGCATCAGTAATGCTGATTTGGCGCGGCAGATCAACTTGTCGCAGCCGGCGACACATGCTCGCCTGCGCCGCTTGGAAGAGCGGGGCTATATCAATGGCTATGTGGCGTTACTCGATCGAGAGCAGGCTGGATATGACATGCTCTGTTTTGTGCGGGTCAGTCTGGAACAACACCAGATCGAGCATGTCGAGCACTTCCGGGCGGCTGTACTCGAGATGCCGGAAGTGATGGAGTGCCATTTTGTCACCGGCGATTTCGATTATTTGCTCAAGGTGGTGGCGCGCAATCGTAAGGACCTGGAGCGTTTTTTGGTGCGCAAACTGACGCCCGCGCCTGGTGTAGCCCGAGTTTACACCAATCTCGTGCTGAGCGAAGTCAAATCGACGACAGCATTACCGTTGGAGTGAGGGGAATTGGATGATGACGAATATTTTAGCCCTTATCCCCGCCTACAACGAAGCCCAGCGCATCGAGCCGGTTATTCTCGGCGCGCTGGCGCATTTGCCAGTGCTGGTGGTGGATGACGGCTCTAAGGATGAAACAGCGGACGTGGCCGAAGCGACGGGGGCGATGGTACTGCGGCAGAATCCAAACCAGGGCAAGGGCACAGCCCTGCGGTCGGGATTCAGTTGGGCGCTCGAACGAAACTATGATGCCGTGATTGCCCTTGACGCCGATGGCCAGCACGATCCCGACGAAATCCCGCTCTTTCTGGCCCGGTATGCTGAAACCCAACCCGACCTGATCATCGGCGCCCGGGATTTCAGTCAGATTCCGGGCATCCGGCGGCTGTCCAACTCGTTGGGGCGCAAGATGTTTTCGTGGGCGCTGGGACAGGATGCGCCTGACAACCAATCGGGCTACCGGTTGCTCAGTCGCCGCATGATGGAAGCAACGCTGGCCAGCGCCGAACAGGGCTTCGAGTTCGAAGTGGAGATGATCGTCACATGCGTGCAACAGGGCTACCAGTTGGACTGGGTTCCCATCCGCACCATTTACGGTGACGAGAGCAGCCACATCAGCCCGGTCGAGCATGCCACGAACTTCACGCGGGTTGTGCTGGATACGCGGCGACGCATGAAAACCACGCTATCCTGATGACCAGCATCAAACTGACACCCACCCAGGCGCGCCGTCTGGCCATCACCCGGCAACGTCTGGCTGGGGAGCGCCTTGCGCCTACCGCCGAGGGCATGATGGCGCTGTTTCGGGAACTGGGCTGCGTGCAGATTGACTCGATTCGGGCCGTGGAACGCACGCAATACCTCGTGCTGTGGAGCCGGCTGGGCAGTTACGATCGGGCGCTGCTCGACCAGTTGCAGTGGCAGGACAAAAAGCTGTTCGAGTATTGGGCTCATGCCGCTTCGATCTGCCTGACCGAGAATTATCCCATCCACCAGTACCGCATGAGCATCTTCTCCGACATCGGCCATGCCTGGAATCGTCGCCTGGTCGAATGGGCGCAGGCCAACGAACCATTCCAGCAGTACATCCTGGATGAGATGAAAGCACATGGTCCCAGGGCATTGAAGGATCTGGAGGATCGTTCAGATGCGGCGTGGACGTCGGGCGGGTGGACGACGAATCGCAATGTGTCAATGATGATCGAGTACTTGTGGGCGCAAGGGCAAGTGATGGTGGCGGAGCGCAAGGGCCTGCAGAAGAAGTGGACGCTGGCGGAGGATTGGCTGCCTGCCTGGACGCTTCAGGAAGTGTTGTCCGACCAGGAAGTGACCCGGCGAGCAGCACAAATCGCACTGCGGGCGTTGGGTGTGGGCACGGCCAAACACATCCGTAATCATTTCACCAGGAGCCGTTACCCCGACCTGGACGTTGTGCTCGACCAGTTACTGGCCGAGGGACGCATCCTGGCCGTGGACATCGCCGATTGGCCGGGCCAGTGGTATCTGCACTCGCACGACCTGCTGCTGCTCGACCAGCTTGCTGGCGACGCCTGGCAGCCCCGAACCGTCCTGCTCTCTCCTTTCGACAACCTCATCGCCGATCGGGACCGCACCGAGTTGATGTGGGATTTCCGCTATCGCATCGAGATTTACGTGCCCAAGGCCAAGCGCCAGTACGGCTACTACGTGTTGCCCATCCTCCACGGCGACCGTTTCATCGGCCGCATCGATCCCAAAATGGACCGTAAGAGCAACGTTTTACACATCAATGCCGTCTATGCCGAGCCGGATGCGCCGCAGGATGAGGCGACAGGGCGCGCTGTCGCCGCTGCCATTGAGGACCTCGCCCGATTCCTCGCCGCCAAAAGCATCGACTACGGCGACAACTTGCCTGCAGGCTGGCGGTTAGCGCTTCGCGCTGGAGTGTGACAAATCGTTCCCCTCTTGAGAAAAGAGACGACGAACTTCGTTCATGTACTGTCGAAAGTCGGCAGGATTAACATCGTACTCCCAAATGGGAATCACTTCCAGCTCCAGGCGCATCTCAGTCGCCAGAGTCTCCATCGTCCGCACAAAATCCTGGGTTTGTTCAGTCAAATCATTCACAGTGCAGTCGATGTCCAATGTACGTCGTGGACTCCCCAACAGACATAAAGCGCCACCGCCCAACAAATAGAGAGCTGCTGGTTTTGGATACATCGCTCCCAGACGGTTCAGAAAAGCAAGGACTTCATGTTCGGCTAGGCTGTCCACAATGCCTCCTTTTCCAGGCGTCGGATCAGTCGTAAGGCCGCGTACTCATACGTCCCAGGCCAATTGGCCGCCAGCCCCGTTACCTGGTGATGCAGTTGTCCCAATTGCTGCAAACGCATTTGCGGATCACCCGTGGTGGGAAGGCCAAGCTCCTGCGAAAAGAGATCGGGAAGAGGGTGCCAGCCCGGGGAGAGCGAGCGCAGTCGCTCCGCGTGTTTATCTTGCAGAATCACGGCCGCCGTGTAGTACACCTTCAGCGTCATTTGCGTCTCGTCGTCCAGCTGGGACAGGGCCACTGGAACAGCGTCTGTTGCCGCCGCGTTGGATAAAAACAGGGCGATCAAAGACGCTCGTAGCCGCGCGTCCTGCTGTTGAGCCAAATCAGCCAAGAGTTTAACGGAGGATAGGCGCGGGGTCGATGGTGCAGGCAGACTGCCCACCAGAAAGGCCAACCCGTGGGCCTGCAGTTCCGCAGTCAATTCGTTCGCGGACAGGGGAATTGCCATCACATCACCGGGAGCACTATTGATTTGTTGATGCAATTGCGTGTAGCTTGACTCAGTGGTCATGACACTGCTCATAGAACGGAACACCTCTTGTATTGAACTCTTACAATGATTGTCGGTCAGAGTGCCAGGTCTGTCAAACCCGTTCTCAGCCATCAAGACCACTTGTAGCTTGTCATGCCGCCACGGTTATAAATTCCCTCATATCCGATTTGAGTATCGCATCAATTTCGGAAAAGTTTTCTTCCCTCGTTTCCGCAAACAGGAAACCAAAGACAGGGTATTCTCGGTAATCGATTTTCCTCAAATCAAGTGGCCGCTCAAATTTCGACAGCACTCGATCGTAATCGAAGGCAGTGATCCTGTTTCCGTCCACACCGGTGGAGTTGTCAAGGATGATGACGCTGTATAACTTCCCACCTTTGTCCTTCAGGATTTCGTCCCAGTCGGGGCGCTGTTGGGAAAAATAAGTAAGGTAGGGATTGAAACCGTAGGCGAACCAGGTCATATCGGCAGTAGTGCACCATCCGCCAAAGCGCATGGGATTGATCTCGATGGGCACCATGCGTCCGGCACTATCACGCCTGATCTCAACATGGACCGGGAAGTTCTGAATCTGAGTCAGTTCCCCGATCTCTTGCAGGTATTCGGTGAACTGCTCGATGTTGTTTTCGATGATTTCTTTGGATGACAGATAGACCCGGTCGCTGACATCGTCGCTGGAGGAGAAGACATGCTTGAGGATGTTGAGGATGACCGCTTTGCCGTCGGCGTCGAAGTAGGCATCGATGGCGTATTCGTCTCCTTCGATGTACTGCTCGATGACGAACGCTGTCGAGTCCAAGACTTCGGGTGGATAAAGATCCTTCACCACCTCCATCTCTACGTGAATCGACCGTTTGGTCTGTTCCCACGCCTCGACATCCAAGACGATGTAGACGCCCATGCTGAAGAAACCAACCGAAGGTTTGATGACAAACGGCATGGGTATATCGTCGATAGACAGCTCCTCCAATTCTTCCAGTCGCACTTCCTTGAAGTAGAAATCAGGGTGCAGTGATGCGACCAGGGTGCGGAACTTCGCCTTGTTCTTAAATTGGTCGATTTTGTCTGGGAGTCCCGTAAACGCCAGATTCTGTGCAATCCAGCCGATAGCATTTTCGGACGTGGTGTAGATCATGAGATCATCCGCCGATGCCGCCCGTTGGATGGCGGTTGCCTCGTCAAGGAGATAGGACTCAGCGCTAAACCCACACGCTTCGGCTATGCCTGTCCTGACAACGGGCAGGGCGTTGGCTCGGATGGTTTTCTTCACGAATTCGGAAACGAAGGGGTTGTCTAATAAGATCATTTTCATCGATGTTGTTTTCGGTGGATGTGATTTGGGCTCTAAGACATGCCTGTGGTTGCTCGTCGTGAAACTGAGCTGGCAAAGCGACATCACGTTTCACGTTTCACGTATCGATCCGAATCAATGTCAACCACGCGAAATCCTGTTGAATCGTAATTTCAAGATGGCAACCCCACCGCCTGGAACAACGCCTGACGCTCCGTTTCGGTCAGATCACGCCACTCGCCCGGTTGGAGATCGCCTAACTCCAGCGGACCAATCGCAACACGCACCAGTCGCAGGGTGGGAAAGCCAACGGCGGCGGTCATGCGGCGCACCTGGCGTTTGCGTCCCTCGCGCAGGGTGATACGCAGCCATGCCGTGGGATGGTAGTCGCGCACCGCGCGGGGAGGTAGATCGGGTGCTTGGGACAGCAATTCCGCCCGGGCCGGGGCTGTGCGTTGGCCCCTGACAATCACGCCCCGCCGCAACTCCAGCAACGTTGATAAATCGGGTAGCCCGTCCACGCATTCCACCTGCACCAGGTAGGTCTTTGGCAGTTTCCAGCGCGGATCGGTCACCCGATGGGCCAGCCGTCCGTCGTCGGTGAGCAACAGCAAGCCCTCGCTATCTCGATCCAGCCGACCGGCGGAGTACACACCAGGAATTGGCACATAATCCGCCAGTGTCGCCCGCCCTTCCTCGTCGGTGAACTGGGTGAGGACGTCGTAGGGTTTGTAGAGGATAAGGTAACGGTTTGAGGTCATGTTTGTTGTCCTAGCCAGATGATGAGCAGATCTGCCACCCCACCGGCGTCTTCCAACCCGAACTGCGGCGTGTTCACGGCCAGTGGTTCGTCGGTGACGATGGCGAGTAATTCCTGCGGTCCGCACAAGATTTCGGAACTGCGGGCGGCACGGTGCACTTCGATTTTGGGGTAGGGTCCACGCTTAAAACCCTCGGTCAGAACCAGGTCGAGGCCAGCAAAATGCTCAGTGATGACGCTGTCCAGGTCCGCAGCGCCATCCTGGCGACGGAATACCGCTACCTGCGCGGCGGAAGCGCCCACCACCACATCGGCTCCAGCCTGGAAGTGGCGGTAGGTATCCTTGCCAGGCATATCGAACAGCGTGGTGTGTCCGTGGTGTTTGATTACACCCACGCTCAAACCTCGAGCCTTGAGTTCGGGGAGTAGTTTTTCGATAAATGTAGTTTTGCCAGAGCCGGATTTAGCGACAATGGAGACGACAGGAGAGGTTTGGTTGGGCATGGGGTGTCTTTGGAAATATTGAGGATTGAAGACTATCGTAGGCGTTGTTAGGCAATGATGACAATTCGGATTACGTCATTCTGAACGATCAAATGAAGTGAAGAATCTGCGAATCCGCCTTTCATTTCATCCTCGAAACAGGAGATTCCTCGTCGCTCCGCTCTGTCGGAATGACATGAAAGGAATGATCTCAAAAGAACCTAGGCTGCCTGGCTCAATCTTTGATCCTTAATCATTAGTTTTTGTTTCGCACTGGGTATCTGAGTGGCCAGGAAGCCAGACTCGGTGAGAAAAGCCAGCATGTACGCTGCAGCAGCGATGGTGACGCCAGCTACAGGCCAGAATTGCAGCCCAAGCCACATGGCGCCGATGAGCACAGTTACATTGAGGGCGACAGCTACAGTGATGGGCTTGGTACGGCGAACGTACACCAAAACGCCACGCTGCCAGGCCACGATCACCGCAACAGCGGGTGTAAAAGCAATGAGCAAGGTTGGTATTTGGGAAAGCGTCACCAGGTCGGGCGTCAGGCCCGAGATGCGACCGTACCAGAGATCGTTAAGTGGCGTAACCGCGAGTAGAATCATCAAAGCACTGGCCACTGTCCCCAATATCAGGGCAAAACGACGAAGGGCCAGGTAGGATTGCTGGTCATCTATCAAGGCGACAACCACTTCCTGGTAGGCGAACCCGACGCTGCGGAAAATAAATGCCAATGACAGCAGCACCGGCCACAACGCCAGCGATTCCAACGCCAAAATCGACCGGCTCAGCCCTAAAGTGAGCAGCGGGCGACCGATGAAGTTGATGACATTCGTCAGCGCCAGGGGGATGTAGAAATCCAGCAAACTGCGGATGCTGATTTGATCTGACTCCGGTTCAAGCTGGCTGAGCGGACCAAGCAAGATTGGCCGGGTCCAGACGTAGGCGGCGATGGCTCCGGCAATGGTGCCGACACTCAACGCCAGACCCGCCAACGCTGCGCCAGGGAGAAATCCCCAGATCAAGCCTGCGATGGCGACCGCAGAAGTGGCGATTAGCCGAACAACTGTGGTCAACCCGACCTGATCAGTCTTTCCATAACGGATCATCACACCCTGCCAAAGGCGACGATAAGCCACGGCGACCGTCCAGGGAAACATGAGCAAAAACGACAGCCGTGCAGGCTCGATCAGTTCCTCTGGTGCGCCGATGACTTGCCCCACAAACCAGCTAAAGGCCGGGGTGAGGGCGAATGCCAGATGAAATACAGTGAGTGCACCGGAGAGCAGGGTGGTGAAGCGCAGGAGTTGCCCGTAGGATTGCTTGCCTTTGGCCAAAGCAGTGCTGGCAGTCAGCAGCATGATGATCGGGCTTTCGATCAGGAGCGCCAGAGAGAAAGTGATGCCAAATGCAGCGAGTTCTTGCACTGGCTCGTCCATACGGGCGATAACTCCGGCCAGAAGCGGCAGCTCCACCGCCATCATCAGCCACATAATGGCCAGCGGTAACCAGAAACGGAAGATATAGCGTTGTGTAAGAATGGCGGGGCGAGTGGGCATGGGGTAGCGAGAGAACGCTCAATACCCAATATCCAGTATCCAATATCTGGTCTCTAGCACCCAGTTATTGGATATTAGGTATTGGATATTGATGAGTGCGTCAGAGTCCAAGGATAATTCCAGCGATAGTGAAGTAAATGAATAACCCAGTTGCATCCACCAATGTGCTCATCAGGGGACCGGAGACAAGGGCGGGATCGATGCCCAAACGAGAGGCTGCCAGCGGTAGGATTGATCCGACACTGGTCGCCCAAAATACGAGGGCCATGATCGAGACGGAGACTGTCAGCGCCAGTGCAGCGTCCGGTTCCCAGGTGATGGCGCGGATGTATGCGGCGATGGCCATACCAACCCCCAACAGAATCCCCACGCGTGCTTCATGCCACCACACCCAAAAAGCCTCCCTTGGTTCAATGTCTCGCGTAGCGAGAGCACGGATAATGGTAGCCGTTGTCTGTGAACCGGCATTGCCGCCGGTGCCGATCAGCAAAGGGATGAAAACCGCCAGCGCCACAACCGCCTCTAGCTGCCACTCGAACATGCGCATCACCGAACCTGTGAGCGTAGCGGTGAGAAAGAGGAGCAGCAACCAGCCGATGCGTTTGCGGGTGATAACACTGGGTGGGGTGTCCAAGTAGGGACGTTCAAGAGGCTGGGCGCCGCCGTAGCGCTGGATGTCTTCGGTAGCCTCATTCTCTAGCACCTCCATGACATCATCCACCGTGATGACGCCGAGAAGCCTCTTCTGGTCATCAACCACGGGCAGCGCCAGGAGGTCGTAGCGTAAGAGCAATTGCGCCGCTTCTTCCTGATCGGTGTCAGGACCGACGGAAATGAGTTTAGTTTCCATCAGGTCCATGATCAGAGTGCTCGGGTCAGCCAGGATGAGTTGGCGCAAGTTCACAACGCCACTCAACCGCCCGATTTGGTCCGCCACATAAAGATAGTAGATGGTCTCGGCGTCTGGATTCCACTGGCGAAAAGCCTCGATCGCTTCTGCAGCAGTCATGCGTCGCCTCAACACCAGAAATTCGGTGGTCATCAGACCGCCGGCGCTTTCATCAGCGTGGATCATCAGGGGCCGGACTTCTTCCGGATCATCCAATCCTGACAGAAGCTTTTCCGCACGTTCGGGGTGGACGTCACCGAGGAGGTCGGCAGCCTCATCAGGCTCCATCTCGTCCATGATGCGCACGATGTCCTCGTTAGACAACGCATCTACCAATTCGGCGACGGTTTCATCATCCAGTTCTTCCAGGATATCAGCCGAGTCTTCAGGAGCGATTTTTGGTAGCAGAGCATACTGCTGCGCTTCGTCGAGTTCCGCAAACAGGTCGGCCTGGTCAGCAGGGCGCATGGCCTCGATGATGTTGGCCGCGCCCGCCAGATCATCATGTTCCAGCGCTTTTCTCAATTGTTCCAGCGTGTGTTCCAGAAGTGGGCGTTCCATACACTTGCTCCTTGCTGACGGGTCTGAGAGGCTGTCATCAGTGCATTATGCTATGCTACAATAACATCATTGGAAACACCATCTCCAAGACAGTTCTTAGGCTTCGTGTCCACCATTCCCTTCACCCCACCACACGTTTCCATCAACCGGGTACGCCTCATCGATTTGCCAGGTTCAGCTCATCCACGACGGCACAGCCGCAGCAGCCACCCATGCCGGAAGGCCCAACACCGCTGTGATTCTCGTGGGAACAGCGCTGGGAGTGGGGTTTCCTCCGCCGACCGACGACAATCTACTACTCAGTCAAATCTAACTTGAGGGATTGCAGTCGGTCTTTAGCCGA
>Ga0209013_10005192_pt1 | contig 11257 bp, 11 predicted proteins | sample Cruoilmetagenom2_FD_187291 | JGI IMG/M metagenome (GOLD analysis project Ga0209013, IMG submission 187291) | Oil polluted marine microbial communities from Coal Oil Point, Santa Barbara, California, USA - Sample 2 (SPAdes) (version 2) | ecosystem: Environmental > Aquatic > Marine > Oil seeps ...
AAAAAGTTTGGGCCACAAACAAATGCATGGCCGTTTGGCCGACACTTTACTTTACTTAAGTAATGAGGATTTTAAAGAAGAAGAGTTATTTTTAAAGCTCTCCAGACAAGATATAGCTGATTTTTCCTGCATTTCAACAGAAAGCGCCGTCAGGTTATTAGCAGAACTAAAAAATGAAGGGATTATCCAACTTGACGGAAAGCACATTAAAATACTGGATAGGACAAAACTGATTGAAATTAGCAAGAAAGGATAGATTCTTATCGCTTATTGCAACTTAAAATTCACTGGTAAATTAAAACGTACCCTGACAGGAATATTTCGTTGTTTTCCAGGTATCCATCTTGGCATGTTTTTTACTACCCGAATCGCTTCTTCATCACATCCTCCTCCGATACCTCTTAACAAGCTAACATCAGTTACCGAACCGTCTTTCTCAATAACAAACGTCAGGAATACCCTTCCCTGAATACCCAATTCTTTTGCCCGTATGGGGTATTTTATATTATCGTGTAAGTATCTCATCAATTTTTCAATACCACCCGGGAATGCAGGCATGGATTCTACAACAATAAAAATGGTTTCTTCGTTTATAATCTCTTCCTCCTCAATCTCCAACGGAACATAAGGAATATATTCTTCAATTTCAGTTTCCTGATTGACTTCTGCATCAATTACAATGTCATCTTTAACATCAATATCGTTTTCAACAATCTTAATTATAACCGCTGTCTTAATTGGTGGCGGAGGAAGGGTCTTTGTGGTTTGTTCAGTAATCGGAACCATTTCTTCCTGTATATCCACAAAATCTCTATTTATGGTGTCAATATAATTTTTTTCAGAAGATTTCCATTCAAAAGCCAGCAAAACAATAATTAGGGCGATAATCAATCCTATTTCCCACAAAATCGATCTTTTGTTTTCCAAATCTGCTCTCGATGTTTTTAGCTGTTCCATGATACCTGTATTTCATGTTCATAATATCTAATCAGATTTGCTTATTTTTATACTTTATAAAGGTATAAAAAATTACCCTAAAAAGCTTATAATGTGGGTGATAATAGGATAAGAAGAGGATTGAGATTGCTCAATTATTTTCTTGATTAAAACAATGATACGAGAAATTCTTGGAAAATCGTGATTATATTGCTTTTAATACAATATCATTTTCCTCCACTTTCAAATCATTTGCAATTACATAACATTTAGCTATTAACAGGAAAAACACAGAACGATTAACATTTGAGAGTCCTTCATAATTTCCCTGCCCCTTGCTGATGATCATATCGGCATTGTTGAATCTATGCAAAAAATCATCGTTACACAGTTTTAAAATAGTTCCGGGTGCCGTAGTTCCGGAAGATATAATTTCAGTAAGCTCATCAAGCCCCGAACTGACAGCATCCTCAACAGTTACATCATTAATTACAGGAATATCGCGTACGACATACGTAACAGGCTTTCCCATTTCCTCAATCAGAATTTTATCAAATACAGATTCCCCTGCATTGTCACCAAGATAGAGTATCGATTCAGTTTTATCAAGCTGGGTAATAAATTCTTCAAAATCAAAAATGGCAAAATCCTGTTTGAGTACCTTATGCACATCTTCAAGAATATTAAATTCCTTATCCACCCCAAGATCAATAACATTTCCTGCAATAGCTATACGGATAGCTGTAAGAAGTTTATTGTGGGAATTTTTTACAATTTGTTTTAGCTTTGGATACAGGGCCAGCGCTTCAGTAATATTCGATTCCTTGATTATTTTATATGGATCTTCAACTCCTGTAATTTCCCTGACTTTTTGGTAAATCAATTTGCCTGTTTCGGGCGGTGTACTGTCCATGGGAATGTCTTTTAACATACACCCAACATCATCGAGTAATGCTTTGATTTTTTTTTCATCCTTTGTTGCTATTCGTCCTGCACGTAATGCCTGGCTCATAAAACACGGCAGACAATCAAGATAGGTTTTCATACGCAATTAATTATTTAGACGATCATCTATTTCCCCGTTAGGCAACATATTATCGGGATGATAAATACCATTTTCTTCTTTATAAAAACGAACACATTCCTTCCAATTGCTTTTGCAATAATTTTCAATCCATACTGAATCTAATTTCCCCTGTTCCCAATAATATTTCATGGGACAAACCTGGAACCATTTACATTCATTTTGTTTCACTGCTTATTACAGATTTTAATTTTTATTTATTTCTCAATGGGTGATTTTAACATCCCGGATTTGATGGTAAATAATTTGAAATTTGATGTGTTTTTCTCATATTCCTCATCAAACCAATTAAGATGCCGACTTAGTATCTGAAGTACCTCATCTGGGTGTTCCGAATAATTTATCACAGGAATAAAATGTTCGTTGATCAGTTTAATGTTTTTACCAAATTGTTTAGATATCAAAACATTTGCGCCCCTTCCCTTCAGAAACTTTATGATAGCCATGCCCTTTTGCTTTGATCCATGTACAGCTTCCTCATCCATAAACTTAAAATGATTGGTCTCTTCTGATAAAAATACAATCTTATCATTCTCCTGTTTGTAAATCATGAATTTATCAGCATCTCCGAAATGCTTTTTTTCAAACTGGTTGTCGTTATTTACTGCAAATGCAAATCGTAAATTCATATTTGTTATTGGTTGTTTATTATTCTGGTTAATTAAAGTGTTTTACTTTTCTATTTTTATTCAATAAACCGCCCATCATCTTTTGTATCAGCAACATCTTGAACAGCATTTTCAAGCCATCCTGTTTTAGTAACTTTACTGAAATCAAATTGAGGCACACAGGGTTTAATGTCTAAAAGTGGCGTGCTATCTACAATGTCTATATCTTTTACCAGAAGAAGATTTCCATCAACTTTCTCCAGTTCTACCACTGAAAATCCAATAGGATTTGGCCTGGCTGATGCTCTTGTAGCAAAAACCCCATGCTGCTGCTTGTCCATAAAAGGGGTAACAGATAAAGAAGCTTTTTTCGCTAAATGAAAATAATATATCAGGATAATGTGAGAAAAGCCTTCAATATCCTTCAAGCCTTCTAAAAACTCAGCATATACTTCAATACTTCCTTCAATTCTTTTGGCCCCTGAAGGTTGAATTGGCACTCCGCGGGGCTCTTTAAAAGGAGAGTGTATTATACCGATGGGTTTAAGATTTATTGTATTATCTGTTTCCATTTTTAATTTACTTTACAGCTTTCAGCAGTCTTGCATATTTCTTCATATAGAAAATTTCTACAAAGTTATTGAAACCATTTTCGGATAATATTTTTTTCCAGTCTTTTTCAATAAAATCAAAAGCATATTTACATTCAATAGTTTTAAATATAAACCTGTGCAAAGCCGGCATTTCATCCATATTGAACTCCGAAAAATCGAGTATAAAAAAGGAACCGCCCGGTTTAAGATGATTATAAACATTCTTAATCACCGTTTTTCTTACCTCATGAGGAAAACCATGTATTACAAAGCTGATCAGTATCTTATCAAAGTGTTGTGCTAAATCAAACGGAACATCTGCCCGCTGCCTTACAAACCTGACACGTCTAACATTCTGGAACTTTTGATTAAACTGCTTTTCCATAATTTCCGACACATCCAAACCAGCAATATTTCCGTCCTCAGAGAGATACGAAACCATCAATCCGGCATTCCGGCCCGTACCGCATCCCAGGTCAAGAATAGTATCCCCGGCTTGAATATCCATATCTTTTATTGCCTTATTTATAAACCCTTTGTAAATTCCAAAGGAAACAATATTCATGAGCTTGTCGTAATTTTTAGCCGTAAACGGCTTTAACTCCACTCCTGAATCAGGATAAATTTTATTTTCCATCACGATTCTATTTATAAATTAATTGCCAATTCATAAGCATCATGAATGGCATCTTGGGCTTTACCAACTTTTTTGGCGTCACCAACAAAATAAACTGGAGTTGTTCCAATATTTTCGAATGGGATATAACTTTTCATTCCCGTAGAAACTATTATAATATCAATATCGCTAAATTGAATACTTTTATTATTTTGTATAGCATAAACAGTATTATCTTCTAGCTTCGTGATATAAGTATGATCACTAAAAACAGTTCCTTTTTCCTTCATCATTTTTAAAGAAAGGCTTTTCGAAATCATTTCCATGTCTTCTCCAAAGTCTGTTGTTCTTTTAACAATGATTACCTTATTGTTGAGGGGAATTAATGCTGTAGCTATATCTACACCGATAAGACCTCCGCCTATTATTAATACATTTTTATTTTTCGGTATGTTTTCCTTAAGTAAAATTTCAGCCCAATAGAATTTATTTAAGCCTGGTATTTTTAAAGATACCGGTTTTGAACCTGTTGCAATAATTACTCCGTCATACTTATTAATTAAATCTGATTCGATAGCCTTTTTAAAGATTATGTTTATGTCATTATCATTTAATTCTTTAATAAAGTAAGGAATTAATGTTTCCATAGATTTTTTATTAGGAGTTAGAGGAGCTAATAAAAACTGGCCGCCCAATTTATCCTTTTCGTAAATATCAACATTATGTCCTCTTTTCTTTAATGTTAGTGCTGCTACCATACCTGCAAGTCCACCTCCAATAACAGCATATTTTTTAGATTTTTCAGCTTTTTTTAAAATATCAATTTCTTTACCTACTTTCGGGTTTACAAGACACTGAAGTCCTTGCCCTGATTTTACGCCACCCAGACAACCTTCTGCACATGCAAGGCACGGACGAATCAGTCCTGATTTTTCCCCTAAGCATTTTCCCACGAAATCGGGATCAGCCACCAAAGCACGTCCTACAGCGAAATAATCGGCATGATAGGTGTTTTCGATAAATTTAATATCTTTTGTAGAGTTGATCCTTCCAACAAATATCACTGGAATATTGATTTGTTCTTTTAATTTTCCTGCCATTTCCCAGGTTTTCCCTTTGGGGATAAACATATGCTGGAAAAACCATGGTGGAGTTGAACAGGCTGAGCCTGCTGTAACATGAATTGCATTTATATCTGCATTTTCAAGCATTTGTGAATACCTGACCATATCTTCAAGGTGAAAGCCATCTGGAATCATTTCATCACCGCTGATGCGTGCAATGATTGGAACATCCACAGCCTTTCGTACTGCTTTTGCAACTTCTATTGGGAATTTAACCCTGTTCTCAAAACTGCCACCATACACATCATCTCTGTTGTTGACAGCAGGCGAAATAAACTGTGCCAACAAATAACCATGCCCAAATTGAAGTTCGATCATATCAAAGCCGGAAGCCATCGCCCTTTTTGCACTGTCAATAAATAATTCAATTACAGAATCCATCATTTCCCTGTTCATCTTTTCTGGCTTGACTCCTCCGTTTTCACAAGCTTTATCTGTAGAAGACCAAAAGTAGTTTCCGGGTATTTTTGGATTCGCCATTCTACCGGGATGGTTCAAATGAGCTATTGACTTTGCCCCATTTTTATGAAGGATTCCATTAAGTAGCTTTAATCCTGCAATTTTGTTATCATCATCAATACCAAGTTGGGTGGGCAACTCCCTTAATCCAGTTTCCATATACAAAGGTTCCGGGGTTATGGCGCCAATATGCCTATTTCTTTCTCCGTAAAAATCAAGATGTTTTTGAGTAACAACCCCTGATCCATCACTGTAACCCAATTTAATAGGAGGCAGGATAAATTTGCTTTGTAATTGTAACATGTTTTATCTTTATTAAGTTATTATATTCTGTTGACAGAACGGCTGTTGAAACGACCGTAACTTTAATTTTTACATTTTAATTTATAAATAAAAAACAATGAGCATAAAATGACAAGCATAAACAGGATAAAGAAGAGCTGAAACCCAAACTGCTCAATGATCCATCCGCCCAGTAATGGAAAAAGGGCAGGTAGTATACTACCAGCGCCAACAATACCTGTGTATAAAGTACGGTTTTCAGTTCCTGAAATTTCTAATAACACGCCATTCATCGAAATTGAATAGGCTGTATAAATGACACCCCCAATTAAAAAAATAGTACTGAATGACGGTATTTCTGAAGAAAGAAATATAAATAACGGAAGAACGAAAGCCAATACAGCACTTCCATACAGCAGGTAGTGGTATTTATATCTTCCTGCCAGGAAGAACAAGACAAAACCGGCTACCACACTTCCAATAATTTTATAAAGCAAAAACTGACCTGTGTCTGCACTTTGTGTGTTATAAAACTCTTTCGCATATAGAATTACAAATGGGAGCAGGGAAAAACTAATTCCCATGGTATTTATAAATCCAAGAAAGTATTTTAGTTTTTCATTTTGCTTCAGTTCATTTTTAATAAGATTAAAAAAGTGTTTTGGGTTTTTAACAGCCATCCGTGACGGAGTTACTTCTTTTATGTTCCAAAAACCAAGCGAAGCAATAAAAAGTGCTCCAAAAGCAATAAAAAACATATATCCGTAATTGATAGGATATGTTGATGAGGTTAAGATTTTGTTAGCAAGCAGGGCCGAAAAAAATAATATAATCCCAGTAACAACTTGCTTTATGGAGAAAAATGATTTGCGCGAATCTTGCATTACTGATTTGCCTAATATGTCTGTATAGCTAACATTGGCAAACGCCCCGCCTAAGGAGAAAATAGCTATCAGAATAAAGATCATCCAGATGATATTTGATTCATCGATCAATGATGAAAAGAAAAGTATAAGCCCAAGGCCAAGTAAGGAAAAAATCCGTGAGTTAATTCCCAGGAGTAAAAACTTTTTCTTGAAGTGATAGTTACTGATAAACGGGGCATAGATCAACTGGGTGAAACTGGATCCGCCCAGCATGATAGCTGTTAAAATTCCAATTTGAACTGCACTGCCTCCGGCATCAACCAGCATGGCAGGAACAATAGTATCCACATCCATAAAAACCTGCGCAAGCGCCAAAAAACCGGCATGCCACAGTAGCGAATAAAAATTTCGTTTGGATATGTTTGGTGTCAATTCCATTTCAGGCCATCCATTTTACAAAGTTAAAACCCAATTAAATAACCAATTATTCCAAAAATCAAGGCATAAGCGATATTCACCAGCTTGACAGCGAGAAAACCCTTTTTTGATTCCGCCAGCAAAGGCAAAGATCCATGACCATCCTGAGATATTGAACTCGCTAAAAGCACACTAAAAGGAATGACTCCCTGAAAAAACAAAGTCACAAAAATCAGGTGGGGTCCTGATTCGGGAATAATACCGATTAAAACAGCAAGTAAAAGCACCAAAAGCATATTATCAGATAACCATGATTGAATGTCAATATAATTCATCAGAAAATGAATGGCAAGCAACGTACCAAATGTCCACAGAAAAATGCGTGGAATATGCACTTTGATAATGTGATCCCAAATATGCTGTTTCAGGAAATGATCCGGAACACTTATCACAACAAATAAGGAAAAACCAAGGGAAAGAAAAATGGTGATTTTCATCCAACTTTTTGCACCTCCGGCCAATATTCCGGTTGCAAAACCAAGTATAAGCAACAATACAATAATAAAAAGGATAAGCCTATACATCGTCGGGTGAAATAAATAGTCCCTAAGTTTATCTTTCTGAAAACACTTGCATTGTGGTTCATCATGCAGTGGTAAATTCTGTTCTGAAAATTTATTGGTTATGCTTTTTGGATTATAAAATTTATCCGTTATATACCCTGCCAATACACTAATCATAAAAAGAAGTGCTGTTAAAAGAGCTGCCTGTTGGGGGAACATGGCAAACATTACAAATGCTTCGTCTCCACTGGTGGCGATCATGGTGGTAACCAGAGCGCCAAAAGAAACCAAACGGTGCGAAAACAGGGCAACTATCGTAAATGCACCAAGGCATCCCGGAATGGCCCCTAAAATACCGGCAACGAGGTATTGTCGCCATTTATTTCCGGTCAGGGTTTTTTGCCAAACTCCCCGCGACTGCACATTAACATATTCAATAACCAGCATCATCACGAAGATGAAGCCGGTTATTTTAATGGCATTTAAAAATATACTATAAATAGTTTCAAACATCAATTTAATCAGTATAATACAAATTTATCACTTCAGATAATTGCAGTCGTACAACATATCAGCAGACTGAGATTATATTACAATTTTATTTCAGTTTTTTATGGCACAACCACCAATCATAACACTCAAACTCTCCTTCTTTAGCTTTACTAATTCTTTCTTTTGCTGTTTTTACATCGGTAGCAGGAGGAATTATTACTCGGTCTTTTAATATTTCATTATTTGGCCAGTTTGCAGGCATAGCAACTTGATTTTCGTCTGATATTTGCATGGCTTCAACCACCCTTAAAATTTCATCCATATTTCTGCCCAATTCCTGAGGATAATAGAGCATTATCCTGAGTTTCGCCTCAGTATCAACAATAAATACAGCTCTAACTGTATTTGTTCCTTTTCCCGGATGAATGATCCCGAGTGTTTCTGCTACTTTACCAGTATCTGCAATTATCGGGAATTCAATCTCCACACCCATATTATCCTTTATCCATTCTTCCCATTTTATGTGTGCAAATACCTGGTCAACACTCAATCCAATTAATTCACAATTTAATGCCTTGAATTGATCATATCGCTGTTGGAAAGCAATAAATTCAGTAGTACATACCGGTGTAAAATCTGCCGGATGACTAAATAATACAAACCACTTACCTTTGTAATGTGAAGGCAGATTCAACTCGCCGCGAGTTGTTTGGACAGTCATTTCAGGAAAACTGTCGCCTAATAGTGGCATTCCTTTTTTTTCATTTAAATGTTCCATTTTTTATTTATTTAGTTAAAATTAAAATGATTTCGTTACAGTATTGTTCTTCAAAAAAATACCTACATCCAATTTATTTATAGATAATATTCTTATAAATACTTTACTTTTTTAAGAAAATATTTAACCAGTTGATATGATACAATGATTAGTACCGGCCAGCTTATCAACCACAAAATTGATTCTAAATAATTCATAAGTTTTAATTTTAAAGTTTAATATGCCATTGAGTCGTTTTCAATATCTTCTTCGCTCACTTTTTTCTTGCTCATTGATTTCCATGTGTACCAGATATACGCAATAACAACAGGAACCAGTAATGATACCCAACTCATCGCCGTGAGCGTATATTCACTGGATGAAGCGTTATGAATAGTGAGGGAACTTTGTAAATCGAATGTTGATGGATAAAATGCTGTATTGTTAAAACCTGCCAGCATCAGTAATGAGAACACTGTAATTACTGTTCCTGCTCCTGCAAACCAGATACCTTTGCCTGAAGTTTTAAATCCACCAAGAAAAATTCCATACAATACACCCACAACACCAACTAAAAACAAGACCAAAACAATGGGCATTTCAATCAGGTTATGTAAATATTTATAGGGTTCCATAAATATTTCCTTTGTATCAGCGTTGACAGCAAAACCATCCTTGGTAAGTATTAATCCGACAAACAACAGGAAGAATACCAAAAAAGCAACACTACATAATTTCAATTGTTTTGCCGAACGTCGAATGATTTTTTCATGGTCTATATTATTAATGAAATAAAGCATGGCCAAAACCCTTGCCAGGAAAAATATTGCTAGACCAAGTGCCAGGTTAGTAATATTTAAGGCTGCTTCTAAACCGTGTGTGGCTGTTTCCCAACGTGAAATTACGGGATCCGAAACATTGGTAAGGTTCAGCTTATCAACTGAAAACTCAGAGCCTGTAAAAAATGTTCCAACAGCTGTACCTATCAAAATGGTAGCTAAAATACCGTTTATCAGTAAAAAAGCATCATAGGTTTTTGTACCAAGAAAATTATTGGCCTTTGTACGGTATTCGTATGAAACAGCCTGAATGATGAAGCTGAATAAGATCAGAACCCACACCCAGTATGCGCCACCGAAACTGGTAGAATAAAACAAGGGGAAAGATGCAAAAAAAGCACCTCCAAAAGTAACAAGTGTGGTAAATGTTAAATCCCATTTTCTTCCTATGGCATTGATCAAAAGGGAACGCTCCTTATCAGTCTTGGCTATTTGTCGTAATAAAGTTTGACCACCCTGTACAAACATTAAAAATACAAGTATAGCAGCTAAGAGGGATACGATGATCCACCAGTATGCTTGCAATGTCGGATATGATAAATTATTAAACATGATTATCTCCTTCCTCCGGCCCTTTTTTAATTTGGGTCAGCATAATTTTTATTTCAGCAATTAATAAAACCGTAAACAGTACTAAAAACATAAAAAATGTAGTTTGAACTGTACCTACACTCAGATGTGAAGTGGATATACCTACCGGAAGTAAATCCTGAATAGTCCATGGTTGACGGCCTACCTCGGCAACAACCCAACCTAATTCGGAAGCAATTATACCTAACAGGAATGTCCAGACAGACAGTTGCAAAACCCATTTGTATTTACTTACCTTATCCTTAATGCTTGCATAAAGCGTCCAGGCAAAAAATACAATAAAGAACAAGCCAAGTCCTACCATAATGTGGAATGAATAAAATGTAAGTTTAACAGGAGGAACAATTTCTTCTTTATCGGCAAAATACCCATATCCAAAATGGGCGTAATTTTCTTGAAGAACCTGTAATTTTTGATCAGCCAGTTCCACATCGCCTATCTCTTTTGCTTTTTTATAATCAGCTAGAGCCTGAATAGCTATCTTCCCTTTTGCCATTCTTGCTTCAGCCGGTAAGATACCTTGCTCAGCATTACCGTTTACTATATCGTTAACACCGGGAACAAAAGCATTGGCATCTCTGAAGGCCATGATTGATAGCATGCTAGGTATTCTAATCCCTTTAAAGTTGCTATTGTCTTTATTGTCATTTAATAAACCAAGTGCATATAAATCGGCATTTTTTTCACCATCGTACAAGCCTTCCATTGCAGCCAGTTTCATGGGTTGTTTTTGTGCAACATCATAGGCTGAACTATCGCCGGTTAATGCAACAAAAACAGATGCCAGTAAACCAAATACTGAAGCAATCAGGATGCTTTTTTTTGCAAATAGAACATGCCTGTTCTTTAAAAGAAACCATGCGCTAACTGATACAACAAATAGAGCCCCAACAACGTATGCCTGTGAAACTGTATGCAAAAACTTAAATACAGCCGTTGGTGAAAGTGCAATTTCAAAAAAGTTTGTCATTTCGTTTCTTACAGTATCAGGATTAAAACTGGTTCCAACCGGATTTTGCATCCAGGCATT
>Ga0209013_10005193_pt1 | contig 11254 bp, 7 predicted proteins | sample Cruoilmetagenom2_FD_187291 | JGI IMG/M metagenome (GOLD analysis project Ga0209013, IMG submission 187291) | Oil polluted marine microbial communities from Coal Oil Point, Santa Barbara, California, USA - Sample 2 (SPAdes) (version 2) | ecosystem: Environmental > Aquatic > Marine > Oil seeps ...
GGAGTATTTCTGAACGGGTGGATGGCGTGCTGGTCATGCTGTGTGACCAATGGCGGATAGATACGACCGACCTGACGCGCGTTATTTCAGCCTGGAATTCTGATATATCACGGATTATTGCAGCATCATGGTGTGAGCAAAAAGCCACTATTTACGGGGCTCCTACACTATTTCCATGTAAATATATTCGCGAGTTGCAGAACCTTAGCGGATGTAGGGGAGCCAAAGCCATTATCGATCAGAATCTGGCGAAGGTTCAGTTCGTAGAATTGAAAAATGCCGCCTGTGACCTGGACAGGCCGGAAGATCTCGAGCAACTCCTCAAGCTGAGCTAGCTGTACCCCAGTAATTGAAACAAGCGGGTTTCCAGCCGGGAATGTACATCGATTGCATATCACGGGACAGGAGCCCGGATTCGTCCAGGAGGCGGGGAATCGGGCGATTGAGGTTGCAGCCACCGCCCAGCTTGTTCCAAAGCGGGTTCATGCGTCGTTGCCAGCGTCGGACGTTCTCATCGGGTGCTTCACCGTGTTCGCAAAAAAGCAGTTTTGCACCGGGTTTGAGCACGCGGCGAACCTCCTGCAGGGCAGAATAGACGTCTGGAATGGTGCACATGGTATACGTCATAACGACCGTGTCAGCGGCATTGTCATCCAGTGGGATGGACTCGGCGCCTGATTCAATGAATTCAGCGTCCAGGTGGTGCTCCTTGGCATTTTTCATCGCGATGGCCCACATTTCCCGGGAGGGATCGATACCCCATAAATGATCCACACTGCTTGAATCGTAAAAGGGGATGTTAAGCCCTGATCCGATCCCGATCTCAAGCACCAGGCCTTCTGCCAGAGGGATGATTTTCTCACGCTGTTTCATGGCCGGATTCTGGCCGCAGGCAAAGTGCACCACTTTCGGTAACAGGTGTTTGTCATAAAATCCCATGATGTGGTCAGATTAACATTACCGGCAGGATCGGAGTATCTTTGTCCTGCAAAACAGACGGAGTGTAGCAAATGGAACCCGGCCGGCTTAAAAGAGCCATATACTATTATGGTGCATTGATCTGGGAGCTGACATGCGCGTAGCACAATCTTTGCTGGCAGCAGGCGTAATCGCGGTGGTTGCTTCATGCACCACGGCGCCTGAAAGTGACTCCATCCTGGGAACAATAGATGTAACGCCCGGCATGGTTCTCGCGGCAAGTCCATTGGGAAGAGGCGTCGAAGATGTTGATTTCTCACAACTGGACCTTCTCGAAATGACTCCGGAGATGATCGCGTTCGTGGACTCGTACATGGACGGCGCTCAAAACAGGTACGCGAGAATGAAGCGTCTCGTGTACGCGATCATAGGGGATGGAAATTTTGAGCTGGTTTACGACGACAAAACCCGCACTGCTAAGGAGACTTTTCGTGATGCACGAGGCAACTGCCTTTCTTTTACCAACCTGTTTATCGCGATGGCCCGCCACGTGGAAATTCACGCCCAATATCAGGAAGTTGACATCCCGCCGGACTGGTCGCTGGTGGGTGAGTCATTCCTGTTCAGCCAGCATGTAAATGTCCTCGTTGACCTTGGAGTGGGTTTGCAGCGGGTCATCGATTTCAATATGTATGACTTCCAGGTCACATACGACAAGCGAACTATCAGCGATGTGCGTGCCCGGGCTCATTACTTCAATAACATTGCTGTGGACCACATGTTGAACGGAGATACGACACGGGCATATGTAAATTTTCGCCAGGCGCTCACTGAAGACAGCAGGTTCAGTCCCGCCTGGATCAATATGGGTGTACTGCATAGAAGAGAAAAATACCCGAACTATGCAGAGGCAGCCTACAAGCAGGCACTGGAAATCTACCAGTTCAATCTGATCGCAATGAGTAACCTGGCCAACCTGTACCAACAAGAGGATAAGACCGAATTGGCGGAACAGTACCTTGAAAGGGTTCAATCGCACCGGATGAAAAACCCTTATTACCGCTACCAGATAGCGAATTCCGCATTTATCGGCGGAGATTATGAATCTGCGATCAAGAACCTGAATTATTCAATCGAAAAGGTGGATGATGAAGATCGCTTCTATTTCCTGCTGAGCCTCAGTTACCTTATGAGTGGTGATAAAGAGGAGGCGCAGCGCTGGATGAAAAAAGCGGAAGAAGTGGCCCAGGAAAATGCCAACAGGCAGAAATACAGCCACAAGCTGGATTTACTGATGAGCCAGGATCCCGGCGAAAATTGAGTGATGGCATCAGGTTGGCTTGCTGGCGTCCACCTGCCAGGCGATTTGGGCACCATTATCCGGGCTGCAAACCTGGCTCACGGCGCTGATGGTCAGTCCTGCCGCCTTTAATCGATCACACAGGCTGAGGATGTCTTCTTCAGATCGTGCGACCCGGAGCATTTGTGCATATCGCATGGCGGTTCCGCTGGCATTGGCCCAGCCATCCTCCAGGGAACCCAGCAAGTCATCCAGCCTGTACTGTTTCCGGTTCGACCACACGAAGAGGAATTCGCTGGAAAAGAACAGTGCGGAGTCATCCGGCACCGGCTGATCAGCGAGCTTTTGAGCATTTTTAGACGCGTCGGCAAGGTGCTTCAGTTTGCTCTTGAACGTTGTGACATCCTGACGCTTCTGGGCTCGGACCAATGCAAGGACGAGGGCCACCACACCATTTTCGGCCAGGACGCCACTCAAGCGTTTATGACGAACATCGATATCCTTCCAGACGGAACCACCCAGAGCATGTATGACAAGCCTTAATCGCCCGCCCGGTGACAAAACTCGGGAAACTTCGGAAACGGCTTGCTCTTCATCGGCGTATTCAAAGCCAAACTGGGATATGACACCATCGAAGTTATCGTCTTCAAATGGCATGTCCTCCAGCCAGATACCGCCTTGAAACCGTAACTGCGGTAAATGACCGTCCGGGTCGGGAACCTGGCGCGGCGGATTGATCCGGGCGGCATCTACTGCATCGATGTGAACATGAATCCCGCGCCCTCGGGCTCTCTCCGCGCAACTCAGGGCAACGGTGCCGTTTCCGGTTGCCATGTCTAAAATTCGCGCGCCTTCGGTAAGAGTGTCCACGAACTCATGCCAAACCGGCTCAATGAGCAAGTCCAATTCGGGGCGTTTGGCGCAGCCGGCAGCAGATTCCAGTTGCCAGCATGCAGTCCACGGCGCTATTGAATCGGCAGATGTTTTCATACGGCAAAACGCCTTTTAGCCAGTTCCCTGGCATGCGAAACTGATTTGACGCGGGCGATCGAAGAGTGCAGTTCCCAAAAAAGCTGATGCGAATCGTATTGGATGTAATCCATATCAATGCTGGACAATGAGTCAGGGTCATCCACCTCGAAAACACCCGGCGGGTAGGTTCCCAGAGGTTTCACCTGGTTCGCGGTGCTGGCCGAATGATCATGGAACCAGGCAACCAGGTCATGCGGTAGTTCACAGCTCAACGGATATCGCAGGCTATCGTCGGGCATAGCCAGTTCATTGACCAGCAAAACCGTGTCAAAATCCGGGTTACGCTGGATTCCATAGTGTTCACTTGCAAAAGCAGCAACCTGGTCATAAAAAGCCTTCCAGCCGCCGGGCATGAACTTAAACTGCAGGAACGTCCGTGCCGCCCAGGTAATGGAAGGATACCTGTCCGGGCTGGTGTTGACCTGATCCAGCAATTCATGCAGAAAGGCCAGGGCGGGAATACCGTGCTCCCATTGCAGGTAGCGCAACACGTACCTCAGCACTGAATAACCATCGGCAACCATGAAGAAACCGAAAATGGCGTTCATTGCAGCCTGTTCAGCCTCGGTGAAACTATGACAGGCGATGATGAAACCGTTTTTGTCCACCAGGATCTGGTATTTCTCCATGTACTCCGGGTCCGCCATCGGGCTGTTGGGTAGCAACTCTGTCGGGTAAGCCTTGGTCGTGACGTCAGCATCAAAATAACGCTGCAAGTCCCGGTCGAAGGCTTCCGGTGTAATGCCCGGCAATCCGGTCATCAGATCGGTGGAAAGCGGCAGGTTGGCATCGGCGAAAACCTGGGCCAGTTCGTCATAAGTCTCGGTCTTGATATTCCGCCGGTTGATAACCTCCAGCGTAGCTTCATCAGTCGTCTGAATGGAAATGATGCCCTGGCTGACAATGCCACCGGAAGAAAAAGCCTTGATGATTTCAAATAACCTGCGTGTCGTATTCTTGGTGTAATTGACCACCACTTCCTGAGGAAACCCATATTTATTGCGAGTTTCCACTATGTACTTTGACAGCTCAATATCTCGGTCGTACATGCCAAAATTGGCATCTGCAATCCAGATAACGCGCACCCGATTCTGACCTATCCAGTCTATTTCCTGTTTGACGCGGTCGAGATCAAACTTGCGTACTTTCTGATTTGTAGCCGAGCCCCAGTCACAAAAGGTGCAGCCGAAAGGGCAACCCCGGTTGGATTCAATGATGGCTGCTTCGACCCGCCCGTCGTAGGAATCGAAAATTCCGGTCAGGTAGGGTGAGGAAACGCTATCCGGTGCCCTGAGCCGTGTGCGCTTTTCGGTAGTAACCAGAGGCAAATCAGCCTGCTGCCGGTTTCGAAAGGTCAGTCCCGTCACGGCACTCAAACGCTCAGCATTATATTGCACCTGACCGTCCGGGTTACGCTGGACGCACTGCAAAATCTCCACCACCGAAACCTCGCCCTCGCCATGCACCGCAATGTCCACCGAAGGGTGTTTGTGCATGAAATCTGCGCAAGCTTTGGGATATCCGGGCGTACTGGGCCCACCATGCAAGGTCAGGCTGTTCTGGTCCCTGGCTTTGAGCATGTTGGATATCTTGAGGTTGATATCCAGCGACCACACGTAATTGGAAAATAACCAGATGCCCGTGCCAAACTTCCGGTGAGGCCCGCTAAACAGATCGCTCGGTGTAAGGAAGGATATCGGTAACAGCTGAAATCTTTCAAGTAGCGCGCCATCGTCGAAATCCGTGATAGCTGCAGCGATCATACCCAGCGCGAGCGGATAATGGTTTTCCATGTGCGGCGTGAAATAAACGGGTATCCGACCGTCCGGCTCTATGTCCTGCCAGCGTGGTCCGTCGCCGGCCAATGCGAATCCGGATGCTGACGGGGTTTTCTGCGGCGGTTGGTTGACCAGCATTTGCGGCCGGTCCATGGTTGAATACAACAGGCCCTGATCGTAAAGCCACTGGATACCCCTGCCGCACCCTTCAGAGGTGTCGAGCCGGCTTTTTTCTGCAACCACCTCGCTGATCGGTTTTTCTTTGCAAAATGAAAAAAGGAGCAGTTGTAAGCGAAGATCCAGGTACAGGTACTTGCGCCTGGCCGTGCTCCACACCCGAAATGCTGATCCATGAGGCTGGAGTGCAACATTGACCCCGATCCGCAAACGGTAAGCCGGGTTGAGCTCCATCATTGTGGTGCAATCTTCCAGCCGCTGGATGGGAAGCGGATGTTCAGACTGTTGTCTAGGACCAGCCTGCGACGAGATCAGTAGCTGGGCGCGGGACAAGATGTTGATCCGGTTCCGAACTCCGTGGGTGGCCGGATCGGCTTTCAACAACTGTCGGCCTGGCCCATGCTGAAGCTCCTGGATAACATCCGCAATTTTTGCTCCATTCGCAAAAAGTGACAGCAGATGCAGATCAAATTCCATCAATTTTACCAGCCGCGAGCGGGAAATCTGGCCGGCCATGATCGCATCCTCACGATGCAAGACCGAGATTCCGCGATTCAGCGCCAAAAACTGTTGATTCAAATCGAACTCCACTTCGTGCGTCAGGCTAAACAAAACGAAAGTTTCGGGTGGATGGGAAGTATAAACTACCTTTTCCAGAAATCAGACATGTATCAGCCACTGTCACTACTGTCCCGTTTACAAAACAGTTTGTCGCAAACGGGACTTTTAGCACTTAATGAAATAAGCGAACGCAGTAAAATAGAACAAATGGCATTATCATGCATGGGATATTGATCGGCCCTGACTATCTGCACATTTAAGGAGCATTCATGATCAAGCATGTTTTTTCGGTCACTTTACTGGCTATTGGCATATTGCTGGCGAGTACGGTTGCATTTGCCGTAGATTCGAAGGTGCCTGAGCCGTTCCAGGGCTTCGACGCAACATCCAAACACAGGATCACTTACGATGACCTCAATAAAGTGCTGAAATTGGTCGTGGTGGATTCAGGGCGTTCAAACAGGGAAAAAGCTGAGCACACTCAGGCCAAGACGGGCACGCGGATGAAAGTGAAAGTGCAACGGTCAACCATTAATGAGGGCAACCGCGTTTACTACGAGATATTTAGAGACGAAGAGTCGGCCAGGCAGGTCTTGCAAGATCAAAAAAAAAGCCTTGAGGGGCTGCCAACCGAAGCGCCGCTCATCTACTTTTCCAGGGACGAACAACTGGCCTATTGGCTGAACCTGTACAACATCACGCTCATCAACGAAGTTGCCAGCGTCTATCCCAAGCGCAAACTCAAGAAACTCCTGACCGGCAAGAAATCCATCTTGTCCAGGAAAATTCTCAACGTTGCCGGGGTGCCGCTGAGTCTGGATGATATTCAGCACATCATTCTGAAGCAGAACTATGACAACAACCCCCTGATCATGTATGGCCTCTACCAAGGCATTATCGGCGGACCCAATATCCGGAAAAGCGCCTACACTGGCGCAAACGTTTACCGCAACCTGGCTGACAATGCTGCCGAATTCGTGAATTCCAATCGCGGGACCTATGCCAAAGATGAAAGAGTGTTTCGGGCGTCCAGCCTGTATGACCGTAACCGGGGCTATTTCCAGGACTTCCAGGCGGATTTGAAAAAGCACTTGTTGGCCCACCTGGAGGGCACGGAGCAGGGAGAGCTAAAGGTGGCAAGTACGATAAAACCGGATATCAGCGACTGGACCGTAACCGACCTTTACGGCTCCTATCCTCAAATTGGTGGTAGCCTGGCAGAAAATAATGCCGCATTGCTGGATGCTACCAGTACCATGACTACGTCTGATGGTACTGGCAACCTTGCCGGTCCCGCATATTCCAACTCATTCCGTATTATGGCGAAGTCATCTACAACCAGCTACGTCAGCCCGGAATTAACTGTTTATCTGCGTGAATTGAAGCTGAAGCAGGACGCGACCAACCGGGACAAAGCCACCGTGACGGTGGAGGAACTGGGTGAGGTTCCAGTCGAACCCGATCCGGATTCGCGCTCTGAGCCTGATGACCAGGAGAATGACTGAGCGCCGCTGCACCAGTTTTTAAGCTAACAGGTCCGACCCGAAAATATTCTCGAAATGTGATTTGTAATGCTTCCATCGGCCGACAGACCGGGCATGAAGCGGCTCTCTGACCTGCCAGACACTGGCCGTTTTAACCGCGTTGTCCAGTTTATCGAAAGCGAGACAGCGCTCATCCCAGTCCTCGCCCAGGGCATCCAGTAAACTTCCTACAGTTTCCCGTGGTTGACTTACCAGGTCCTCATAAGGAATGCGTATCAGGTCGTCACCCAGGATGGATTTCCAGTGGTCGACCAGTTGCTCCTGCTGGCCGATATAGTGTCGGATGTCAGCAAGGTTTGTTGAGTAGTTCTGCGCTGCTCCCAGTCTCGTTGAAAATATCGAGAGTGCTACATCACGCCAGTTCCGTTCGGTCACCACGAATTTGGCGGACGGTAAAATCGCCTTTATCAACCCAATGTATAGAAAATTGTCGGGACGCTTGTCGGTAAGCCTGGTGGCTTCATCGGTAAAGCGATTCGAATAATTTGCATGTTTTTCTCTCCATGCTTGAAGCTCCCTGGATGTGATCTCATCGAGGCCTTCCGGATAATCATGAAACTCCCTTAGGATCAGGCGGGGAAAAAATTCGCTTTCTCCTCCTGCAGTAAAACCGGGGTGGGCGGCAAGAACCTGCTCCAGCAGCGTGGATCCTGTTCGAAACATGCCGCATATGAACACAGGTTCGTGGGACATGCCCGGGAATTGGGTGAGCCACTCGTCACTGCCTTGCGACACGATTTTGCTGAAAACCGCTTCAGTTTGCTCCTGCCGATAGGGGGGCAGGATTTTTCGGTCCAGGGCATTGGCTTTTGAAAAGTGTGACCAGGCCAAATCATAATTTGCCAGCTGATTAAAAGCCGAACCCAAAGCAAAATGCAGGTCGCTGTTGTTGCTGGTCCTGGCGGTTGCGGCCAGCCTGGCCAGCAGTGGGTCGTCGTCTTTCAGGAATTTGTGTGTTTCCGCCAGGCGCGCCAATGCCGACTGGCTTCCCGGTTCGATTTCAAGGCATTTCTGAAAGCAGGCGGCTGCTTGCTTCCGGTCGCCACGCTGTTCCTCCAGGTTTCCCAGGTTGTGATATGCGTCGAAATAATTGGGGTTTTTGGCAAGGGCCCGTCGAAACTCTTCCTGGGCTTTTTCGTTATCCCCGAGGTGATCCATGTAAATATTGGCGATATTCAGATGAACCTCTTCCGGCCGGTCTATGCCAAGCTCGAGCGCCTGCTGGTACATGCGGGTTGCTGATTCGAATTGACCGTCTTTGGCAAGATACCAGGCGTAGTTGAACAAGGCGCTGGGTGAGGCCGGCTGAACCGCAAGGTAATGATCGTAAGCTTTCAGGGCCTGTTCGAGCGGAAAGCCTTCTTTTTGCAGGAGCATTGCAACCTGGTTAATCGCGGGCAGTTTTTTTTCATTGTCACGCAGAAAGAAGTGGAGACGGTCCAACTCCTCTCTCTTTTTTGGGCTCATCTTCATTACAAAAATTTTTCTGTTCAGGAATTGCTGTGAGGATATATATTGGGCCGCCCAAAAGAAAGCGGGCCTGAAGGCCCGCTTTCATACTTACAAACTTCTAAAACGTGGTCTTACCAGCGTAAGGTCACATCTGCGAAGAGGTAACGTCCCAAAGCATCGTAGAAACCTACTTGAGTATTACCGTTCGCTGACAGGGTGTTACCCAGCAACGGTGGATCTTTGTCGAGCAGGTTGTTAACACCAAAAGTGACGTCATGCACATCCATGAACCGGATGATGCCGTTCAGGTCAAGGTAGTTCTCAGAACTCAGCCCAGTGCCGACGACTTGGTCAGTACCATCGTCATAGTCAATAGAGCCGAAGTAACGCCACCTGAGGGTCGCCGCCCACCAGCCGCTTGAATCATACGTGGCTGTTGCGGTATGGCGCCAATCCGGATTGGGATAGCACACCGGACTGATGACACCGGCACAGTCAAAGGCTGTTTCCGGGTTACCCGGCAACGGAGTTTCTTCCTTCTTGATCGAATAGGTGCCGATCAGGTCGAAATTCCAGTGATCGCCAAGTTGCCAGGCCCATGCCAAGTCGACACCGGACCACTTCTGCGTGCCGATGTTCTGGTTGGTGGTTTGCACCCAACCGGATTTGCCCAGCCACAGGGAGCCGCCGACGCCGCGATTGATGTTGGCGCACAATGCATCAGCTCCTGCGATACACTCGTTGAGGCTGATTTCAGAATCGACGTTAGAGATGGTGTCGTCGATCTTGATCTGCCAGTAATCGACCGAGACCTGCATGGTGTCCATCGCATCAATTACGATACCCGCGGTCCATGTGTTCGCCTTCTCGACATCAAGATTCGGGTTTCCGCCGAATAGGCCATTGTACTGACCAGCGGGGCTGATGCTGATATTGCCATATTGTCCAGGCAGGACACCGGTGCGGGCACACTCTGCTTCAGATGGTCCCGGGTTTGCACCGGCACATGGGTCAACACCACTCCACAGGCCAAGGTTTTGTGGGGAGAACAGCTCGGCGACGCTAGGAGCCCGCACGGCACGGTTGTAGCCGGTACGCAGACGGAACGGATCGCTTACCTGCCAGTCAAGACCAATACGATAAGTGCTGTTCGAGCCGGTGGTATTGTAGTCTTCCCAACGGTAGGCGAGGTCAAGAGACATCATCTGAGCCCAGGACCGATCCGCAATAAGCGGTACGTTGGCCTCGGCATAAAGTGCCTTGGACCTGATGGTTCCGCCAACACTCGGCCGCGGTCCGCCCTGTCCCAGCAAGTCACCCTGCGCGTAAATGGTATCGGATATGCTGTCGTACTTGGTTTGTATCCATTGGAAACCACCGGCTGCCGTGATATTGCCGGCGTCAAAGCCGTAACCGGTATTGCCTGTGACAAAGGCCTCAAAAACGTCCAACTGGCTTCTGTTCGATGCCATGGCCGTTCCCAGCAGGGCATTTGCCGCTTCAGCTGTAACGCCCTGGTATGTGAACACTTCGTAAGGGATGCAGGTTGGATCTGCATCGCACTTGTCACCGTCAATCGCTACTTGGACGGTTGGCCGGAAGAAGTCGTTGAGATATGTTGAACTGGAGTTTGACGCTGAATGCTGATATGAAACATCGTAATCCCAGTTTTCGCTAAGCACGCCCTTGACGCCAGTCACGATACGGAAACTGCTGTAGCTGAGCACATCAGTACGCGGGCTGCCTTCGACGTTACGCTTACCGATGTAGATACCAAGGCGATCTTCGCCCGGGAAGGCTTCCCGCAGCGATTTCTGGAAATTCGGGGGGAACAGCGAGTTGTCTACCGGAAGGTCATAAGCTTCATCGAAAAAAGTTCCGGAATAAGCAATCTGGCCGTCGGTTTCGTTGTTGGCTAACATGGTTTCCAGGTAAACGACAGCGTGTTCGTTGATCTCGAAATCAGCGAAGGCGCCAGCCGTCCAGGCAGTCTGCGGCCGCAGGAAGTAATTGGTCGGGTTGTAGTTATAACTTGTGGTGCTACCGAGCGAGTTGTCTGGCTGCAGACCCACGAAAATACTGTTGGCTCCATCAAGTTGGCCGTCTTCGTCGTATGGGTAGATGGCAAAGTTGGGAACTACTGCGTTCGCAGAGCCACCGCAGGCTAGTCCGGAATTATTCAACGCGCAGCTTGAGTAGTCACGTTCGCTCTGCAGCAGTGCTGCATTGTTCCGCCAGGTGGCAAACACCGTGGCATTACCTCTGCCGTCAGCGAAATCACTGCCAAAAGCGAATTCAATGTTGTACGCCGAGCCGTCCCATTTAGTGTCGTCCGGGAACTCAAAGCCAGCATCTGTCTGCAGCTGCTGCATGTAATCATTGCCGTTGCTGTGTTGGTAAGTACTGACGCCGGCACTGAATTCGACACCATCTATGCGGCGCATGATGAAGTTGACCACACCCGCTACAGCATCGGCGCCGTAAGTGGCTGA
>Ga0209013_10005194_pt1 | contig 11253 bp, 8 predicted proteins | sample Cruoilmetagenom2_FD_187291 | JGI IMG/M metagenome (GOLD analysis project Ga0209013, IMG submission 187291) | Oil polluted marine microbial communities from Coal Oil Point, Santa Barbara, California, USA - Sample 2 (SPAdes) (version 2) | ecosystem: Environmental > Aquatic > Marine > Oil seeps ...
TAAACCGCTTGATGCCATGATAGAAAAAGAGTTGGGTGGTACAAAGAGTTATATAGAATATGATAAATTTGCAGATAAAAGAATGATGAATTTTGAACTCGCTTTTGATAGACCAAAAGACTTAACTGACTTTGTTGATGACTTTCAGGAGAAATTTGAAGAGACCTTTGAAGAGGGTGGATATCTGATTGCGGGATATTATAATTTTAAGGAAAATGGTGAAGATACCATTCCTGATTATGATGCATTTTGGACCTATGCACTCTGTCATTTTAAGTTTTCCTACACGGTCTTTGATAATGAAGGCGGGAGACCTCAAGCAGGAGTATATGCTCCATGTGCCATGTATATGTATGTTAAAAAAGGTACATCTACACTGGTTATAGGTATGCCGACACTTGCAAACTGGGGTGCAACACTCAAAATAGATGATCCAAAAAGAGCAGAATTCATCAAAAAGCTTGATAAAGAAATTCCTGCTCTTTTAGAGAGCTTAGGTGCCAAAGCTGTTGCAAATGTGAATCCTCTTACAAGAGAGTCAGCAACACCCACTACAGTTGCAAAAACGGAAAGTACTACAGTTGAAACGGTAGAAGAGAATAAACCTGAAGCCGTTGCAACTCCAAGAGCAGTAACGACTCCATCAACAGCCGGACATATTGAAAACGAGTTTATCTCTACTTATTTAAGAGGTCCTCTTGCAACTGCTGCACAAGTAGAAGCTGATCTGAAAAATGCCGGATTTGAAGTATTGGGAGTGCATGATATAGATAAAAAAGGTGACCTCACTTCGATTATCATCACTTGCCCATCATTGAAAAAAATGGCAAGTAAAAAAAGCCGAGGGTTTATGGGGGTACTCAAAGTACTTGTGGATGATGTGAACAAGCAGATCAGCATCAGTAATCCACTCTATTTCGCTAAAGCGTATCTGCAAGATGATTTTGACAAAGCATCAGCTACAAAAGTCCTAGACAAACTTAATCAGACATTTGAAGGGCTCAAGAGTGCAAAAGATGGGATGGAGTTTGATGATTTAAGTGGCTACCATTTTGCTATGAGCATGCCCTATTATGAAGATATGGAGAGTGTAGCAAGCGGAGACAATGCAAAACTCATAGAAAAAGCAAAAGCAAGTGGCTCTGTTGTGTTTGAACTTACCCTTGATAACGGTGCAACACTGTTGGGTATAAAGCTTGATAAACGAACCACTAAATTTGCTAAAAAGATCGGTGCTGAGAATGCCTCTGTCATCCCATACACCATACTGATAGAAAATGGAGAAGCAAAAGTATTGGCTCCTAAATATAGCCTGGCACTACACTATCCTCTCTTAAGTATGACAGGATTTATGACCATTGCTACTGTACCTGGTGCTATTTTAAAAGATTGTGAGAAGATTTTTCAATAAGCTTTAGGGGAGGGTAATAAGCTAAGATTTTTTACTCTTGGAAGTGATCTTTAGCTTTGCCCAAACACACTTGCCGAAGCTAAAGCATCGGTTCCGAAAATACATATAGGGTGATTCAAAGTGCCTATATATTTTCTTAGCTAGAATAGATCTTCAAAAAGTTCATGGGTAGAGCTGCTTTTTGCAGGTTTTGGTTTTGGATTTTTTTTAGGTTTTGTCTCTAATTTAAAAAGTTCTTTTACTGATGCTTTTTTAGGGTTTGCTGGGACTTTTATCTGCTCTGTTTTTTTCTTGACACTCTTCTTTTGTGTAGGTTTGTTTTCTATAAACTCTTTTTTTATAGTAGCTAATTCAGGCTTTACACTATTTGCTATAATAGGCTTAAGTTCTTCTGTCACATTTCCCTCAGGCTTCAAATAATCAAGTTCTACTAAAGTGTGTACAATGCGCTTAAAGGTAGGTACTGCAGATTGTGAAGCAAAATATTTTCTATATTTTTTTGCTTTGATCACCAATACACCTATAGTATATTTATTTCCATGCGTGTCATTTGCAAAGCCGTAAAAACTACTATGGTATTCCCGTACGTATCGTCCATTTTTTGCGATGTGTGCAGTTCCTGTTTTCCCTCCGATCTCGAGACCTGGGTACTTGGCTTTCTTTCCTGTACCGTTTTGAACAACATCAATGAGAATATCATGGATCTGATCGGCAGCTTTTTTGCCAACAGGATGAAGATCTCCTACTTTTGGTTCGAGTGTATAACGGTTCCCTTTACTGTCTATAAGAGCATCTACAATGCGGGGAGTGACGGCTATACCATGGTTATTAAAGGCACTATAGGCTTTAAAAAGCTGTGCAAATGTGACCATCATTCCATAGCCGTATGCACTGTTGGCTCTATGCATTTGATGGTCTAGTTTATAGAGAGGTTTAAGTTGTCCGGGAAGATCTCTAGAGAGATCAAGTCCGGAAGGTTTTGCTATACCAAACTTGATTAATCCTTCCCTAAACTCTTTACCAGTAAGTTTCCATGAAACTTGAGAAATACCGACATTGGAAGAGTGAACGATGATATCTGCTGCTGTAAGTGATGCAAATTTGTGGTCATCGGTAATGGTTCGTTTTTTACCGATCTTCATACGACCATTATAGGTATTGAACCAGGTATCTGGAGTTACTACTTTATGGTCAAGTGCTACAGCCAAGGTAATGGGTTTGAGAACAGAACCTGCTTCATGTGCATACTCTGAGAATTTAGGATTGAGTGCAGGGATATCTTTTTGGGTGATGTGTGAAGGGTCGTAACGTTCTGAACTGGCTAACGAAAGTACTTTTCCCGTCTTACTCTCCATGACACCGACTATAATTTCATCGGCATCTATACTCTCTTTCATTTGGTCTATCATAAGTTCAACTCTTCTTTGAAAGGCTAAGGGAATATTGAGATGAAGGTCCATACCATCCACACGTTGAAGTTTCATACTGTTCTGATCATGTATAACAGCACCTACAACGTCTCTTTTTCCTTTAAAATACCCATTTATCTTTGAAGTAATATGTTTATCATAATTTCGTTCAAGCCCTTTTTGCCCTTCAGGCCTTGTATATTTTCCATCACTTTTATCACCTACATATCCAAGGATGGGACTCATGACATCACCTAGTGGAAATCGTCTACTCTCACCATTTTCGATGATATCCAGACCAAAGAGTACATCAATACCGTTACGGTTTTTAACCCAACGAAAAATACCCAGTTTCCTGAGTTTATAAGCCAAAGACTTGAGTTGCATTGCATGTCTGGAATTGATACTTTTTGAAAGGATAATATTGCCTTGTATCTTTTTTCCTTTACGATCTTTAAACTTTTTACGTAGTTTTTCTTCAGGAATTCCACTATAGATACTAAAAAGTTTGATGAAAACAGCTTTCTTGTCTGGATCGATACTTGCTCCACGTATGACTGCTTGATAGGTTTTTTGGGAGTTGCTGAGGGTATAGTTGTCTGCAGAGATAATGGCACCACGAAAAGATCTGTCATAGATAGTAGAATGATGACTGGGGATACGTCTATCTGAAGTGATGGTTTTGAGTACTGAAAGTAAAAAGAGAGCAACAGTGATGACTAGAAATATAAAAAGTACTAAAACTTTTTTACTTCTTTGATTTGTGGCTTTATTATTGATTTTTTTACTCATATTTCCCTCTTAGTGTATGCAATTTTATACAAATCTATCTATAAATTGGATAAAATACTTTTTAATATGGAAAGAAAGAGATAAAGTAATGATAGACAAACCCCTTTTATCTGCAGTAATGATACTTTTGACACTTTCATTGGTAATGAGTTATTCTCTCTCTACTTACACAGTACTGTACTTTCATTATGCTGATTTTCATTTTTTTATAAGGCAGAGTGCAGCTATCTTTATAGGCTTTATTACCATGGTTATACTAAGTAAAATGGATCCGGACAGATGGTTTGTTAAGATAGGATTAGCACTTTTTATACTCTTTTTTATTTTGATGATAGTAATGCAGTTCTTGCCCCCTTCATTGGTAAAGGCTGTTGGTGGCGCAAAGAGATGGATACATTTAGGACCGATGTCCATTGCTCCTGTAGAGTTTTTTAAAGTTGGATTTGTCTTCTTTTTGGCATGGAGCCTTGCACGTAAACTCATTGATAAGACCAAGATGAGTTTTATAGAAGAGATACGTGCATTCTCTCCTTATCTTATGGTTTTCTTTTTAGCAGTTTTTCTTATTGCTATTGTGCAAAAGGATCTGGGGCAAGTTGTGGTACTTGGAGGGGCACTGTTGGTTCTCTTCTTGTTTGCAGGTAGTTCTTTAAAGTTTTTCTTTATGCTTATTGGTGGGGCATTTATGGCTTTTGTAGGACTTATCTTTATCGCTCCACACCGTTTGGCAAGAATTAAAAGTTGGTGGGGAACAGTTCAGGACAATATACTCTCTGTACTTCCTTTTGAATCAGTACAAAATCTTCGTATTGAAGCGGGTAAAGAACCCTATCAGATATCAAATTCACTCAATGCTATCCATAATGGTGGTTTTTTTGGAGAGGGTTTAGGGAATGGACAGTTTAAACTAGGGTATCTCTCTGAAGTACATACAGACTTTATCCTTGCGGGTATCACCGAAGAGTTGGGTTTTTTAGGGCTTGGTTTGGTTGCATTTACAATGTTGATTATTGTCTATCGTATTTTTAAGATCGCATCAAAAGTGAAAAGTCCTGTTTATTATCTCTTTTCTATAGGAGTAGGGTTGCTTATTGCAGGGGCATTTATACTTAACTCTTATGGTATCTCTGGTATCACTCCCATCAAGGGGATCGCTGTGCCATTTTTGAGTTATGGTGGATCACATATTTTGGCATCATGTATCGCTATAGGTATGGTGCTTATGGTTTCAAAAAAAGTACCAAGAAACAGTGAAGGACAGATATTATGAGTATTGTAATGACAGGTGGAGGTACAGGTGGGCACCTTGCCATCATCAAAGCAGTAAAAGAGCATCTTAAGGGTGAAGAGCTTATCTATATCGGTTCTACGCAAGGGCAAGATAAACAGTGGTTTGAAGTAGATAATGACTTTAGCCACAAGTACTTTTTTGAAACGCGTGGTGTGGTGAACCAAGGAGGACTTGGTAAAGTAAAATCACTCTTTATGATGTTCAAAGCAACTTTGCAAGCGATAAAACTTTTGAAAAAACATCAGGCAAAAGTCGTCTTTTCTGTAGGAGGATTCTCTTCAGCTGCTACAGCGTTCGCTGCAAAAGTACTACGCATACCTTTGGTGATACACGAACAAAATGCAGCACTGGGCTCACTCAATAAAATGTTGAAGCCTTATGCAACAGAGTTCATCTCCTCTTATTTGGAGGAGAGTCCCATCAAAGCTTATCCTATAAAAGAGATATTTTTTGAGAATGCACGTATTCGTCATGAAGCAAAAACCATTATTTTCCTTGGTGGGTCTCAAGGGGCTAAAGCGATCAATACACTGGCACTTGAAATGGCAGCAGAACTTCAGGAAAAAGGTATAAAGATCATCCATCAGGCAGGTGAAAAAAACTTGGATGATATAAAAGTAGCCTATGATGATCTAGGTATAAAAGCAGAAGTATTTGGATTTACCACGAAACTCGCAGAGTATATGAAAGAAGCAGATATTGCCATAGCAAGGGCAGGGGCCTCAACATTGTGGGAGCTTTCCGCTACAGCACTTCCTGCACTTTTTATTCCATATCCGTATGCAGCAAGTGACCATCAGTACTACAATGCACAGTTTTTGGTTGAAAAAGATCTTGCATGGCTTATGCGAGAAGATGAGATAGATAAAGAAAAAGTACTAGCATTGATAGATGAAGATTTAGATTTTAAGAGTCAAGGATTGATGGAGATCGTTGAAAAAGACGGCAGTGAGAAAATTGCACTTTTATTAAAAAACTTATCCTAGAATTTTGGGTTATTGGGTAGTTTTGAGTACTGTAATAAATTTATATGTTGCAGTTAGGTTATTTAGAAGTTATAATTATAAAACATGATATAATAAATTTATCACATTAAATCAAGTTTAGAAGGATAATTGATGAAGAAAATAATGGCAGCTCTACTGACTTTAGGTTCATTAACTTTGAGTCTACAGGCGTATGATCAAGCAGAGAGAATACAAGATATGCAAACCATGGAAATATCTATGGTAGAGATACAAAAAGGGATACTTTATAACAATAAAGCAATGGCACTCAAAGGTGTTGAAAGTCTAAAAAAAGCTTCACGTAAAGTAGAAGTAGATAAAAAAGAAGATATGGATTACAGTGCTTCTTTTGCTAAAAAACAGGCAGAAAATATCATTAGATATGCAGATAAACTGGAAGCAAGCATAGAAGCAAATCAGAAACATGCGGCAACTACAAACTATACAAAAGTATTAAATCAATGTGTCTCTTGCCATAATAAAATTAGAAAGTGGAATCAGTAACAGTAAAAGCGTATTGAACACAAATTTGACACAATTTATGGGAATACTATAAATATATTTTTATAAATAGGAGAAATGATGAAAAAGTTAATGGGTTTAATATTTGCCGGGGTAGCTCTGTTTGCATTGAGTGGTTGTGGTGAAAGTGATGACTATTATCCGGATGATTTAACTACTCTGTTTTTAGTGGACCAGGATGGTTACGCTTATGCAGATGTTCCATATATTTGTGAGTCTATGCGGGATTGGGATACTACTCGCCCTAATGGTGAATTCTCATTTTATCCTGGAGAAGATTGTGAGTTTGATTTTGATGGTCTTAATGGTGTTTATGGTGATGAATTTGATGATATTATACGTATAGTTGATTATACATATGATGGAAAAGGTGGTATACCGTACGAGTGTGTATATTTTGGTGCAAGTTCAACCTATAGTGATGGCAGCTTTGAATATGATATAGATGATGAGTGTGTTTTTTATCTCTAAGACTTAACTGGTTCCACCTCTCCCGAGGTGTAACCTATAGGTAGCATAAACTGTAATCTCAGGTTGAGTTATTTATGCATTTCACCTCAGGAGAGGTGGAAGCAGAAAAGTGTAACAAGAGCCAATTCTCTCTATTTAAAACCGATTATCTGACCCTTTTATCTCGAAATAACTACAATTTAGCTAAAATATCTCTAATTTATACAACACTATTTTAGGATATTTTTCAATGGATATTAGAAAAGCATATTTAGACTTTTTTCAAGCTAGAGGGCATCAGCTCATACCAAGTTCACCACTCGTCCCAGATGATCCAACACTCATGTTTACTAACGCAGGGATGGTACAGTTTAAAAACATTTTTACAGGTGAAGCACCTATTCCCGCAACACCTCGTGCCACTTCTTCTCAAACTTGTTTAAGAGCAGGCGGAAAACACAATGACCTTGACAATGTTGGGTACACGGCACGACACCACACACTTTTTGAAATGTTAGGGAACTTCTCTTTTGCTGATTACTTCAAAGAGGAAGCCATAGCGTATGCTTGGGAGTTCATTACGGGTGAGAAGTATCTTAATCTTCCTGTAGAAAAGCTATGGGTTACTGTACATGACAGTGATGATGAAGCTGAAGAGATGTGGAAAAAGCATATTTCTGCTGATCGCATCATGCGTTTTGGTGATGCGGATAACTTCTGGTCTATGGGTGATACCGGTGCTTGTGGTCCCTGTTCAGAGATCTTCTATGACCAGGGAGAAGAGAGTTTCTCTGGTCCTGAAGATAAAATGGGTGGAGAGGGTGATAGATTTTTAGAGATCTGGAACCTAGTCTTTATGCAGTATGACAGGGATGCACAGGGCAATCTTAATCCTCTTCCAAAGCCGAGTATCGATACAGGTATGGGGCTTGAGAGAGTTGTGGCTATCAAAGAGGGTAAGCTTAACAACTACCACTCTTCACTCTTTATGCCATTTTTAGACAAGATCGGTGAACTTGTAGGTACTCCATATGACTTTGATGCTGATAACTCTGCTTCTTATCATGTTATCGCAGACCACTTGCGTTCTTGTTCTTTTTTACTTGCGCAAGGTGTGAATTTTGATAAAGAGGGGCGTGGATATGTACTTCGTCGTATCATGCGTCGTGCTATCCGTCATGGTTACTTGCTTGGACTTCGTGAGCCGTTTATGTATAAGCTTGTAGATACCTTGGTTGACTTAATGGGTGGACAGTATGACTACCTTACATCTAAGGCTGAAGCGATCAAGACCTCTATGAAGCTGGAAGAAGAGCGTTTCTTTATGACCATCGAAGCGGGTATTAAACTCTTTAATGAAGAGTTGAAAAATACTACTGATGTATTTAACGGTGAAGTAGCATTTAAACTCTATGACACCTATGGTTTCCCTCTTGACCTTACAGAAGATATGCTTCGTGAGAAGAACATCAAGCTTGACACAGAAGCATTTGATACTAAAATGGAAGCACAAAAAGCACAGTCTAAAGCCAACTGGAAAGGTACGGGTGACGCAGCAACTACGGGTGATTTTAAAGCCCTTAAAGAGAAGTTTGATGTGAATGTATTTGTAGGGTATGAAGGTACCACTGCACAAGCAAAGGTTTTAGCACTGTTAGATGAAAACTTTACAGAGGTCACCAGTATAGACGGTAAAGGTTGGGTACTGTTTGATAGAACACCATTTTATGCAGAGTCTGGAGGTCAGACTGGTGATTGCGGCGAATTAAAAATTAAAAATGAAAAATTAAAAGTGATTGATACTAAGAAATTCCTTGATATGAATCTTTCTGAAGTAAAAGGAAAACTTACTGTTGGAGATAAGGTGGAGGCTGTTGTTGATAACAGTCGTGATGAGATAGAAAAACATCATTCAGCAACACACTTGCTTCATGCCGCACTAAGAGACATTTTGGGTGACCATATCTCTCAAGCAGGTTCACTGAACGATGATAAAAGATTACGTTTTGACTTCTCACATCCACAGGCTATGACGAGTGAAGAAGTCGCAACAGTGGAAGCATGGGTAAATGACAAAATAAGCAGAGCAATACCAGCTAAAACAGAAGTCATGAGTATAGAAGAAGCTAAAAATTCTGGGGCTATGGCACTCTTTGGTGAAAAGTATGGTGATGAGGTAAGAGTAGTGAGCATGGGTGATGCGTCTACAGAACTTTGTGGTGGTACACACGTAGCAAACGTAGCGCAAATAGGACTCTTTATGATAACCAAAGAGTCGGGTGTTTCTGCAGGTGTTAGACGTATAGAAGCTATCTGTGGGAATGCAGCTATCGAAAAGGTAAATGCACTTAGAGATGAATTAAACAATATTAAAACAGAGCTCAAAAACCAAAATCCACTAGTAGGGATCTCTAAACTCAAAGAGCAGGTTAAAGCACTTAAAAGTGAACTTGATTCAGTGATGAGCAGTAGTCAAAAAGAGTTGACAGCAGTTGAAGTCAATGGTGTCAATGTGATCGTCGAAGAGGTTGAAGGTGGTGACATCAAAGCAATGATCGATGATATCAAAAACAAGTATGAGAATGTTGCTGTGATGCTCTTCATGAAGAAAGGTGATAAAGTGATGCTTGCAGCAGGATCAAAAAACACAGTGATCAAAGCGGGTGACTGGATCAAGTTTGTCGCACCTATCGTTGGTGGTGGTGGCGGTGGACGTCCGGACTTCGCGCAGGCAGGCGGAAAAGACTCAAGCAAGATCACTACGGCACTGGAAGAGGCAAAAGTCTATTTGTCTGAGATTCTTGAGGGCGGAAACTAACAATGTACAACCACACTGTTGTCTTTTTGCATGTACTTTCGGCTTTTGTCTGGGTAGGTGGAATGATCGCAATACGTGTGGCAGTACATCCGGTACTGCAAAGCATAGAGGAGCCGAAGATCAAGCTGGGTAAGACTTTGGAGATCACCGGAAGACTTTTTCATCTGGTGATCCCTTTTATTGCAACGCTTTTGGCAACGGGATTGATGATGGCCATATCTTCCAAAGGACACCATGGCAGTTTGAAATCACTTTTTCTCTCAAAAGAGATCATCTGGACACTAATGACAGTGAATTTTACCTATATGTATTTTCAAAGAAGAGCGGCATGGAAACTGTTTGAAGTGGGAAAACTGCCTGAAGCCAAAGCAAAAGTAAGGTTAATTCCAAATGTGTTGTTGCCTGTCAATATATTATTGGGAGTTTTAGCACTTTGGCTGGGTTTGACTCTAAGAGGTTTATAGGGTGCAATATACTATATGATACATCTTGCTTCCAATTCCCAAAGTCGTGCTTTACTGCTTCGTAAGTTCGGCATTGATTTCATTCAAGAATCTCCTGACTACGATGAAGACCAGATCATAACAACAATTGCCAAAGATTTTGTCTATATAGCAAGTAAAGGTAAAATGGAAGCTGCCGTTAAAGAATTTGGTTTAGAGTTGCCGCTGCTTTGTGCAGACTCTGTCATTATGGCAGCAGATGGCAGCATCCTACGTAAAGCCAAAGATGTAGATGATGCAAGGCGTATTTTGAAGATACAAAGTGATTCAACTATCTCTATTGTCTCCTCCTTGCATTTCAGAACCAAAGAGTTGTTGTTTGTTGATACTTCTGCAACACATTACCACTTTGCAGAGTTTGAAGATGAGGATCTGGAAGCTTACCTTGAGAGTGGTCTCTGGAGAGGTAAAGCAGGTGCCTGTATGGTGGAAGGTTTTTGTAAAAAGTACATTAAGTCCGTTGAGGGATATGAGAGTACGGCAATGGGCTTGCAGGTTGAAGTTTTATTACCATGGTTAAAGGGTTTGAGTTAAATGTATGAAAATGAATTAAAAGCACTGAAAAAAGCAGGACGATTTAGAGAGCGTAAGATTTTTGATGTGAGACTGGATGATCTGGCTTCCAATGATTACCTGGGACTCTCACGCAATAAAAAGCAGTTTAAGAAAGCGGTAAAGCTTGTAGGTGAGTATACTACTGTAAGCTCTAAAGCCAGTATGCTTGTCAATGGGTATCATCCTATACATCGTATATTTGAGATGACTATGGCAGAGTACAATGGTTTTGAAGAAGGACTTGTTGTAGGTTCCGGATTTCTTGCCAATATGTCGCTAATAGAAGCGCTGGTTCGTAAAGGTGATATGCTGTTTATGGATGAAGAGTATCATGCTTCAGGTGTCATGGCGTCCAAGCTACTTGGTGAACAGGTAGTCACGTTTAAACATAATGATGTGGATGATCTGAGAGAAAAACTGGAAAAGTATCCGGCAAAAAGACAGATCATTGCAGTAGAGGGTGTCTACTCTATGAGCGGAGATCTTTGTGAAAAA
>Ga0209013_10005195_pt1 | contig 11253 bp, 13 predicted proteins | sample Cruoilmetagenom2_FD_187291 | JGI IMG/M metagenome (GOLD analysis project Ga0209013, IMG submission 187291) | Oil polluted marine microbial communities from Coal Oil Point, Santa Barbara, California, USA - Sample 2 (SPAdes) (version 2) | ecosystem: Environmental > Aquatic > Marine > Oil seeps ...
CCACGTCGATGCCGCCTATGGCGGTGGAGCCCTGCTTTCTGAGCGCCTCGCCGGCCACGTTCCGGCGCTGGAGCGGGCCGACTCCATCACCATCGACCCGCACAAGTGGTTCTTCCAGGCCTACGACATCGGCGGGCTGCTGGTGCGCGACGGCTCGCTGCTGGAGACCACGTTCTCGTACCGGCCCGAGTACTACCGCGGCAGTGGTGATCCGGACCGTGCACCCGATGCGCACGGCTCCGAGGAGCTCGACTTCTACCGACTGAGCATGGAGGGCACGCGCCGGCAGCGCTCGCTCAAGCTGTGGCTCTCATGGAAGCACCTGGGCACGCGTGGGTTGGGCCGGCTGGTGGAGAAGACGGTCGACCTGGCCGCGACCCTCGCCAGGCGCATCGAGGCCAGTGGCGACTTCGAGCTGACGGAGAAGCCGGAGCTTTCGGTGGTCTGCTTCCGCCATCTGCCCGATGGGCACGACGGGGAGGATGCAGCCGGTCGTGATGCGGTCGATATCCACCAGGACGCGCTGCAGGTCGCGCTCCAGCACAGCGGTCGTGGCCTCCTCACCACCACCCGCCTACGTGGCCGCACATGGCTGCGCGCCGGCATCCTGAACCATACCGCCACCGCAGCCGACATGGACATCCTGCTCGACGACCTGCGGGACCTCGCCGCCGGTCTCTAGCCCTCGGCTTCCTCCTGGCAGTCGCGGCAGACGCCGACGACGCTGAGGTGGCCAAGGTCGACCTTGAAGCCGCGCTTCCGGTCGAAGTCACGCACCAGGCCGTCGACATCCTCGGCGCCGATCTCCCAGGCGCGGTGGCAGACCGAGCAGTGCAGGTGGCCGTGTTCTCGGGTGGGGCGGACGTGGAACTCCTCGCGCCCATCGAGCCCGTGCGCATGGCGGATGAGGCCGATATCCTCGAGCACGTCGAGCGTGCGGTACACCGTCGAGGGCGTGGTCTCGGGATCCTGCTCGCGGCAGCGCTCGACCAGCTCCGCGCCGGTGATGTGACCGTCGGTCCCGGCCAGCACGTCGACCAGCAGCCGACGCTGCGGGGTCCAGCGCAGCCCCCGTTCGTGGAGGCGCTCCCGGACCTCGCCCCAGGTCGCCTCGGGGGCAGGGGAGTGGCTCGTGGTCGGCATCGCCGCAAGGATAGCCCTTCGGCTCATGGCGGGCATTATCACAACCACTTGCAATAACCACCGATGGCGAATAGCATCACCGGTGATGCCACTCGCGATCATCTCCCCGCGCGCCCTCGACTCCGCTGCCGTCTTCGGCCTGCACGCGCCCGACGGTTTCCTCTCCGTCCCGGTCGCCTTGCTGTTGTGGGTCGTGGCCATCGTCGTCATCGCCATCTCGGTGCAGCGCGCCGGGCGCTCGTTCGACGAGCGGGCCGTGCCACTGATGGGCATCACCGCGGCCTTCATCTTCGCCGCACAGATGATCAACTTCCCCATCCTCGGCGGTACCAGCGGGCATCTGCTGGGCGCTGTCCTTGCGGCCATCCTGCTGGGACCGTGGGCGGGCACGCTGGTGATGGCCAGCGTCATCGCGGTGCAGGCGTTGCTCTTCCAGGACGGTGGCCTGCTGGCGATGGGTGCCAACATCGTGAACATGGGCATCGTCGGCACCATCGGGGGCTTCGCCATCTACGTCAGCCTCTGCCGCCTGCTCGGGGGAGAGGAGCGCGGTCGCCTGCCGGCCGCTGCCATCGCTGCCTGGTTGGCCGTGATGCTGGGCGCTGCCGTCACGTCCGTCGAGCTCGCCGTCAGTGGCACCAGCCCGCTGGCCGTGGTGCTGCCGGCCATGCTCGGTACGCACATCTTCATCGGCATCGGCGAGGCGCTCATCACCGCCGGCGCGCTGGCGCTCATCCACAACGCTCGCCCCGACCTGCTGCAGCTGCGTGACGCCGGGCCCGGCCTGAAGGCTGCCATGGAGATGAGCGAGTCATGATCCGTCGCTACTGGTGGGTCGCAGGCCTGATGGTGGCCGCCGCGGTCGTGATCATCCTCGCGCCCATGGCTTCCTCAGACCCCGATGGCCTGGAGCGCGTGGCCATCGACAGCGGCTTCGCGGAGCAGGGCCAGGAAGCGGCCTTCGAGATCCTGCCCGACTACAGCGTGCCCCTCCTCGGCGACAGCCCGCTCTCGCTTATCGTGGCAGGCCTCGTCGGCGTGGCTCTCATCTTCGGCGCGATGTGGCTGCTGGGTCGTGCCCTTTCACGACGAGCCCATTCGGCCGACTGACAGCCCACACGCCAGCTCATGGAGCTCGATCGCTACATCCCCCGCCATAGCCCCGCGCACCGTGCCGACGCGCGCCTCAAGATCCTGTTCATCGTGGCCACCGTGCTGGGTATCGCGCTGCTGCCGGTCGGTGCGTTCGTGGCCTACGCCGTCGTCTGGCTCGTGCTCGTCGGTGCCTCGACCATCGCGCAGTTGGGCCCGCTCCGGCTGGCGCGCGGATCGTGGGTGGTGCTGCCGTTCGTGCTGGTGGCGGTGCCGTTGTTGTTCACTCGCCCCGGCGAGGTGCTGCTGACGTTCGAGTTGGGCCCCTTGGGCCTGACCATCACCGACGCTGGCCTGCGCGACATGCTCTCGATCATGGCCAAGTCGTGGCTGAGCGTGCAGGCGGCGCTGCTGTTGGCCTACACGACCGCCTTCGCCGATCTCATCGACGCGATCCGGGCGCTGAGCGTGCCGGCCATCATCGTGAGCATCATCAGCTTCATGTACCGCTACCTCGCGGTGCTCACCGATGAGGCCGGCCGCATGTCGCGCGCTCGCCAGGCCCGTTCCGCGGCCGCACCGACCGGCCAAACGGGTGGTTCGATGACGTGGCGTGCCCGGGTCACCGGGGCCATGGTCGGCTCGCTCTTCATCCGTTCCTACGAGCGTTCCGAGCGCATCTACGCGGCCATGCTGGCGCGCGGCTTCACGGGCACCTTCCACACCGCTGAGCTGCCACGCCCCGAGGGGCGTAGCCTGGCCTGGTTCGGGATCGCGCTGGCGGCCGTGGTCGTGTTCGTCATCGCCGTCAACCTGTGGGCCCTTCGGTGACCGAGCCCTCGAGCCCGGCTGGCGGCATCGTCATCGAGCACCTCCACTTCACCTACCCCGATGGCACCGAGGCGCTGCGTGGTGTCGAGCTCAGCATCGATCCGGGTGAGAAGGTCGCGCTGGTCGGCCCCAACGGCGCGGGCAAGTCCACGCTCCTGCTGCATCTCAACGGCATCCTCGGCGGCGGCCACGGCTCGGTGAGCATCGACGGCACGACCGTGGAGCCGGCCACGGTCAAGCGCATCCGCGCCGCGGTCGGCCTCGTCTTCCAGGATCCCGACGACCAGCTCTTCAGTCCCACCGTGCGCGAGGACGTCGCCTTCGGCCCCATCCACATGGGCGTGCCGGAGTCGGAGCTCCATCATCGCGTGGAGCGCGCTCTCGCCGCGGTGGGCATGAGCGGCTTCGAGCGTCGCGTGCCGCACCATCTCTCGCTCGGTCAGCGCAAGCGTATCTCCGTGGCCACGGTGCTCTCGATGGACCCGAGCATGCTGGTGTTCGACGAGCCTACGGCCGGGCTGGATCCGCGCGGCCGTCGCGAGCTCATGGCCGTGATGGCCTCACGGCCGGAGACGCTGCTGGTGAGCACCCACGACCTGGCCATGGTGGCCGAGGCACTGCCGCGCACGATCATCATCGACGAAGGCGTAGTGGTAGCCGACGGCCCTTCAGCCGAGTTGCTGCAGGACGAAGAGCTGCTGGAGGCACACGGGCTGGAGAAGCCCACCTGCTAGCGGGCTGGGCGCACGGCCTCCTTCCCATCGGCGGCGTGATGGACATCCGTCGCCGTGGGCGACGCTAGGCCACCTTGTGGTCACCGCTGCGACCGTTTCAGGGCGTGTATGCCGCCCGGAAGGTGCATTCCGGTGGTCTACCGTCGCTCCGAGCGACAACTGACTACAACGACCGAGTCGCCGTCGGCCTAACGTCGCTGGTGGCGACGGATGTCCATCGTGTGTGCCTCAACCACCGCATAGCGTCGCCCCGGGCGACGCAAGACCACAAGACCCCGCATCGACCGGCCGCACAGCTTGTTACTTGACGGTCACGGCCCTGGGCGGCTAGAGCGACGCTACGGGCGCGGGCCGCTGAGCTTGACGCGGTAGACCTGCCCGCCGAGCAGGTCGGTCATGAAGATGCGTCCAGCTGCGTCCTCGCCGAACGACGAGATGCGATGGCTGGTGACCCGGGAGAGCTTGACCTTGCCGTCACCGCCGAGCACGAACAGTCGCCCGCAGTAGTCACCGGCTACGTAGAGCCCGCGCCACGCCGCCGCACTCGGGCCCCGATGGACGTAGCCGCCGGTGACCGAGCAGCGACCGTTGCCGTGCGCGTAGTCGTGGATCGGGCGTGTCCCGAACGTGCAGGTCAAGCTGGTGTTGGGATAGCGACGCTTGCCCTCGCAGCGGCTCCAGCCGTAGTTCTTGCCCTTGCCGGCAGCCGTGCCACCTGCGTTCGAGCGGGCGCGGTCGACCTCCTCGCGCCGAGTCTGTCCGACATCGCCGATCCAGAGGTTGCCGTTCTTGCGGTCGAACGAGAAGCGCCAGGGATTGCGCAGGCCCCAGGCCCAGATATCGTTGATGCCGGACTTGCCGACGCGCGGGTTGGACCTCGGGGTGCGGTATCTCCTGGGGCCGCTCCCGTCAGGGTCGAGGGGATCGATACGCAGGATCTTGCCCAGGCGCGTGCCCAGCTTCTGGCCGTTGCCCAGTGGGTCACCACCGCTGCCGCCGTCGCCCAGCCCGACGTATAGGTAACCGTCGGGCCCGAACGCGAGGTGTCCGCCGTTGTGGTTCCCGTACGGCTGGTTCACCACCATCAGCACCCGTCGAGACGACGGGTTCGCCTTGCTCGATGTCATGCGTCGGTACTCGGCGATGACCGTGTCGCCCTTGTTGCCCGCGCTGCCCCTGCGTGTGTAGTTGACGTAGAAGCGACCGTTCTGCTGGTACTTGGGGTGGAACGCGAGGCCCAGCAGTCCGCGTTCGTTGCCGCCGGCCTTGCGGGGATCGTTGACCTTCGTGCTCAGGTCCAGGAACGTGCCCAGTTTCCTCCAGGTGCCGTCCCGGTACGTGGCGCGCTTGATCCGACCGGTCTGCTCGACGATGAAGACGTTCCTGCCGCCACCGGGCGCATGTGTGACCAGCACCGGGCGCGTGTAGCCCCCAAGCACCTGGGATAGCGACACGCTGCTGCTGGCGGCACTCGCCGGCACGACCATCACGGCCGCGGTGAGCGCCACGATGAGGAAGATGGCGACCGCTGTGCGTCTCTGGTGCATGGCTTGCTCCTTGATCCGGTGGGCGTGATGGCTAGTGGATGAGGTCGTCGAAGTTGCGACGGCAGAAGTGGCCTGTCGCCTCCAGGGCTTCACCGCAGAAGGGGCACACCGGCCCCCCACCGGCCACGATGCTGTTGGCTCGACGCGCGAACTGCTGCGCCATGTACGGGGTCAGCCGCACGCGCAGCACGTCGGGTCCGATGGGGGCGTCGTCGGGGATGTCATCCTCGTCGAGGTCATCGCCATCGCGCACGGCCGACTCGCCGGCGCCGGCATCGAAGGTCATCGAGCGGGCCTCCACGATGAGACGGTCGACGTCCTCGTCCCAGGCGATTACCAGCGTGCCCACCCGGAACTCCTCGTGGAGCGGCTGTTCGAGCGGGCGTTCGTCGGGGATGCCCGCCGGCCCCGCATCCATGGCGGCCAGGCCACGCCGCTCGACCTCGTTGATGACAGCCAGGACGCGATCGGCCAGCACCGCGACCTGCTCCTTCTCGAGCATGACCGAGGTGACACGGGGTCCCTGCACGGCCTGCAGGAAGAAGACCAGGTCGTCAGGCTCACCGACGGTGCCGGTGGCGAAACGGTCAGGCGTGATGAAGTCCCAGATGCGGCGCGTCATGCCCTCGAATCTAGCGGAGCTACCCCTCGTCGGTCGCGGGCGACGGTGAGCCTGGGCCGATGATGGCCTCGGCCTCCATCTCCACCTTCCAGCGCGGGTCGATGAAGCCGGCCACCACGATCATCGTGGACGCTGGTCGCACCTCGCGGAAGAAGCGGCCATGAGCACGGCCGGCTGCCTCCCAGTCGGCGGCATCTACCAGGAAGGTCCGGGTGCGCACAACGTCGGCCGCGCTTCCGCCGGCTTCCTCCAGCGCGGCCAGCATGATTTCGATGCAGCGCTCCGCCTGGCGCTCCACATCGGGATCGACGTTGCCGTCAGGCCAGTTCGGCGCCGTCCCGGCGATGATGACGCGGTCGCCCACCCGGACGGCGCGGCTGAAGCCGATCGGTTCCTCATAGGGCGAGCCCGATGACACGAGCCGGCGGTCAGGACGCTGCATTCGATACCTCCGGAGGTCCCTGCGGTCTCAGCTTTCGGGGATGAGGATGGTGAGGACGGTCGAGATGGCGCTGATGATGAACGAACCCATGGCGGCCGCGGCGATGGCCTCCAGTCCGAGCTCGGGCGGGTAGCCGCCGATGACGATGAGCGGGCCCCAAACGAGGTCGACCAGATAGGCCATGCCCAGCAGCAGGGCCGCGTTGAGCACGACCGAGAACATGCCCAGTGTGGCGATATTCAAGGGGATGCTCACGAGCCTGGCGATGGGTCGGATGAAGGCGTTCACGAACCCGAATACGAGCGCCAGCGCCACCAGCGTGATGAGGGTGCCCTCGGCGTCGTCGGCCCAGTCGATCTCGATGTCCGGCACCAGCAGCGCCGCCAGCAGCAGCGCCACTGCGAGGATGGCGGCGCGGATGAGGCGGGCAGTCACAGGCGCGGCCTAGAGCAGCTCGGTCAGCGATCCGACCACGAGGTCGGCCGTGTCCAGCGGCTCCCTCGGGTTGCTAGGCACGCCGATGCAGGTGAGGCCAGCCGACTGTGCGGCCCGGATCCCAGTCGGTGAATCCTCGACTGCCACCGCGGTCGTGGGGTCGATCCCCAGTCGCTCACAGGCCAGCAGATAGACATCTGGTGCCGGCTTGGGCGCAACCTCGTCGCCCGTGCTGATGGCATCGACATGCGGCCCGAAGGGCGTCTGCGCCAGGATCTTGTCCACGAGGGAGCGACGGGTGTTGGAGGCCAGGGCCACGGGCACCGTACCGCCGACTCGTTCGACGAGCTCCACCGAACCATCGGTCAGGTCCACGCCCTGGTCGACCAGGTCCCCGATGATATCGAGGTACTCGCCCTGCAGGCCGGCGATGCGCTCGGGCGGGAGGCCGAAGCGGCCGGCGAAATAGGTCACCGATTGCAGGTCGGCGGCACCGAAGACCGCCGCCTGATCGGCTTCGGTGAGGTCCCTGCCGTAGCGCTCGAACAGGATGATCTTGGCCTGCAGCCACTGCCGCTCGGTGTGCACCAGGAGGCCGTCCATGTCGAAGACCACGGCCGAATACGGGCCGGGGAGTCGGAGGGCTGGACGGACGGGGCTGGACAACGCAGAGCTCCGATCGGGTGTGGGGCCGTGGGCGTGGGACGCATCCTCCATCCTATCCGCACGGGCGGTGATGGGCGGCAAGTGCGGGCCGCTACGCCTTGGCCCTAGACTTGCGCGCGATGGAAGAACGCATCGGCCACGAACCGTTCAGCGATGCCTCCCTGACCTGGGACGGCGAGCCCATGCGCGGCGCGGACGCACCCGATCCCGACGCCATCCCCACCTCGGAGACCGAGCCCTTCGAACCCGGCCGCATCACGATGCGCTTCCGTGACAGCAACCACGCCCTGGTGGAGATGCCCTGGGATCAGCCCCTGGCACAGTGGTCGGGCCCCGACCTCGAGTTCGTGGACCTGCCTGTCGGTGCCAGCCGCCACACGGTTCGCTTCACGGTCCTCGACGGCAGCATCGTCGCGCTCAAGGAGCTGCCGCTCGAGGTTGGCCGGAAGGAGTACGACATCCTGCGGGAGCTGGAAGCCAGGGGCGCGCCCTCGGTCAAGGCTTGCGGCCTGGTGACGCGCACGGGCGATGACTCGTCGATCATCCTGACGCGCTACCTGGCCCGCTCGTTCCAGTTCCGACGCTTGTTCATGCGCCTGCCCGAAGGGGAGCGCAAGTACCGTGACCAGCTGCTCGATTCCATGACCGGCCTGCTCGTGGAACTCCACCGCATGGGCATGTTCTGGGGCGACTGCTCGCTGGCCAATACGCTGCTGATGCGCGACGGTCAGCGCCTGCAGGCCTACCTCGTCGACGGCGAGACCAGCGAGCTGCATGAGCGGCTCTCCGATGGCCAGCGCGAGGCCGACATCGAGATCGCCATCGAGAACGTGGCCGGCGACCTCGTTGACATGGGCGTCATGAACGGCAAGTCGATGGAGGAGATGGACGACGACTTCGAAGCGGCCCTGAGCCTCCGCGAGCGGTACGAGAACCTCTGGGGCGTCCTCCACCAGGACGTCACCATCCATCCCGACAAGCGCTACCGCGTCGACAAGCGGCTACACGATATCCACGAGCTCGGCTACGTCGTCGACGAGATCATCCTCGAGCCGGGCGACGACGGTTCCGAGGATCTGCGCCTGCGCGTCGCGGTGGCCGGTCGTGACTACCGCTCGCGGCGACTTCGCCAGTTGACCGGCATCGAGGCCGGGGAGGGCCAGTCGGCCATCCTGCTCAACGACGTGACCGCCTGGGCCGGTATGGGCTGGGCCGGCGACTGGGAGGCCAAGGAGGGCGCCAGCGGCCGCGTCCTGGCTCGTCGCGACGGCGCCCGCTGGATGCTTGAGATCTTCGAGCCGGTGGTGGGACAGCTGATCGAGGCCATGGGGGAGGACATCGACCACGTGCAGACCTACTGCGACCTGCTCGAGGTTCGCTGGCTGCTGTCTGAGCAGGCCGGTCACGATGTCGGCAACGAGATCGCCCTGCGCTCGATGGCCCAGTCCGAGACGCCGGCCGGGTCAGCTGCCCAGATGGCGGCCGTGGAGACTCCGACCGAGCCGCGTCGGCTAGGCTGGAAGCGACCATGAGCAAGCAGAGCAGGAAACGGCCACCCGCCTGGAAGCGCGCCGTCGTCAAGGGCGTGCGCCTGACGCCGTTGGGCAAGTCCGACGTGCCCAGTGGCGGTGCCGTGCGTTCCCGCTACGACGAACTGCAGCCGCCACCCGAGGCACCACCCGACTGGCCGGTCGGGCCGCCGGATTTCGTCATCATCGGGGCCCAGAAGTCCGGCACCACCTGGTGGCAGGGATTGCTGGAGAGCCACCTCGAGATCCACCGACCGCATCGCCAGCGTCGCGAGCTGCACTTCTTCGACCACTTCTGGGATCGATGGCCCACGCCGGAGCAGTTCGAGCTCTACAGGCGCTACTTCCCGCGACCGGCGGGCAGCCTCATCGGCGAGAAGACGCCCGGCTACCTGTACCAGCCCTGGGTGCCGCCGATGCTGAAGGCCGTGGCGCCCGACGCCAAGCTCATCGTGTTGCTGCGCGACCCGGTCGAGCGCTACATCTCCAACCTCGGCTTGCTCGCTCGCGCCGGCGTGCTCAAGGGTGAGGTCGGTGCCAACGAGCTGGGCACGCGTGAGCATCGTGTGGTGGAGGCCATGGAGCGCAGCCGTTACGCCACGCAGCTGTCGTGGTGGCTGGAGCACTTCCCGCGTGAGCAGCTCCTGCTGTTGCAGTACGAGCGGTGCGTGGCCGACGCGCAGTCGCAGCTGACGCGCACCTATGAGTTCCTGGGGTTGCGCGACCAGAACGCCTCGCTCGCGGAGATCAAGAAGGCCCGCAAGAAGGCCAAGGAGCACGTGGCCCTGCCATCCGGAGCGACCGGCTGGCTGGCCGAGTACTACGCCGAGGACGTGACCCGGCTGCGCGTGATCATGCCCGACCTCGACGTCTCGCTCTGGAAGAGCCTCCCGGCCGACGCCTGACCCGGTCGCTCCGTGGCCCAAGCGCGTGCGCGTCCAGGAGCGGCCCTGCCGTGGACCGGTCAGCCGAGGAGAGCTTCGATATCCCTGATCGTGACGAACGGGCCCGGCCTTGCTGCCGAGCGGTTCTCGATGACCTCGGTCTCGGGTCCGTCCGGGTCCCCCAGGGACGAGACCACGAGGGCGGCCTCGGTGAAGTCCTCCTGCCTGGTGTAGCCGTTCACCGTCACCAACGTGGTCAGGCTCGCCTTCGCTGCCGCCACCAGGCCATTCCCTGAATCCTCCACGACGATCGCTTCGGCGGGGCTGATGTGGAGGCGTTCCAGTGCCAGCAGGTAGATGTCCGGCGCCGGCTTCTTGCGTGGGACCACGTCGCCCGCCAGCACCAGGAAGTCTGCCGCTGCCGCCACTCCCACGGCGTGGTCGAGGATGGCTCGCACCGAGGCTTCTGCCGACGTCGAGCAGACTGCCAGCTGCCATCTCGCCCCGTGCGCCGCATCCACGATGCGCTTGATGCCCGGCCTAGCCGGAAGGCGCCCGGCCTTGACCATCTCGATGTAGATCTCCGTCTTGCGCCGGTGCCACTCTGCGACCGCGGCAAGCTGACCTTCCTGGTCGCTGGGCAGGCCTGCAGCGGCGATGAGCTCGGGGGTGAGCAGCGCGGCCATCCGCTCCTTGCCCCCGCCGATGCCCAGCGCGACGGCGTAATCGTCTTCGGACCAGCGCACCGGTAGACCGAACTCCGCGAAGGTCTGGTTGAACGCGGGCAGGTGCCCGTGGCGCTCGGTGTCAGCCAGCACGCCGTCGCAGTCGAAGATGAGTGCCGTCACGCGCGACCGTCTGCTCCGAACATGCCGATGAACTCGGTCGTCATGGCCATGATCCGCTCACGTACGTGGGCGAAGAGCCTGGGCGGGTCTGCGGCCTCGGGGTCGGCGGCCAGGTACTCCCGGTTGGCTTGCATGTACATGATCTTGAGGGCCGTGGAAACGTTGACCTTGGCGCAACCTCGCGCGATCAGGTCGCGGAACTGGGGTTCGGAGAGGCCGGTGCCGCCGTGGAGGGCCATGGGGATGCCCGTGGCCTCCACGAGGTCGGTGATGCGCTGGTGGTCGAGCGTGGGCTTGGCTCGGTAGAGCCCGTGAGCGTTGCCGATGGCCGGAGCGAAGATGTCGACGCCGGTGGCCCGGATGAACTCGACCGCCACCTCAAGCGTTTGCGTGGGCCCGTCCTCATCCGAGCCGGGCCCGTCCTCGACTCGGCGGAAGCCTTCGATCTCCCCCTCGACCGCGGCGCCCGTCCGTCCCGCC
>Ga0209013_10005197_pt1 | contig 11252 bp, 10 predicted proteins | sample Cruoilmetagenom2_FD_187291 | JGI IMG/M metagenome (GOLD analysis project Ga0209013, IMG submission 187291) | Oil polluted marine microbial communities from Coal Oil Point, Santa Barbara, California, USA - Sample 2 (SPAdes) (version 2) | ecosystem: Environmental > Aquatic > Marine > Oil seeps ...
CCCAGGACTTTTTATAAAACCTTCTGCATTTTTAATTGATGTATTATATGTAGGAATAAAATCAATAATCGCTTCGCCTATAACAATAACTTTTCTCATTTTTATCCTTCTTTCATCGTCTATATATTATCTATGATGTGCCTTATTTCACTTTAAATTGATCTGTTTGATGTTTTAGTTTCATAGCCATATCACTTAAACCTTCCATACTTGCTCCAATTTCTTCAAATGAACTTGCTTGCTCTTCTATAACGCCATTAATATTTTGTACCGTGCTTGCGTTACCTTGAGCTGATACTGATATTTCGTCCATTGCCTTTGTCATTTCTTCTGCAACTTGTGACTGTTGCATTGAGGAATTAGATATCATTTCTATTTTCCCATTAACTTCTTTTACAGATTCTAAAATGTTTTTAAATTGTTCCTTTGTCGTATTTGATTTTTCTACACTAATTTCTACAATTTTTTGACCTTCTGTAATTGCTATATTTGCACTGTCTGATTTGTTTTGAATTTCAGATACTAATAAAGTAATAGATTGGGCTGATTTTTTGCTTTCTTCTGCTAATTTACGAACTTCATCAGCTACTACTGCAAATCCCCTTCCTTGATCACCTGCTCTAGCTGCTTCAATAGCTGCATTTAAAGCTAAAAGATTGGTTTGTTCTGAAATACCCGTTATTACTGAAACAATTCCACCAATTTCATCAGATGTACATTTAAGTTGTTTGATAGAAGTATAAACTTCATTCGTTGATTCTTTTACTCTGTTATTTGCATCTACAACTTCTAATATATTTTTCTCACCAATACTTGCAGCTTCTAAAATATAACGACTACTTTCAAATGCTTTTTTTGATTCTTCTGAAATAACTTCTGTACTACTTGCTAACTCTTCAATACTAGCTGTTGTTTCTTCAACAACACTTGCGTTATTCCCCGAACTATCTGATACATTTGCTATTCCATTTACTAGTTCTTCTATGCCTTTATTTGTTTGTTCCATACCTAAAGATATCTGATTTGATGATTCTGCTAAGACATCTGCATTTTCTTTTACTTGTACGACTAATTCTTGAATTTTTTCTATAAATAAATTAAACCATTTTGCTAGTTCGCCTATTTCATCATTTGTATTAGTATTAAGTCGTTTTGTTAAATCACCTTCACCCTCTGCAATATCTTTCAACATATTTATTGTTTTACGAATTGGCTTAATTATGTTGCTTGCAGCCAAATATAAAATACTAAGTATTACGACTATAGAAATAAATCCTAATCCCATAGAAAAATCTCTAATTGAATTTGCATCCTCTAATATTTTATTCATTGGTATACTTACTGCAAAAGACCATGGTGTTTTTGTTTTTCCAACATTTATTGGTGTGAAATATCTATAAACTTCTTCTTTTGTAGAATTAGAAGTAAGAATAATCTCATATGATTTACCTTCTTTTATATCTTTTTTAGCTTCTATTCTTTCTTTTGTATCCCCTATATCTTTTCCTATATGATCTAAATCTTTATGTGCCACATATACACCATTATTTGAAATAAGTGCAGCATAACCTGTGTCAAAAGGTTTTATTTCAGAAATGATTTTTTGAAGATTATCTAGTGTATAAGTAACACCTACTACACCTATGAATTTTCCTTTATCCATAATGGGTACCGCTACATCTATCATTAATACATCTTTTCCATCTACATCAAACGCATAAGGATTTGTAATGGTCTCTTCATGTGTTTGTTTAGGAATTACATAGTAATCTTCATCTTTAAAATTGGCTGGATATACATTAATACTCCCATTTTCCCTATTCCAATAAGAATCAAATTGGCCTTTTTCATCATCTTTTCCATCTAAAGCATTTGGTTCCCAAATATTCCAAACGCCTTCGAAATTTGGATTTTCCACTAGTACATTTTTCAACATACTATTTATAGCTTCTCTATCTGTTTTTTCTGCATTTTTCAACCCACTAAAGGCTTGTGCCAATGTTCTTGCAGCATCCATAGCAACCTCAATTTCACCTTTAACATAATTTCCATAATTCTGTGCTGTCTCTTTAGCTATTTCAAACGAATTTTCTTTTGCCATATTATTTGATTTAATTGCTACAAATGAAATTGTAGTAATAAAAGAAATCAAAACAGCGATTCCAATCATAGTTATAAGTTTTGTTTTTAAGCTTTTAAAGTTAAACATTATATATCTCCCTCGTCTTTATGCTTTTAAGTTTAATTTAGGTTATTAAAAAGTATTTTTTCACAAAAATAAAAACACTTCAAAATTACAAGTGCCTTTTATTTTACCATATTTTCTCTTATCATTAAACAAAGATATTTTCATTTTACAAACTTATATAAATTCTACAACTATTGTTAAATATTATTTATATTTCAATAATTCATAAAACATTCTTTTAGCGCATTAATCATTTTAACATTTGCTTGCCTATCTTTAACTGCAACTCTTACATGATTTGGCGTTAGATGCGTAAACCCATCCGGTGTTCTTATTAGAATACCTTGCTCTAGCATTAAAGATTTTAATTTAGCTGAGTCCATGTTTTCTTTAGTCATTTTTAATAGAAAAAAGTTTACATCAGAAGGATATACATATAAGCCATTTATAACTTTTAATTCATTATATAAGAATTCTTTTTCTTTAATGATCCATTCTCTTGATTTATTTATATAGTCCTCATCATTAAATATACTGAGTGATGCAATAACCGCAGCTGTATTAACATTCCAAGGATCTAATCTATCCTTTATTTGGGTCATAATCTCTTTATTAAAAGTTACCCCATAACCTAAACGTATGCCTGGCATTCCAAAAAATTTGGTTGCTGCTCTAACTACAAATACGTTTTGATTATCTTTTAGTTTTGAAACCATACTGCTACTTGGGTACTCACTAGTAAATTCAATAAATGCTTCATCTATTATTAGATAGCTATTTACTTTATCTAATGCTTTTGCTATAGATTCTATTGACTCTATATCTGTTATTGTTCCTGTTGGATTATTAGGATTACATATTATAAGTAATGAGTTTGGCTTAATATGATCTATTATTTTTTCTACTAGTAACTTTCCTGTTACATCATCATAGGATCTTATTTCATTAACAGGTACACCTTTCAGAGATGCTGCCCTTCTATATTCAGAAAATGTAGGGGAAGCTATAATTACTTCCTTTATATCTAATGAATCCACTGCTTTATAAATTATTTCTACAGCACCATTTCCAAGTACCACATGCTCTGCCGAATTAACGCCTATATATTTAGCTATTATTTCTCTAGTTTCTCTATATGTAATATCAGGATACTGTGTAAATGCATTAATATTTTCATTCAACATTTGTTTAAACGTTGGTGGTACTCCGAGTGGGTTTATATTTGAACTAAAATCTAATACATTACTATCAAGCTGATAAATATCTCCGCCATGAAAGTTCATATTGTCGCCTCCTTTATAAATAAGCTGGTAAGTATATTAGTGAAAACAAAACTAATGCGACTATAGATGAAACATACATTAGTTTATTAGAAAGCTTTATATCTTCATAAGTTACTTCGCGAGTATTATCACCTATGGTTGGTTTATGTACTAGTTCACCAAAATAATAATGAGCTCCTCCAAGTTGAATGCCTAAAGCCCCTGCCGTTGCAGCCTCTGGATAGCCACAATTAGGGCTACTATGATTTTTTCTATCTCTTAACAAGATTTTAAAGCTTCTCTTCATATCAAGCTTTAGTATTCCCGATGCGATAACTAATAACAATCCAGTTATTCTAGCTGGTATATAGTTTGCTATATCATCTAACTTTGCAGAAACACAACCTAAATGTAAATACTTTTCATTCTTATAACCTACCATTGAATCAAGTGTATTTATAGCTTTATAGGCTAAGGCGAGTGGTGCCCCTCCTATAAACATATAAAACAAAGGCGCTATTACGCCATCTGCTGTATTTTCTACAACAGTTTCTAGGGTAGCTTTTGCAACTTCATTAGCATTTAGTTCCCCAGTATCTCTACCTACTAAGTATGATAGAAGTTTTCTAGCTTCTGGTAAATCCCCTTCTTTTAGAACATTATAAACTTTAGTACTTTCATCCTTTAAGCACTTAGTTGCAAGTGTTGTCCAAAGCAATATTATATTAATAAAAATGAATAAGTATATATGCACTTTTGCTGCTAAAAATAGTATGAGCAAAGTAATTAAATAAGTCAAAAGTACTGTTGAGATAGTAAGTACTACCCCTCCTATTTTTAATCCTTTATCCGTTGATGTTTTCTTTCTAATAAATTTCTCTGCACTACTAATATATTTTCCAATAAACCTTACTGGATGAGGAAACCAGTAAGGATCACCAATAATCAAATCAATTAAAAATGCAATCCAAAAACTAAACATCAATACCATCCTTTAAAATACGATAAATAGATTCCATATCTATATTATTTCGAACTATATCAGCTAGTTTATCATATTGTTCTTCTTTATAATTTTGATAGTCTACTACTTCCTCATTAAATTCCTCCATACCTCGAGCTTGACGTATATTATTTAATAAGCTCCTAGTAAAATCTGTGTTATCAAATATACCATGTAGGTATGTTCCAAATACAGTATGATTTTGATTAACTGCTCCGTCATCTACATCTGTAGAATTAAGTCCATTTCGTGTATTTATATGGATAAGAGGTGAACACTCTTCTAAAACTTGGGTCCTTCCCATATGAATCTCGTAACCTTTAATAGGGCTATTAAATATGATATCAGAGCCCCCAGAAAGTGTAGTAACTTTTTCTTCTTCAAATGTTGTTATTATAGGTAGTAGTGAAAGTCCTTCTACTTCCTCTATTGATGATTCAACTTTAAGTGGGTTTTTTATTGTTTTTCCAAGCATCTGGAATCCACCACATATACCAAACACAAAACTTCCTTTGTTATGAGCATCTATTATTTGTTTCTCCATTTTACTTTCTCTAAGTTTATTAAGATCATCAATTGTACTTTTGCTTCCAGGTATGATAATTAAATCTGGATTCCCTAGTTTATCATCTAAATCTACGAATCTAAGTTTCACATCATTATGAAGTTTTAATGCATTAAAGTCTGTAAAGTTAGATAGTTTTGATAGTCTTATTATAGCTACATCTAGATCACCCTTTGCATTATCACTATATTTACTCCAATCAACAACACTATCTTCGTCCTCTAGATTATGATTAAAGTAAGGTATAACACCTAGTACTGGTATATTTATAAGATCTTCGATCATTTTAAGTCCTGGTTTTAAAAGTTCTACATCTCCTCTAAACTTATTAATAATGACTCCTTTAATCATTTTTTTCTCATCTTCATCCATTAGCATAACAGTTCCGTATAATGAAGCAAAAACCCCACCTTTATCAATATCACCAACTAATATTACTGGTGATTCTGCCATCTTAGCCATACCCATATTAACTATATCTTGCTGTTTTAGATTTATCTCAGCAGGACTTCCTGCTCCTTCTATTACTACTATATCATTTTCGTCTAAAAGTTCATCGAATGTGGCTTTTATCATTTTTTTCAACTTAGGTTTGTATGCGAAATACTCAGTTACATCCATATTTCTATGTACCACACCATTTACTATTATCTGTGAGTTATGATCAGTAGTAGGTTTTAATAGTATAGGATTCATCTTAGAACTTGGTACTTTTCCTGCTGCTTCTGCCTGCATGACTTGTGCTCGTCCCATTTCATGACCTTCTGGTGTTATATATGAATTTAATGACATGTTTTGTGATTTAAATGGTGCTGTGTTATATCCATCTTCAGTAAATATTCTACACAGTGCTGCTGCTAAAATACTTTTTCCAACAGATGATGCTGTACCTTGTAGCATTATACTTTTTTTCATGGTGTTCTCCTTCTAAATTTCACTTATTTATTTAATCTTCACAGGTATACCAGCTACTAATAGATATACTTCATCTGCTTGTTTAGCTATTATCTGATTTATTCTACCAGCAATATCTCTAAATGCTCTCCCTAAGCTTGACTCTGGTACTAATCCACTTCCTAGTTCGTTTGTTACCATTATAAGGGTTAGATTTTTTTGTTTTGCTACATCTATTAGTTTAATAAACTCATTTTTTATAAAGTCTTGTATTTTATCTAACATAGCTATTTCTATATTATTCTCATCAAATTCAGGATATTCAAATATATTATTTGTAGTCATTACTGTAACACAATCAAGAAGTACCCCTTGAAAGTTATCGCCTTTTTCATTTAATATTATATCTAAATCTTTATATCCTTCATATGTAAACCATTCACTCGGTCTTGACTCTTGATGTTTTTTAATCCTATCTTCCATCTCTTCGTCAAATGGTATTGCAGTTGCTATATACATAATATTTTCGCCTGAATTTTTAGCTAATTCTTCAGCATAAGTACTCTTGCCACTTCTTGCTCCACCTGTAACTAATATGATTTTACCCATTGTTAATACCTACCTTCTATTTAAACATTTTATTGTGCAGTGATTTCTTTCATCAATTTGAATATGACTATAAGTCCCCTGCTCAAATTCAAAGTTCCAATATCCATCTTCATTAAGTTTTAATAAATAGCTTACTATTATTCTTAAAACGCCTTGATGAGCGACTATTAAAACATTTTCATCCTTATATTTATCTGTTAAATGCTTTGTAAATTGAACGACTCTTTTATACAAGTCTATAAAGCTTTCTCCACATGGTGGTGCTGTATTTTTCCAATCAATACACCATTTATTAAATATATCACTATTTAAATCCTGAAGTTGTTTGAAACTTTTATTTTCCCAATCTCCAAAATTAATTTCTTTTATTCTATCGTCTAGTATGATTTCTTTATTATTATTTATTATTTCTTTTGCGCTACTTATTATTTGGGCAGTGTTTAAAGCTCTTTTAAGTGGGCTTGATATTAGATATTCATAATCAATATTTTGACTTATTTTCTTTACATAATTAGCTTGTTTTATTCCCTCTTCTGATAGCCCACAATCCGTCCAACCATAATAAACTCTCTTCACATTTAAAGTGCTTTGTCCATGTCTTACTAAGTATATATTAGTCATATCTATCTCCTAATTCGTACTCTTTATTAGATTAGATTAAATGTAAATAGTGCTAGTATCTCTATTACTTCATTTGCTGCTCCTAGTGTATCTCCTGTCATTCCATCGATTCTTTTGTAAATATATCTTTTAAATAATAAAGAAAATATAGTATATACACCAACTAATATTAATCCTTTTATTCTTAAGGTAACTCCAAATATCGTTATCCCAATTATCATACATATAACTGTTGGTAACTTTGTCATTTTATCTAAATATAATCCAGCTAAGCCTTTTTTTCTTGCATACTTAGATATGTATATTAATAATCCTACCTGAGTTTTTGCAGCTATTGGAGCAAGTATAATTGCATATAATATAAAGCTGCTAGGTATTGTACTAAGTAAAACGTATCTAAAAATATAGTCAAATATTAAAGCTATAGCTCCGTTAGTTCCTACTCTACTATCTTTCATTATTTCTAACATTTGTTCCTTCGGTCTAGCTGAATATATTCCATCACATGTATCTGCTATCCCATCTAAATGAAATGCTCCTGTGACTAAAGTATTAGCTAATAATACACAAACTATAGGGAAAGCTCCGCCTATAACATTACTTGTTAGTAAATATACCCCTGCATTAATAAATCCTATTATCACGCCTACTAAAGGATAATAAGCTACCCCTTTTACAAACGAATCTTCTTTTACATCTATTGTAATTGGAATAGGTATTCTAGTTAAAAACTGAATCATTAGTATAAAGTTTTTCATATTTTCATCTACCCTTCACGTATATCTATCGTATAATCATCATCTACTCTTCTTACCTCTGCTGCTGTCAATTCAGTATCTGTTCGTATATCTATCATATAATCATCATCTACTTCTAGGTCTCCAAATGTTGCCATATTATTCATAACAGCGCAAGCTGATTCAACAATATGAAAAGCTAGTGGACATCCTGATCCTTCTCCTAATCTCATATCCATCAGTAACATTGGTTCAAGTTTCATTTCTTTCATTATATATAAATAGGCTCTTTCTGTAGAACAATGAGAGCATATCATATAATCTTTTACTGTGTTGTTTATTTGATAGGCTGCATATGCTGCTGTTGCTGAAATTACGCCATCTATTACTATAGGTACTCTTAAATATGCAGCTCCTAAATAACATCCTACTAATCCTGCTATGTCAAATCCTCCAACTTTAGATATAACATCTATTGGATCATTACAATCTGGATTATTTATTTTTATAGCTTTTTCTATTGTTCTTTTTTTGAGTAATAATCCTTCATCTGTAAGTCCAGCACCTTTTCCTACTGCTTCATCTGAAGTACATTTTGAAAATGCCATTAACACAGCACTACTAGTACTTGTATTACCTATACCCATTTCTCCTGTACCAAATAAGTTATACCCCTTATTTGCTAAATCAGTTATTGTTTCTATTCCAATTTCAATTGCTTGTATAGCTTCTTCTCTTGTCATTGCATTTTCTTTAGCAATATTATTTGTACCTTTTCTTATTTTTTTATCTATAATTCCTGCGTAATCAATATTAGCTTTTATTCCTATATCAACTACAAAAACGTCTGCTCCTGCTTGTTTTGCTAAAACACTTACTCCTGAGCGCCCTTTAGCCATATTTATCGATTGTATTGCTGTTACTTCCTGAGGAGTACTTGCTACCCCTTCTTCAAATACGCCATTATCTGCTGCCATTACTATCGTACATTTTTTATTGATAGTATTATTTATATTTCCTGTTATCCCTGCTAATTGTACTGATATATCTTCTAGTTTACCAAGACTACCTACTGGTTTAGCCAAAAAGTCTTGCCTTTCTTTGGCAAGTTTTATGCTTTCTTTGTACAAAGGCTTTATTCCTTCTACTGTTTTTTTATATAAATCCAACTTTTATCCCCTCTTTCTGATTTTTTATTCGTTATTCGTCCCACTTTTAACAAGTATAACATGTGGTTTACCACTAACTGGATTTTGATTAACTAAACATATGACTTTATAAACTTCTTCAATATTTGTATATGTAAAAACTTTTTCTGGCGTATCTTTTGCAAATATTTGACCTTCATTTAGTAATACTACTTCATCACAAAATTCTGCCGCTAAATTTAGATCATGTAATACACAAACCACCATTATGTTTTTTTCTTTTGCCAGTTTTTGTAATGTTTCCATTATTGCAAGTTGATGATGAATATCGAGTTGTGATACTGGTTCGTCTAAAAGTAGTATCTGTGTACTTTGTGATAATGCTCTTGCTATAATGACTCTTTGCATTTCACCACCACTTATTTGTTTAATACTTCTATCTTTAAATTTATAAGTTCCGGTTATCTCCATCGCTTCATTACATATTTTTGTATCTTCATGAGTTTCCGTTCCGAATTTTTTAGTATATGGACTTCTTCCCATATGAACGATATCTTCAACAGTAAATTCAAAATCAATTGCTGTATTTTGTGGTACAAAAGCTATTGTTTTTGCTAGATTTTTTAATGAATACTCTGTAATGTCCGTTCCTTTAACATATACTTTTTTCTTTTGTGGTTCTAATAGAGATGCTATATTTTTAAGAAAGGTGGATTTACCTGAACCATTTGGTCCTGTGATACCATAAACCTTACCTTTTTCAAAATCAATATCTATGTTTTTAAGTATTTTTCTTTTATTATATGAAAAATCTAGATTTTGTACATTTATAGGGTTATTCATTAATTAATAGCACCTCCTTTTCTTTTGTTTATTATTAGTAAATAAACGAAAAATGGAGCTCCAAATAGTGATGTAATTATTCCTACTGGGATTTCAGCAGGAGCAGCAATTGTTCTGGCTAATGTATCACATATTATCATAAATATAGCTCCTCCTATTGCTGAATAAGGAAGTAAAACCCTTTGATCTGCGCCTGTTAAAATCCTCATTATATGTGGTATAACTAGCCCTACAAAACCTATTACCCCACTTACCGAAACACAAGCAGCTGTTATTAATGAACATACTATTAATAGTATTTTTTTGGTTTTTTCTGTATTCACGCCTAATGTTTTTGCTGTCTCTTCTCCAGTAGAAATAACGTTTAGTTCTTTGGCATAATACATTATAATAGAAATCCCAAATATAGATATAGGTAATATTACCTTTACTTTTGTCCAGTTTGCAGCTGATAAACTCCCCATTGTCCATCTAACTATCATTTCTATTTGATCTCTATTAAATATCATTAATAGTTGTGTTAGAGCACTACATATAAAACTTACTGCGATTCCTGCTAAAATCAAGGTTATAACTGGTATTTTATTACCTGTTTTTGCGATATTATAAACTAGAAATATTACAACTGCCGCACCAATGAAGGCACTTATAGTTGTTAACCCTATTCCCTTATAATAACTCCCTGCTCCTACAGTAATAGCTAGTGCAGCACCTAGTCCAGCTCCTGATGAAATACCGATAATTCCTGGGTCTGCCATAGGATTTCTTAACATCCCTTGAAGTGCTGAACCTGCAATAGCAAGGTTCATCCCTATTAAACCTGCTAAAATAATTCTTGGCATTCTAATGATTGTAACTATACCTATTTTATTACTGCTTATTTGTGTCAAATCAATATATTTACCTATACCAGGTATTCTTGATATTACTATTTTCATTGACTCAGTAAATGATATATCTGCACTTCCCATTGTTGCTGATATTAGCATTATTACAAATAATAATGCTAATAGAACAAAAAATATTATTTTATATGTATGTTTTTTTTCTATAAAGCTCATCTAGAATTCATCTCCCAACTTTAGGCATGATTAAATAGTAAACAAAATAGCCTGCTAAATTGACTAGTTTATTATTTAGTTGTTCCTTATTATTTAAAACTATTAGGATGTAGTATTTTTGCCATCTCAAGTAGCCCTTCTGAAACTCTTGGCCCTTGTCTATCTATTTTGTTGTTATCTATCTCATAAACCTTACCTTCTTTTACTGCTGTAAGTTGTTTATAATTTTCGTGTTCCATAAAGGCTTTTTTAGTATCATAATACTTTGATGCCATTATTATTTCCGGGTCTTTTTCAACGAGTTTTTCAAGACTATATGCC
>Ga0209013_10005198_pt1 | contig 11252 bp, 12 predicted proteins | sample Cruoilmetagenom2_FD_187291 | JGI IMG/M metagenome (GOLD analysis project Ga0209013, IMG submission 187291) | Oil polluted marine microbial communities from Coal Oil Point, Santa Barbara, California, USA - Sample 2 (SPAdes) (version 2) | ecosystem: Environmental > Aquatic > Marine > Oil seeps ...
AAATTACTGAAAAATTCTCGCCGCTATATACGGGTGCAACATCACTTACTTATTGTTTTTTTATGTTCTTTTTAATTTCACCTGCTTTTTTTAGCATTTTCGCTTCTACTTCATGTAATTTTTTAACCAGAACAACCTCGGCTTTTTTTGCTTCTTTCAAGGCAGCCACCCTGCCTTTTTCAAGGTACTTTACAGCGGATTCATAGGTGTCGTGTATTGCCTTGGAGTCTTTAATGATCTTAGACGCTTCATCCCTGGTCTCCCGGATTGACGTCATTAGGTCTTTGTTGTGTCCCGCTGGTTTATTGGCTTTCCTCTCCTGGAAGGCATTGATTTTTGCCTGGATCACCTCCTGGAAATCTGCGAGCTGATCTTTTGCGATGAGCACCCGGGTATCCATTTCTGCCAGCATTTTCATCTGACGATCAATGTCCCTTGCCAACGTTTCCAGATTCTTTGCGCTAATCTTACTAACTTCATCTTGATCGAGTGAAGTTTTACTGGTGACAGCCTTCTTAACGGCTGCCTTTTTAACCGCTGTCTTCCTGGTGGTAGTCTTTTTAGAAGCAGATTTCTTAACTGCAGGTTTTTTAGAAGCAGTCTTCTTAACCGCAGATTTTTTAGAAGCAGCCTTCTTAATCGCAGATTTTTTAGAGGCAGTCTTCTTAGAAGCAGATTTTTTATCGGTGGGGTTCATCTGTCTGTCCTTGTGATTTATCTGATCAAGAGTGTATGCCTATACTACATTTTGATGTGACCAACGGCTACTGGGTGACCCCATATTTGCATATCTCTGATCAGACCGGCCACAACCAGGCGAACGATCCCGCAACCACCAAACCATAAATCAAAGCATCGAGTAAGTACTTCGCGGTGGTGGACCAGGGGTGTCCGTACCAAATGCTCATCGGAATAACGGCCCAGCCAAAAGCCAGAAAGCTGACGGTAGAGACAAAACGAAATACGACCAGGTAATCAGCACCCGCGGTGAGCACTTGTGTGGCGCAGTACGCAATCAATATGCAGCCAACCAGGAAAAAACCGATCTGTTGAGGCATCAGCTTGCCCATATTCGGCAGGCCAATTGGGAACACAGTAAGAATAGCGACAGGTCCCTTATTAAATTTTTCCTGGACCTCCGGCTTGTTCATTTCAGACATCTCAGCACAGTAGGGAAGCGTATGAATGCCAAGTTTTGGTGAACCGTTTCTAACGGCCGTCATGACTTCTTCCTCATTCGAAAGTGCTTGATAATCAGAGTTGTGATACTTGGCCACGACGTGAATGAGGGCGCTCGCGATCCATGCCAGAAACGTACCGAGGACGATTGGCATCCATAGTTGTAGTAGCGTAATGGTCACTTGATTCTCCCGTTTGGTTTTTCTTGATTGTACGCCAATATAAAAAAACAGGATCAGAGTGAAGGAAAAGGGCTCTGATCTGTTGCCCTTGTATTCCAGGAAATTGCAGTAAGATCAAACCAATGTTCAGAATATTTACGGTCAGAGTAATAGTATCCGGACTTCTTATTATTCAAAGTGCTATCGCTTAATCGCCTTAAGCACGACAAATTTATTGTTCGCTGCAACAACAAAGCAATTCCCAAACAAGCGTTTAAGGCTGTTGAAATAGCCAAGGTGCCGGTTCGCAACCACCCAAAATTCTCCGCCTTGTTGTAAGGCCTTTTTTGCATCTCGAAACATTTGCTGTGCGATGAAATCACCAACCACATTGTGTTGGTGAAAAGGAGGGTTACAAAGAATTACTTCATAGTGTTCAGTAGCGGCGCTCGACATGCAGTCATCGGCGATGAACCGGGCGCTTTTTTCAGGAAAAGCACGGTAGAAGTTTGTTTTGGAAGAAGCCAGGGCCATAAACGATTCATCGTAAAAATCGACTTTGGCCGTTGGGCATCGCTCCGCTGCTATCAAACCGACAATACCATTGCCACAACCCAGGTCGGCGATGTTTATTTCGCTTGCCTGGTTACGTTCAATATCCGTTTCAAATGCTGGCAGGTTAGCCAGAAAAAAACGTGTACCGATGTCCAGGGATTCACGTGAGAAAACGTTGGCATGGTTATCGATTTGGTAGTCGGTGTTCTCCAGGCGGTAGGATAGGGGATAAGGAGAAGCACCCGTTTTGTCGCTCAACTCAGGCATACAGAAAATCAACCGGGCTTTCTTTTTTGCCAACGAAGTTTGAGTGCGACCGAGGATTTTCTCGAACAACTTAAACACTGCCGCCGGCATGTACTTAACCATTCCTGCTGCGATCACTTGCGTGTTCGTCGTGCATACTTGCCGATAGCGATAAAGTTGATCTTCCAGTAAGGCCAGCGACTTGGGCAGCTTGATCAACAGGTAATCCACCTCGCCTTCGATGGTGTCCAGGCTGGTATGCCAGCTTATTGAAGCATCAGACAGGTCATTTGCCGCAAGATTTTTCCTGGTCGCTTGCTGACTTAAAAAAGAGTCTGTCGCAAACTGAATTGGATACCCTGGTAAAGCTGTCGTTAAAGAGACAGTTAACGCGCCATACTGATCATTAACGATCAAAAAGCGCTTGTTCGGTGCTGGCGTTTGCTCGGCCAAATGCGCCAACAAGAGTTCATCCGCTGCATCCCAGGCGCGTAAATTTTGTTCTTTCCTGGAATTTGTGCGCGAATGGCGAGAAAGCGTTATTTCTCCAAAGCCCGTGCAAAAGTGGGTATCTTCAACAGCCATTGTTCATCGTTGAGTGTTAGACAGGTGAGAGCGAAAAGGGCTCTGACCCCTTATTTCCTTAATATATTTCCAGCGCCTTTCTCAGGGTATTTTCCACTCCAGGTCCGTTAGAGACCGTAACAGCAAAAGGCCCAATAGAAAGGTCACGCGTTTTGATCGTAACAACGAGTCGGGTTCCTGCCTGATTGACTGAAGGCGAATATTTCCTTCCTGCGACGACGATGACGGACCCTGTAAGAAACCCCGTGCCGCTTACCGTTATTTCCACTTCACGGGTGCCGAACACGACTGATGATGGCTCAACGTCAGAAATGCTTAGCTCAGGGGTGGATGGAATGATACCTGGGTCCGTTGGAATGTTTTTAGCGGCAATTTCCTCATCAACGCCCTTTGTATCAACTTCCCCTGATTGGCATGGTCCTGTGCAATCGTCTCCAATTTCAGCCTTCCCGCCATCGCTGGTTTCGACTACATTCAGGACGCCATTTTCGCCTGTCTCACTACAAATTATATTTGACCCGGAATCGAAGCCGATAACGAAAGAATCTTCGGGGCACATCTGACCTGCTGGGGCACGTTTGTCGCCCGCTACTGCTGGCGAACCGATGACCACACAGGCCGCGACAATGATTGAAAAGACATACTGGGCCAAACGTGATTTATGCGCCATTATAAGCACCCTCCAGGGCCGTTCTTGTCAAATACCTCTGACAACGATGGGAATTAAAATGAAAGAATACTATACAACAACAAACTGTCACTATGTCTGGGAGTGGAAAACTGGTTGTGGCCGCAATGACCTACGATGACGACCACTTAAAAACTGACTCCCTTTTTGGCACAAAACCGGAATCGATTTTGACCAGGTTCTTTGATCGAATGGGCCAAAAGTTTCTCGTACTGAATGTAGGAGCCGGGCACGATGGTCTGGTTGACAGGCTTCACAACCCTGGATCCAAGGTTTCAGTTTTACAGAAAGTACTGGAAAGAAGTGTCACCGCATGATTATCGAAATAACAGCACCGGTATTTTGCACGATCGAATCATGGCCGTAGTGGTCGAGCCGATGATGAGATTTCGTATGTGGGAATGTCCGTAGGCACCCATCAATAAAAGATCGAAGTTATCGCTTCTGATTTTTTCGCAAATAACCATCTCAGGCTGTCCGGCCCGTATGGTGGTTCCAACGGTGTAACCCGCATCACGCAACAAAACTGCGGCACTTTCGAGTTGTTTTTTCGCCTTGCCGGATGGTTCGGTAACACTTAACAAATGACACTCGATATCATTGAATGCCTGGTTCCGGGCCAGGAAATCGACAGCTTTCATGGCACTTACGCCACCATCAAAGGCGATTAAAGCACGCTTAACAGGACGGAAATTCATGGATGCAACCATGATGGGTTTATGACTGGCGCGAACCACACGTTCAAAGTTTGATCCCAGGTGCATTTCGTCAGATTCTGTACCCTCGCCGCGTTTGCCGATGACGATAAGATCGGCATCTTTTTCGAATTCCTGAACGGTCTCGACAATCCCGTCATTGCGTAACATGGTGTTAACCTGGCTTACACCTGATTTCAGCAAAATATCCCTGGCGTCGTCCAGGATTGCCCGGCCGCGTTTATGGGTGAGTTTGGCCACTTGTCCATCAAGCTCGGCGAGTTCCTCAAGCAAGGCGGTCCTCGCGCCCAATCCGATACTGCCGCTGAGATCCACGGGTGCGCTGGATTCATCACGGCGACCAAGAACGTGGATAAGATCTACAGACCCGGCCACTTTTACGGCTATCCATGCTGCATATTCACAAACGTTTTTTGAGTATTTCGAACCATCTAAAAATGCGATCAGTTTTATCATTATTTTATTCCTTAGTGGCCCAGCAAACGTTCCAGGGCACCGGGTTCGTCATGAGTGGCCAGCTTGCCGAGGATGGTCTCACTGGCTTCGTTCAGCCCTATAATCTCGGTCTCGGCACCTTCACGCCTGAATTTCAAAACCACCATATCCAGGGCAGCAACGCTGGAGATATCCCAGATATGTGCATTGCTGACATCGATGATGACCTTATCGAGAGCCTCTTTGAAATCAAATGCGGCTGTAAAATTTTCCGCCGATGCAAAAAACAATTGTCCCTCGACGAGATAAGTACGGGCAGCGCCATCATCCGAGACAGATGATGTAACCAGGAAAATCTGGGAAATTTTCCAGGCGAAGAAGATACCGGAGAAAAGCACACCCACGAATACACCAATCGCCAGATTATGTGTGGCGACGACGACGATTACCGTGGCCAGCATCACGATGGAAGAGCTACGCGGATGCAATTTGAGGTTTTTAATCGATGACCAGCTAAACGTGCCTATAGAAACCATAATCATGATGGCAACCAGGGCCGCCATAGGGATTTGTTTCACCCAGTCGCCGAGAAAAACGATCATCAGCAGTAAGAAAATACCGGCACAAAGTGTGGACAGCCTTCCGCGTCCGCCGGATTTTACATTGATCATGGACTGGCCGATCATGGCGCAACCGGCCATACCGCCAATGAATCCGGTCGCGGTGTTGGCGATTCCCTGGCCGATACATTCACGGTTTTTGTCACTGCATGTATCGGTGAGTTCATCGACAATTGTTGCTGTCATCAGAGATTCAAGCAGACCGACGGCTGCAACGGCAGCAGAGTAGGGCAGGATGATCAGGAATGTCTCGATATTCAGCGGAATATCTGGAATCAGAAAAACGGGCAGCGTAGAAGGCAGTTCACCCATGTCGCCAACGGTGCGTATATCCAGCCCCATGAAGATGGAGATGGCTGTTAAGGCAATGATGCAGATGAGCGGGGAGGGCACCATCCTGGTGACCAAAGGCAACAAATAGATGATGGCAAGCCCGCCTGCCAGCATCACGTAGGTCAGCCAGGGAACATTGATCAATTCCGGTAGCTGGGCCATGAAGATCAGTATCGCCAGGGCATTTACAAAACCCGTCATCACGGATTTTGATATGAACCTCATCAGGTAACCCACGCGCAGAAAGCCTGCAGCAATCTGCAAAAGACCTGCAAGCACTGTCGCGGCCAACAGGTATTGCAGGCCATGGTCTTTCACCAGCGTAACCATCAGCACAGCTGTCGCTGCGGTGGCTGCGGAGATCATACCGGGGCGACCACCGGTGATGGCAACAACCACAGCGATAGAGAATGACGCGTACAGACCAACTTTGGGATCGACACCCGCGATAATTGAAAAGGCGATTGCTTCGGGAATAAGCGCCAGGGCAACAACCAGGCCGGCCAGTACATCGCCACGAATGTTTCCAAACCATTCGGTTCGTAATCGGAAAATAATATTAGTGTTCAAAAAACTACTCAGTATGTAAGGGAAGGTGATCTTCGAAATGGTTCTGAATATCGAGCGTACATGATACTTGAAAAAGCGTCACGGCAACTCGTCAATTGTAAAGTCCAAGGCTTTAGCCAGGCTTAATTTCACACCCGGGAGAATAAGGGCTGACCCCTTATTGATAACTATTTGCGCGTAGTGTGTGGCCTTGAATCGACGCCGTGCTCTAACTGGTGCTGGTACTCATCGGCATCAAAATGGCCCATTGACTGGGCAATCAGGCCATCCTCACCGATAGTCCATTCTTCAAATCCGCTGAAATGCACGGTATTTCCGGTGCCGCCCGGGCCGGTGTTGGTGCCGATGAAGGTCCAATGGAAGTCGGCCTGGTCCGGGTGGAATTCCAGCTTTTCCATTAGCAACACCATGTCCGGAAATCCGGTCATGAACCCCCGCGCTACCCCGGTAATGGCTTCTCTACCGGTTGCCGGGCTTCCGTTAACGGACAACGTGGCTCCTTCTGCAAAGAATGCTGCGACACTTCCGGGGTCCTGGCTGTTCCACGCGGCCGTGTATTGTGTGGCGAACTCGTTGAGTTTTTCATTTTTCATGGTAGTGACTCCTGTTGTACAAGCACCCAGTTCCACGAACACCAGCACGATGCCGATCAATACGCTGATTTTTGCACCCGGGGTGAGCCGGCGGATTAGGCAATGTGAATCCACGAATTTCTCCTATTTCAGGTGATTGAACAACGCAATGGTGAGTTGGTTTCAGTTCGGTCTGTGCGCCTCGAGCTCGATTTCGATCATGAATTCGGGCAGCGCGAGTCCCTTGACTTCGAGCCAGGTGCCGGTCGGAAATTGTTTTGTATAGATCGAATTGCGATATACAGCAACTTCGAGAAACTTTGCCATATCGGTGGTGAAAACGTTCTCGACGATGACGTCGTCAAAGGTGTAACCGTAGTGTTTCAGCACCTTTTCCAGGTCTGAATAAGCGTTCTTCATCTGTTGTTCAAGATCACCGGTTGCTGTTGGGTTCCCCTCGTCATCCATGCTCACCGCACCTGAAATCTTGATGTCGTTGCCGATCTTTACAGCATGTGAGTAGCCGTAAGCCTTTTCAACGCCAGGCCGCAGAAGAAAATACTCGGCGTCGCCAGCGAAGGCTGTAGCGCTATTCAAAATGGCCATAGCACACAGAAATACGAATGCAGACAGAGATTTCATGGGTTTTGCTCCGGTAGTGTTGTGATCGTTATGTTCAAATATTGGATTCGGTCATTTGGGTTTTATTGTTCTTGTCAACCTGCCCTTGTGGGAGAAGGGACCTGGAAAAATTTCAAACGGTCATTACACAGAATAGTTTAAAACTCATGTTTTCGCTTGGGTAAGATTAATAGGGTTAGAGTTAAGTGCCAGAATGAGCCGAAATTGACGGGGTTAGAATAGAGTGCCAGTTCGATACAAAAATTTCCCAGTTGACAATACGTTTACCATACCATACCGTATGGTATGTTTTGCGCTAATTGAAAAGCATGAAAAAACGCATCACCAAAAAAACCTGGCTTAAAGAGGGTCTGGATGTACTCGCAAATCTGGGTGCTGAAAAACTCACCATTGACACGCTCTGTTCCCGGTTAGGTGTCACTAAAGGCTCGTTTTATCATCATTTCAAAAACCGGGAAAACTTTATTGAAAATCTTCTGGCGTACTGGGAGGAAGTCAACACCCTTGCCGTGATCAAGCTGAGTGAAGGTCTTGGCGATACCCGGGAGAAAATCAAGGAAATAACCAGCATTGCCATTGCCAGCATGTCTTCCAGTCTTGAGGTATCCATTCGTGCCTGGGCGTTAAAAAATGATAAGGCAAGACGCTTTCAGGAGCGGGTTGACCAGGCTCGTCTCGATTACGCCCGTAAATTGTGGGCCGAGCTTTTAGGCGATGGTGAGGAGGCAGAACTTGTATCCAGGTTGTATTACTCGACCTTTGTTGGTTGTCAGGAAATTATGCCGCCCATTCCTGAGAAAGAGGTTTACGCCATGTTTGATCTGTTTTTAGAGAAGGTCACCGCGTAAGGCAGGAAAGATTTTAAAACGAATTGTTTTTCGAAAGTAAGTCCAGAAAGGAAATTCCATGATTCTTCTAAACCCCAAAAAATACCACCGCCAAATCTCAGATGAAAGCTCCCGTGAGGTCATGCAAAAAACCATTCAGTTTTTTGAAAACAAGGGATTGGAGAAACTCAAAGAGGACTTTCATGAAAGGACCTGGTACGCCGACTTCATCGAGTTTATGAAACAGGAGAAAATCCTGGCGACCATGATGTTAAACGCTGAGAACGGGGATGAAAACTCCCGCTGGGATACTTCGAGGGTATGTGAATTCGCCGAGATTCTGGGTTTTTACGGGCTTTGCTACTGGTACACCTACCAGGTTTCCGTACTGGGTATCGGGCCAATCTGGATGGGTAAGAATCAAGCCCTGAAAGAGATGGCAGCACAATACCTCAAAGACGGTGAGATCTTTGCTTTTGGACTTTCTGAAAAGGAGCACGGTGCCGATATTTACTCCTCCGATATGATAGTCACACCAAAAGGTGACGGAAAATACTCTGTTACGGGCGGCAAGTACTACATTGGCAACGCCAACCAGGCACGCATGGTATCCACGTTTGGAAAAATGTCAGATACAGAAGAGTACGTATTTTTTGTAGTGGACTCCCAGCACAAGGATTACCACCTGGTCAAAAACGTCGTTAACAGCCAGTCGTACGTGGCCCAATACGAATTGAAGAATTATGAAATCACGGAAGAGCAGATATTGGCCAAAGGCATTGATGCCTGGGATGCCGCGTTAAACACGGTCAATGTTGGGAAGTTCAACCTGGGCTGGGCATCCATTGGGATGTGTACCCATTCGTTTTACGAAGCCATAGACCATGCTGCCAACAGAAATCTTTACAACATGTATGTGACCGATTTCCCGCATGTAAAAAGATTATTTACAGATGCCTGGGCAAGGCTGATCTCAATGAAATTGTTCGCGCTGCGGGCCGCAGATTACCTTCGGTCTGCCTCGGCGGATGACCGCCGGTATTTACTGTATAACCCTATTGTCAAAATGAAAGTGACAACCCAGGGCGAAGATGTCATGAACCTGTTGTGGGATGTCATTGCCGCAAAGGGCTTTGAAAAAGACATGTACTTCGAGATGGCAGCGATTGATATTCGCGGATTGCCAAAACTGGAGGGTACTGTTCATGTGAACATGGCACTGGTCGTTAAATTTATGGCCAATTATTTCTTTAAGCCAAAAGAGTATGAAGAGATTCCACAAAGATTAGATGCTGCCGATGATTCCTTCTTATTCAACCAGGGTCCGACCAGGGGTTTAAGTAACATTCAGTTCCACGACTACACAATTGCATATAACAGCTATGATTTTCCAAATCTGACCGTTTTCAAAGATCAAATTGCTGTATTCAAGGAAGCGCTCTTCAAGGCTTCACCATCTGCGGAACAAGCCAGGGACATAGACTTTCTGTTGACCGTAGGAGAGCTCTTTACCCTGGTTGTATACGGACAGCTTATTTTGGAAAATGCCAAAATTTATCAAATTCCGGTTGAGGTGCTTGATCAGATCTTTGATTTTATGGTCAGAGATTTTTCCGGCTTTGCATTAGAGCTGCACAACAAACCATCCAGCACAGCAGCGCAAATGGAATATGCCAGCAAAATGACTAGAAAACCGATAGTAGATGATGTTCGTTACCAGGCGGTTTGGAAAGAACATGTATACACAATGAAAGACCAGTACGAAATGGGAGAGTAGGAACCAAGAAAAATAGGGGTAAGCTCAGGCTGTCCTCGTTCTTATTGATAACGGAGTCCGCCGGGTTTACGCTGGTTTCGAAATCGAGGGCAGGTCAATTAATGCCTAAGCAGGAGAACAAGAGATGAACGATAAGATGTGTGTTCTGTTGACGACAATGGCTAACGAAAACGAGGCTCAGAATATGAGCCAGATGTTAATTGACCGAAAACTGGCGGCCTGCACGCAGGAATTCGAAGTCAACAGCCGTTTCCGTTGGAACGATACGATCCAGACAGAGACTGAAGTTGTTTTGTTGGTGAAAACAGCAGTTGACCGTGTTGAAGCCACTGTTGAGGCGATCAGGGAAGCGCATAGTTATGATCTGCCGGAGATAATTGTGCTGCCAGTCACGGGTGGTTTACCAGCTTACATGGACTGGGTGCACAGTGAGACACGGCCGAATATTTGATTTGGGCAAGGTTATGGACTGGACAATACTGTGGTGGATCTTCGCAGCTTTGATTGTTATCACCGGCCTCGTTGGCACTATTGTGCCGGCCTTGCCCGGTATTCCCATCATATTTGCCGGTCTGGTACTGGCCGCTTGGAGTACTGATTTTGAACCGGTAGGCTGGGGTACTATTGGTGTGCTTGGTGCGCTCACCGCACTTTCCGTGATGATAGACTTTCTGGCTGCCGCGCTCGGGGCCCAACGGCTGGGTGCCAGTCAACGGGCTTTTTGGGGCGCCACCCTTGGTGCAATTGTGGGCATGTTTTTTGGCTTGCCCGGTATCATTCTCGGTCCTTTTTTGGGGGCGGTAGTGGCCGAACTTACTTCCGGGCGTGGTGCTCATCAAGCCGGGCGCTCGGGTTATGGTGTATGGTTGGGTATCGTTTTGGGCACTGCCGCCAAGCTTGCCATCGCTTTCCTGATGCTGGGTATTTTCCTGATGAAATTCATGTTCACCTAGCGGTCTCTGAACCCCTTCTTCATCCACCGGCTGGCGAGCACCAGCAGGATGGGTGTGATGATGGCGACCATGCCGTGCCAGAACCACATTGAGCCAGGATTCATTTCGCCACCTTCCGGGATGTATTTCATCAGGAACCAGCCGGCGTAGAGACCGGTGATCATCTTGGTCAGAAACCATGGTAGCCGGGCAACACCCAGGTAGGCGCCCATCTTGCCCTCGGGCGCGGTTTCGGCGACGTATTGCAGGAAACGGGGTTGCCAGATGGCCTCGCCGAAGGTCATGAGTATGATGTAGCTGAACAGCATGGGCGCGCTCGGCTCGAATACCAGCAGGAAAGTCGGGGCTGCCATGATCGCGGTACCGATGACCATCAGCTTGTAAATGCTGGTT
>Ga0209013_10005199_pt1 | contig 11250 bp, 7 predicted proteins | sample Cruoilmetagenom2_FD_187291 | JGI IMG/M metagenome (GOLD analysis project Ga0209013, IMG submission 187291) | Oil polluted marine microbial communities from Coal Oil Point, Santa Barbara, California, USA - Sample 2 (SPAdes) (version 2) | ecosystem: Environmental > Aquatic > Marine > Oil seeps ...
ATGTCAAAACCCTATCATATCAAGGGTTTTGACATCTATTGTAATCCAATGATTTCTAAAAAATGGAGACGGCGGGAGTCGAACCACCATTACTATAAAGTCCCGTAACAGCAGTGATTCCAATGGTTTTTAACTGGTCTGAAAATTCCTTGACAATGGTTTTGACTATGGTTGAATAAATTTACTTACGGAGACAAGATTTATTAAGTATTTTATTCTCTTTCAACAAGCAATTAATTTATAAACTTATCATTTAATTAGGGACTATTAATTAAAAAATTGAGTCAAAACTAAATACACCTCTGAAAAAGAGATTTATTTTACATGTTCAATAAGTCACGGAGTAAAATTATGGTCAAACCATTTATATAATAGGGATGTAAAAGTGAATTACTCGAAACCCATGAAGAATATATAAGTGTATAGCATGAAAGCAGTATTTAATTTTCAACATCTTATTTCATAGGTCTTTGACAATTGTATTTATAGCTCCGTTTACCAATTTTTAAACGTATTAAGTGTAGAAGAATGTAATACATTTCATTAGAATAGATATAATTTTACATAATTATAAATTCGTTAATTAAATTCACCACAATTTACAACGAAAGATATGAAAAAATATTCAATAAAAATTATAAAAATTCATATATCATGTAATGTATTACATGATTATAATTAATTTGTAGTTAAGTAAGATAACTCGATTGAAGATACTCATTATCTAACCTGACCAGTACTAAAGCAGTAATATTTAGTTAACTGTAAACAACAATCTATCTTTCAGGAGGCGTTTTTATGACAAATGATTATAATATAGAAAATATGAGCAAGGAGCAATTGTTGAGTATGATTACAACTTACAAAAAATTACACAGTCTAATCATCAGAACATCTATCCACGATCCGGTAACTCAAGTAACAGAAAATGATTATTTACTATGGGCTGATCTTATTAAAAAAATCATTCAACTCGAGATTACTATTTTTGATATGTTCTATTTTTCAACTGCAGAAAAACCATTTATTGCAGATGTAATTAAAACAGCTAAAGATTTTGGAGTAGTCCGTTCTAGGATAATTATGGCTCACCGTGGTTTACCATAATTCAAAAATAATTAAGTGTGTGGTGCAATGCTTTCATTAGACATTGCTCACACTCTAATATTAATTAAAAGTCTATTTCTAACAGATAACCTTTTTCCTTCAACCATTTTTTTGCTTTCATATATTGAGGGACTTGTATAGATACAATATTCCAAAATTTTGGAGTGTGATTTGGTTCTAATAAATGTGCCAATTCATGAACAATTAAATAGTCTAATACATACAAAGGGGCTTTTATTAATCTCCAATTGAAAATTATATTATTATTAGGGGTACAAGAACCCCACCTATATTTCATATCTGAAACTTTTATATTATTAAAACATACTCCTAAAGATTGACCAAACAACTTAACTCTTTGCTCAATTTTTAATAGTGCACGATTCATATACCAATCTTTAAGCAGTTTATTGGCAATTTTTTGGTTTGATTTAGAAATTAAAAATCGTTGATTAAATTCAACGCCTTCAATTACTTTGTCTACTACCGATAATTGATAATTTTTACCTAGGTACATTAAGGTCTCACCAGATACAAATTCTTTTGGTTCGAGCTTAACGGGATACTTTTGTTCATGATTTATTTTATCATTTATCCAATTTTCTTTAGACTTCACAATATTTTTTATTTTTTCTAATGATAATCCTTCTGGAACTCTGATAATTACACTTCTATCACGTTCAACAGAGATATTTACTGTTTTACGATTGCTACTATATATAATTTCATATTCAAATTCCACAAAATTTCACCTACGATACAATAATATAATGATTTACTTTAGCTAACTCCATTATACGTGAAATTAATTCTCTGTACTTCCTTCTCATGTTGGGAAGTGTAATATTTTCTTTGGATAATAGTAACATTTGTATATTTCCTTTTAATCTACTTTGAGCTGCAGAACTTTCCCAAAATCCTGTGAGCTGGATTTCATTTTTAATTAAATAGAAAATGTCTTGAGTTAAACTAACATTTTGAGTAATTTGGTCTTCTGTTAGAGTTTCGGATTCAAATATTTCTGCTTTGAATATACGGAAAAACGGCATTTGTTTTTTTCTATCCAAGCCATATGTTTCTTCTTGCTCTCTATTTTTAATTTTTTCTCTTAACTTTTCTAGTTCTTCAAATATTTTATTCCAATTCCCTTCAAATTCTTCAAGTATCTTTGCAAGACTCTCTGAAAATGAAGCAAAAAGTTCTGGATCTTCATCAATATTGATATCTATATAATGACGTATTGCATGTTCCACTTCAGCAGCTTTTGTTTTTGTTCTTTTTCTATTTTTTACATTCTTCTCAAACTCATCGGACATTATTGAAATTGGTTCCACCTTTTGTTCAATGCCCTGTGATATCAAATATTCATCAACAATTGAACGTAACTTCGGAGGGATGCCCTTCATACTAAAACGGTCATCTCTAAAATGTTTTTGTGCTAATTCATTTATAGCTGTGAAATTCTTCCAATCATTAAAATAATCTAATGCTTCTTTTCGTGGCAATACGGTATTAAAGCATTTTGTTAGTTCACGAAATAAACTTATATATTCAAAACGAATATCTTCATCATAAAAAATATCAAAAAAAGCATCTGAATCTGTTAAGTCTTCTAACCCGTTGATTTTCAAGTAGTCTATTATTGCTTTATGCGCTACAAGTAACTCTCTTAATTCAGCTGAATCATCTGTCATACATTCGATAAATTCTTGTTGTTCTTTTACTGAATAAACATCCAAAGCCTTTTTTATATGATGGCCAATACCTACATAATCCACCACAAACCCTTTATCTTTTCCATCAGGACCTACTCGATTAACACGAGCTATTGTTTGCAACAAATTATGAGCTGTTATTACTCTATCTAGGTATATTACCTGTTCAACTGGAGCATCAAATCCTGTTAAAAGCATATTATTTACAATAACAATACCAACATTTCCATTTACTCCATCGTCTTCTTGTCCAAACGGAAGTTTAAATCGCTTGATGCTTTTTTTATGATATTCGCTACCTGTATATGGTTTTAGATCGGATTCATCATTATGTCTACCTGAAATAACAACAGCGCTCTCCATTTTCTTTAAAAGTTCTATATTTACAAGCATTGGATTATTTATTTCTAATTCAATTATTTTTTCTTGCAATGCTTCATCAATAGCCGTTTTGTACCTTGCTGCCGCTACTCTAGAATTTGCAACTATCTGTGCTTTAAATCCACCAGAAAAGATATGTTCAGCAAAGTGATTTACCATGCTTTTTGCCTTTGCATTAATTGTTTTAATGGCATCCAAATAAGCATCCCTAGATCCATGTCCTAGTATTTGTAACCGCTCTGTTAAATTATATTCACTGAATACATCTTCAAATTTATTATCCATCCCTTTCTTATCTATTACTTCTGCATTATGAGTAAAACCCTCATATACGATTTCTAAAGTGACCCCGTCATCTATAGCTTGCCGCATAGAATATTTATCAATATAATCTTTATATTTCTTTTCCGTTTTATCAGTAGGTGTACCTGTAAAACCAATTGATGTAGCTTCGGGCAATGCTTTATCTAAATTAGCTGCTAAAAGTGAATATTGAGAACGGTGAGCTTCATCTGTCATTACAAGTATGTTGTGACTATTATTTAATTCAGGAAAAACATGTTCTAAATCTGATTCTTGGAATTTGTGAATCATTGCCATAATTAAATCTGAATTATCGTTCGAAAGTAATTCTTTCAAACTTTTTCCATCTGGTTTATCTTTGGGATTTATATATACAGCAGTCTTTATTGTGAATCCTACACTTTGACCTGTTTCAGATAATTGTTCTTCCAATTGCGTTCGGTCTGTAACAAAGACTATCTTCCAAGATTGTAATTGTGATGTTAATTTCATTTCTCGAATTAAAAACATCATTGTAAGTGATTTCCCCGACCCTTGAGTATGCCAAATAATTCCTCCACGCTCTATTTTGTTTTTCCCTTCAATCAACCTTTTAACTGTAAGTTTAACTGCTCTAAATTGTTGGTATCGTCCAACTACCTTTATTCTCTTTCCTTTATCATCTGTTTTAAAAATCGTAAACACTTGAATAATATCTAACAAATTACGCTGGTCTAACATACCCGCCACTAGTCTTTGTTGGTCATTCGGAGCAGATAGACCATGTTCAAGATCGTTAAGTGATTTAGGATAAGGGTCAGTCCAGCGATAAAAATGTTTTTCAATATGCGTCGTTATTGTTCCGAACTTCGCTTGAGTACGACAAGTTGTAATTAAAAATTGGTTGTAATAAAACAATTGTTGATTACCTTCACCTGTAGAATTTCTTTGTTCCGAGTATCTTAATAACTGGTCAATGGCTTCGGGGATCGGCTCTTTTACTTTTGAAGATTTTGCCTCGACAATAACAACTGGTAACCCATTAATAAATAGTACTATATCAGGAATAATATGATGTTCAGTCCCAATTATTTGTACTTTAAATTGTGAAATAGCTGTAAATATATTATTTTCACCATTTTCAAAATCAATAAATCTAACTGTAGGACTTAATTCCCCTGTTAATTCGTTCCTAGCCACTGTAGTATTTTCTATTAAAAGCTCCAATACTTTTCTATTGTTTTCAAGAAGGCTATTTTTATCAAAAACTGTAATTTTATTAATAACTTCTTCTATTTGCCCATCCGTTAAGAATGTATTGATTTTCTTAAGTGCAATTCTTAATTTAGGTAATAAAACAACCTCCGAAAAACTATTTCTATAGCTTTCCGAAGGGTTTTGTTGCATTTTCAACTCAATAACTTCATTTCCTTTTTTATTCCACCCCAGAGTTTTGAGTTGTTCCAAAAAAGGCTTCTCTACGTGATTATTTTCATCTAATTTAATATTTTGCCCCTGACTCCCTTTATACTTGATATCATTTGAAAGTATCATCATGCCCACCAGCCTTTAACTTTAAATTAGAAATTTTTACTTTTCCAGTTAATAGGTCTTTCATTAATCCAGCTTTATTTCTTTGTAGCTTTTCCAATTCCTTTTTATTGATATCTATGTTTCTTTGTATAAGAGAAATTTTATTAGCAATTTGTTTTTGTTCTTCAACATCTTTAGGATAGACAATCATAAATTGTTCAATGTCCGATTTAGTTATATTTGGATCTTTTCGCGTGCTTACGGCAAATTGTTTCCATTTATACCTATAATGTTGAAGTATTAGCTGAACAAATTCAGCGTGTAAAGGAACTTTAGGATTATATAAACTAGTAACAGCTTGGTTTGTTGCTGACTCAATTTGCAATATAGAAGTTCTTCCTATTTGTTCCCACCCTCCATACATTGCAATTAGAATTGCTCTTTTAGGCATCATTTTAATAGAAGTTTTAGCTAACGCTTCTTGTGAAATTTTTTCTTCAGTAGAATAAATATAACCTTCATTCAAATCTAGTGTTTTTACCCAGTTATAGCCATTGTCATTATCATAAAAGGTTTTGTTAGCTCTAAGTGGTGTGGTTCCAGATTTCATTTCATAAATATTTCCAATCTTTTCTACTTCCCATTCTATTGGTATTCTGCCAAATGGACTATTTTTAAATTCGTGAGTTTCTTCTGAACGGATATTACCATTGAAGTCAATTCCTTTAGTTAATAAATCATACATTACACCTTTTTTTATTCTAGTGTATTTTTCAATATTCTTTTTTATTTTTAAAATTGTCATATCAATTTTACTTAACAGATTCCCTATATCTCGCTGTTCCTCTAATGATTTTGGAGCCATCAAAGAAAAACCTAAAATAACATTAGGACGAATTTCTTTTATTGTACTTCCTTGTGCAAATGATAATAACTGATTTTTTATATATTTTAGGTAATACATAAAATAAACGTTATCTATCAATAAATCATTAACTATAATGCCACAGATACCTTGTTTTGTTGCCAATTCTAAACTAGCTATTCCTACTTCACCAATTGTTGCTCCAGTAGACAAAATTATCGTACCTTTTGGCCATAATTTAGATGAACATGCTTTTAATCCTGCTTCCGTTAATTTCTCTTTTGTATCATAAATACTATCTTCTATATCATCAATAACTACCCATGGTATTGTTCCACCAAAATAGTCACTTTTTGTTCTCGATGGGGTTCCTCCATCAGATATATCTTCAATAATTTCATGAAAAGAATATTTTATCCAATTATCCATGGTTACCCCCTATAACTTAGATCACTCATCATTTTATTTAGTTCATTCATTAGGTCTACTTTTATTGTTTCAATTTCATTTAATGATACGGCATATTTATTATAGAGATTATCGAAATCATTTATTAATGTACGTTTTTCCCTGTTTAAATACCGGTGTAATTGACTATTAATTAAATTATAATGTTTTTTTAATATCAAGGATTTGCTTTCTTCGTTAGAAATTATCCCTCCAATATCAAAAAATAATTGATCTAGACTGTCCATTTTAATTTTTAACTTACCTGTGTCTTTGACAGTTGAATTGTATTGTTTAGTTATTTCTTTGAAATATTTTTTAGCAGTAGCTATATCTGATAATATTTCTTTATTTAAGTCAGTGTTCTTTCGCAATTCTTTTTCTAATTTAGTTACCGAACTTTTTATTTGCTCATAATTGGTCACAGAATTTAATTTGTCTTTGAATGGTGAGATTAACTTTCCAATTTGAAGATCAAGTTGATTTAAATCTTTAACACCAGTATCTATTAATCTTTTACTTTCAGACATTTCTTCCTTTGTTCCATATCTTTTTAAAACAATTTTAAGTGCTAAATCTTCTCTATTTCCTTTTATAACAGCCTTTATTTCTTTAATGTTATTTTCCAGTTCAAGAATTAAATCTCTGGATGCTACTAAAGGTTCCGCTTCCTCGGGTCTATGTTTTTCATTAATGAAATATTCAATTTCCGACTTTAATTCCTTTTTCATTAAAGTAGCAGTAATTTTTTCATTCTCTTCTGCTTCATATTCCAAAATTTCGGATGCCTTTTCTACAGCATCTACTAAATTTATTTCATTGGAAGATAAATAAACCTCTAGTTTTTCTATTTCTTTATGTTCCTCCTGAAAAAATTCTTGAATTATATAATCATCTGGTATTAAACTAGGAACCCAGCCATTTGTCTTAATTGTCTTCAAATCATACTTAATATTATCCCACCAATTAACAAACACTCCAGCTATTTGATATTGATCTAATACACCAAATGAAACAAACTTAGCTTTTAATGTATAAAGTAACTTTTTCCTTACTTCCGGTAATTTCTTGCTAGATTCAGTGTTAATATTACTATCGGAAAGTGGTGCTAACAATGCAAAAACATCTTTAGCTAACTCCCACCATTCTGTTAGTTCATTTTCTAAAGAAATAAAAGTATCTTTTACATTTACATCTGATTCAATAATAGCTTTTATTGAATCTTTACCATCAATATTATTAGTGAATAGTTTGTATTCTTCTTCTTTTTCTTCAAATAAATAATCTCCATCAAATCTAAATTTTTGAGATCTATTTTGTTGAATTATATTTATTTCTCGTTTAGGAACTCCGCCAAATAAATGAGCTTTAACATCTTCTTCTTCTGGTTCTGGTGTATTATCTACATATCTTCTTATATTTAAGTTATAGTCATTTTCCTCTCTAATAGTTGAAAGATCTACAAGTTCGGAATATTTTTCTTCTATAATTTTATTTGTAAATACATATTCTATTTTTTCTATATCTTCAGATCTTAATGTATTTTGATTTTTACCTTCTGCAAAATCTTGATCTGCATTAACAAAGAAAACTTTATCTCGTAATTCATCTGGTTTATTTTTATTTAAGACAATGACACACGCTGGTATAGTTGTTCCATAAAATAAATGAGGCGGAAGACCAATTATTCCTTCAATTACATTGTCTTTAAGCATAGCTTCACGAATCTCTTTTTCTTTTCCACCTCGAAATAAAACGCCATGTGGCATAACTACAACTACTTTTCCATCTTTTTTACAACTAGCTAACATATGTTGAACAAACATTAAGTCTGCTTTTTTACCTGTTTCAGGAGCAAAACCATATCGGAAGCGTTCGGTGAAATTCATATCTGACTTAGTATAATTTTGTGAGAATGGTGGATTCGCAATTACTCTGTCAAACTTTTTAAGTTCCCCATTTTCAACGTTTAGTGGTTCAGTAAGTGTATCACCATATTCTATATTATAATTTGATATATTGTGCAATATGATATTCATTTTACATATAGCGACAACAGTAGGATCTAACTCTTGGCCATGTAACTGAATATTCTCAGCGTTTTGACCTTGTTCTTCTACATACTGTTGTGATTGTATTAACATACCACCAGATCCGGCTGTAGGGTCATAAACGCTCATACCTTCGTCTGGCTTTAGCAAGTTCACTAATAAACGAACAACTTGATGAGGGGTATAAAATTGACCACCTTTTTTGCCTGATTCATCAGCAAAATATTTCAATAGGTATTCATAAGCTGCTCCTAATAAATCTGGAAACTCAAAATTTTCATTTACTAAAGCAGGAAACTGATTGAAATGGTCAATCATATCTTTTAAATCTTTATTTTTAACAATAGCTTTTCCTTCAACTTCTTTGTTAAAGTTAATTCTGCCTTTGAAAATTCCTGCTAGTGTTTGTGGATTTGCCTCCTCTATTGCATCCAATGCTTTATTTAACATTTGACCAATGTTATTTTGTAAATGTTTTATTGGAGGTTGTTCAATTTCATTCTCATCAATAAAACCTTCATTCCATCTTGCTCTTTGAGGAACATAGAATGTTTCCCCATATGTAGTAGGTTCCTCTAACAACTCAATTAGTAATTCTTCATCTTCTGGCTCACCTGTTCTTAAATGAGCATATTCTGTATTTCTAAGTTGCTCTCTTTTTTCATCAAATACATCGGACATGCGTTTTAGAAACAGCATACCAAAAATAAATTCTTTATATTCAGATGCATCCATTTTTCCACGTAGAATATCTGCTGCTTTCATTAAGAAAGACTCTAATTGTTGTAATTTTATCTTATCTTTATTCATTTTTTCTACTCCTTATTATTCACATATGATTATTATTCTACTCTATATTCCTTCTATATTAAACATTTACTTAGACTTAGTTTAATTGTTGAGTAAATATGAATAACGAAGTCAAATAATCGACTTATCTTTCATACATAAAACCAAAAATGAACCGAATCTCATTAAGAGATTCGGCTTAAATTTTAATATTCATTTATCAGTTTCATTGAAATGACTGTTCAACTTCTTCATTCTAGTTATACTTTTTCTCTGCAAAATTTAAATTACAGGATATAAGATTTTTTACACAAGCCTGTCTTACTTGTGCTGGGGCAGTTATATTGCCACATGCTACTCCTTCAGCCTACTCTAATGGTGGTTTCCTTATGTAGCCTTCATTCAAGCAGCCTGTGCATTCATTTGAGCCAATTTCTTTTCTTAAATCATGGCTATAACTATATCAACTAGTGATAATCGAGCATTAAGTAGAATATTTACATGTTTCATATTACACATTAATTTGCTTCGAGAAATTCTAAATATGTAAATACTTTCCTCAATTTAAGTTTGGCTCCAGTTGTACTGCCAAGTTTAGGTGTAGTGGCATTTGTTACCACCATTCTTTAGCTGTAGATTTAGCTACAATTTGTGCTTTTGAGAAGTTTCTGCTTGAGTTAGCTAACAATTTTTCTTAAGCCATCAGATACTTCCAACTTCATATATATCTGATGGGATAGAAGATTTTTGACATTGAGAATCAAATTACTTTAATCAAGCCTTTGCCATTTTCAACATGGGGAATATCTTAGTTATAAACCCTTTCAGACATTTCATATGAAGGGATAAATATCCTATAGATAAGGGGGGGGGCTAAGAACGCCAAATCGTATGACCCTTCATTAGCAACTAGGTAGCTCAGAAAATTTTTTTCAAAAAAATAATTACTGTATTCCATTCATCCATTTACATAAATCATTTTGTCGAGTTCGCAATACTAGAATCTACAAAAAATCACTTACAATTATTTCAAAAAACAGGAATCGCCTAAAAAGAACAGAAAAATCATGGAAATAACAGCTATTTTACGATTAAATTAATTTATTCTACATTCACCGCTGTTTAATATTGCCGAACTTCCATCTCAAGCCTCTTCACACAATGTGCATTTTTTTCAATCAACTTATACAATAATTATTAGAGACTCAATTGCAATTGTGCTTCAAAATTAAATAATTAAATCTATGATTATCAATATTTCTTAACACCTTCGCATTTTAAAAACTAGTGATTATAACTTGATATATTATGGACTACAATCGGATTATAAATTTGTAATAGAGGAGAAACAGTAATGTTATGTAAAGCTAAAGTAACCAGTAGCAATCGTTTTTTAGAAGTCAAAATTTATAATCAGCCGCAGTGGGTTCCAGATCGGTCAACTCAGATTAAAAGGCCAACTAATTTAAGTGCCAAATATACATCTATTAATCATGATGTGCATAAGCGACAAGCTATCAACCGTGCAAAACGTAAATTACGTAGGCTAATAGAATGTAATTTTGATCAATGCTATAATTTTATAACGTTGACATTTGCTAAACATGTTAATGATATTGTTTTTGCATTAAAGAAACTAGATCTATTCTGCAGAAAAATATCAAAAGATAGAGAGAACAAGAATTTGCCTAAATTCAAATACATTTACATTATTGAATTTCAAAAAAATGGCAGTGTTCATTTTCATATGCTAACGAACTTATGCGACTATCCAAGTAAATTGATAGAATCGTTTTGGAACGATGGTCATTTTCACCGTCAATTCGTAAAATCTCATCGAAAGGACAATGAGAAAATTTGGCGTTATATGATCAAAAACTTCGGCGATGATAGATTAATCGGCAGAAGATATTTTGTGGCTTCTAAAGGGCTAAAAAAGCCAATAGAGACAAATTACGAGGATGAAGCTATGTTAGAAGTCGATTTAAAACAATTAAATGCTAAACTATACCACAGCAAAGAAGTTAACTATGGCTTTGGTTCTACCAAATACGAAGAATATTATACCGATTAGGAGAGA
>Ga0209013_10005200_pt1 | contig 11247 bp, 9 predicted proteins | sample Cruoilmetagenom2_FD_187291 | JGI IMG/M metagenome (GOLD analysis project Ga0209013, IMG submission 187291) | Oil polluted marine microbial communities from Coal Oil Point, Santa Barbara, California, USA - Sample 2 (SPAdes) (version 2) | ecosystem: Environmental > Aquatic > Marine > Oil seeps ...
GCCCCGAAAAGCTGCACCAGTCTCCCCAACACTACCTAAAACAATGCCTCCTGATATTGCCGAATGCCATTAAGCAACAAGGCTTTAATAGCCGCATGACCCTCTTTATCCAGAGCGATTTCCAGAGTTACTTTATCTCCTGGTTTTGGGCGCTCTAGCTTTAAACCTTCACCTTCCGGTACAAAGTAATTTTCAATTCCATAATGAATATTTAAACTGGTGACATTGGCAGTTTTTACAACGCCCTGAATTAAATGCTGTTGTTTTTTTAGTGTATCTGGTTTTTTCTGATAAACAGCATTGGCAGCCCAGTATTGTCCATCTTGTTCTAGAATCACATAAACTGTATCATTTATTTTAAAGCTCCGATCAGATGACAATTTATCCAGTTGTAAATTATTAATATTGTAGTTTAAGCGCACATAATCACCACGGAATAAAGACCGTGGATCAATGGGACGGGTTTCCAGAATCACAGTGATATCCGATAATAAAATGGCCTGACGATTGGCAATCATAAAAATCAATAATAATGACTGGATAATTATAATCAATAGTATTGCAGCCAAAACCGGCTTACTTTTCTTAGACTCTACTTTACTTGATTTCATAAGCCATCCTCCTCTGCATGAGGATGTTCTTGAATTGCCTGATGCACGTATTTACTCAACTGACGCCGTTTCTTTTCCAGCCAATAACCGCCAAATATCAGTAATAAGCCGCCAGAAATAAAAAATAGAGAACGATCCATTAAGCTCCAGAAGGTATCAAAATATCGGCTGATTAATGTTATGGTAAAAATAATAAAAGCTGAATTCACATAAAATGGTTTATGTTCCGCCAAACCGGCATAAATCAACCAGATAACTAATGAGAACAGCAATAAATTAATCAGGATAATGGTCACGCCCTGCTTATCATGATACTGATAGACATTCAGTATTAATGTCATAAATAGAATAAACAACCAGATTATGCCCATTAATTTATAACGAGGTAATGAGCCTTGAAAAAATTTTAAACGTCCCATGAGTAATATCGAGGAAAATATCATCAAGCCCAGATTAATCAGCAGCCAGGTAATTTGATCCATTGTGTTATGAGCTAAGGATGAATACAAACTTAAGTCGGGAAAACTCAGGATATACATAAAAATCAGAGCAAACAGCAAGGCATATCGAGACAGATTTTCTGTAAAATCAGGCCAGTATTTCATTGCTTTCAAAGTTCTTGCCAATATAAAAAAGGTAATGCCAGCCAGTAAGTAAATTTGCACTATAAATCCTGCAGAAGCATAAAGACTGATACTGCTAAAACAAAACAGAGCCCAGGAACAGAGGCTGAGCAGAATAAAATGGCTTGCCAGATAAAAACCCTGTCGAATCACAAATACTGCACTGATAGTCCAGAATATTAAATAGGGCCAGTGTATTTGTCTGAAATCAAAAATTTCCATTCCACTCCACAACAATGCCAATAGCGTTGCAGCTATCATGACAATTTCCGAACGCATGATAATAGCCGTCATCAATGCCCCCGTTGCCCAGAGCAGTATGCCATTAGGATAATGGCTGTCAATATGATAAATCTGCGCAATTAACTGGATATTATTACCAAATAACAATACACCGAGTAAGAGGAAGGCCTGTCCAAAGGCTGGATGACGCTGCCCCGCTAGAAAATATGCTGAAGTCAGATAAGCGCCTGCCATAGAGGAAAACAAAAGACTTAACTTAAGCAGTTTGCTCATACCCTGCCAATTGGCGGCAAAAAAACTGACTGCACCTGCTGCAATTAATATAACTCCCATAACACCAAGAATAAGACTCAGGCGGTGAGGCTTATGTATTGAAGAATGAGCATCCTGCAGAATATGCTGGGCAGCCTCCTGATCCAGCCAGCCTTGTGTCTGCCAATAGGGTATTTTTTTCTGAAGTTTTTTATAAAATTGCTTATTATTCATACTTTATTTTTTACCCACTAAAAGAAGTCCACTTTTCGATAACAAATTGATTCCGTCAGGTGATGTAGTTTAATATTATCACTGCAATCCAGATCAGCAATAGTTCGGGCAAGTTTTAATATTCGATGATATGCCCGAGCAGATAGTTTCATTTTATCCATAGTTTTTTCCAGAATTTTTTGGTTTTCTTCCGTCAAATGACAATCATCTTCAATTTCTTTATTGGTCAGATGAGCATTACAATGATTTCGTCTTTTGTTTTGGCGCTGCTGAGCCTGAATAACCCGATGTTTTACTTCAGTACTGGTTTCTATCAAATCACTGCTTTCCTGCAACTCTTTATGTGATAATGCCGGGACTTCTATATGCATATCAATACGATCAAGAAATGGGCCTGATAACTTATTCTGATAGCGTTGCACCTGTTCACTGGTACAACGACAATTATTATTACTATCGCCATAATAGCCACACGGGCACGGATTCATGGCCGCGATGAGCTGAAAAGAGGCTGGAAATTCAGCCTGCTTTGCTGCCCGGGAAATAATTATTTTCCCGGACTCAAGCGGTTCTCTTAATACTTCTAAAACGCTGCGGCTAAATTCGGGAACTTCATCAAGGAACAAAACGCCGTGATGGGCCAGACTGATTTCACCCGGTCTGGGATAACTGCCCCCACCCACCAGAGCGACACCAGATGCAGTATGGTGAGGTACTCTAAAACCACGAACGGACCAGTTATTATAATCGACAGTTTCACCGCAAACAGAGCGAATGACGGCAACTTCTTCGGATTCAACATTGTCCATATCAGGCAAAATTGTCACCAGACGACTTGCCAGCATTGTTTTTCCTGTACCAGGAGGACCTTTCATTATCAATGAATGCTGACCTGCTGCGGCAATCTCCAAAGCACGCTTAGCACTTTGCTGTCCGCGTATATCTGAAAAGCAAGTTGAATAACCGTTATATTTTACGGCATTCTGTGTCTCTGCTTCACTGAGCTCTTTTTCTCCTTTTAAAAAGGCGCAAACATCCAGTAAATGTCTGGCAGTTAGAACCTTTAAATCGTTAACTAAGGCTGCTTCCACACCATTTTGTTCCGGTACAATTAAAATGCGATTATTCTTTTTTGCTTGAATAGCAATTGGCAAAATACCTTTAACCGCACGTAATTCCCCACTTAATGCTAACTCTCCAACAAATTCAAATTGTTCTATAAAACCCTGTTGCTGAGGTAGTTGAGATTTTGAAAGGTCAAGTTGATCAGAAGAAAGAAGAATTCCTAATGCAATGGCCAAATCAAAGCGTCCACCTTCTTTTGGTAAATCCGCAGGTGCCAGATTGATGGTGATACGCCGTACAGGGAAATCAAATTGAGAATTTATAATTGCACCACGAACTCTGTCTTTACTCTCCTTGACTGCTGTTTCCGGTAAACCAACGATACCAAGACTGGGCAGACCATTGGTCAGTAATACTTCAACCGTTACCAGTGGTGCTTCCAGACCACCTGCGCGACTGAACACAAGAGATAGTGACATGATTATTTCCTTATAATTAAAACTCCAATTTTTATTATAACTTATCTGAGTCTGATACTTTGTCAGGAAAAACTGTCATTCAGGAAATCTGTTAAGAAATAAGTAGAAATTACTTAGTTCCGTTCCAGAAAAACAGACAGTTCATCCATTGTTGTTGATAATGATTTTTTCAGTTGATCCAGTAATTCTTTATAATTAATATCAGTAGATAAAATCCCATCTTTCAGACTAAGTTCCAGTGTTTCAGCATTGACACCAACATTATCAATTCCCAAAGAACGAGAAGCCCCTTTTATTTTGTGCGCCAGCTCAGATACTGCCTTAAATTGCTGTTTATCATAGGCCTGCTGAATCATGTCAAAATGAGTTTCATAGGTATCATAATATTTTTCCAGCAGCCTCCTCAAAAGATCGGTATTATTATTTAAACGTACCAGCACTTCATCCAGATTAACCGTTGTCAAATCATCCAGCGAATCTTTTTTCTTAACAATGGTGGTTGATTTGTTGACTTGTGGAGACGAGGAGTCTTTAACTAGTGAGAAGTCCTCAACCTTTAAGTAACCATCATCATGATGCTTTAATAATGCTTTCATTCCAAGCCAGCGATTCATTGCAAGATTTAAAGTTTCCATCTGAATTGGTTTGCATAAATAATCATTCATTCCCGAGTTTAGTGCCGCTTCACGTGCCTCATTACTGGCATGAGCAGTCAAAGCTAAAATAGGTGCTGAGACATTTGCTTCCCTCAGTTTGTGAGTCGTTGCATAGCCATCCATTCCCGGCATCTGGATGTCCATCAAAATCAGATCATAATAATCTTTACCTTTGTTTTTTATCAGCTCCAGAGCTTCCATGCCATCACTTGCTATTTCCACATGGAAACCATAATTAATTAAAATATCATTAATAACTTCCTGATTGACTGGATCATCATCAGTGACTAACACTCTATGATCACTATTGATTATTTTTTCAGTTAACAAGACTTCATGAGAGAGTTCCTGTATCTTGGCATTTTTAGATAATTCCTCTGGAGTCACTTTTTTTAGTTGTAGTGAGAAAAAGAAACGGCTGCCTTCATTTTCAGTACTTTCAACCTGTATTTCTCCCCCCATCAGTTTTGTTAAATCCTGTGAGATTGCTAATCCTAATCCCGTACCACCAAATTCACGGGTAATAGAATTGTCTGCCTGATGAAATACTGAAAAAAGATCATTGATTGAGTCTTTTTTAATTCCTAGTCCAGTATCTTTAATGGAAAAACAGAAATCCATAATCTGTTCAGTTTCATTAAGCAATTCAAGACTGAGAATAATTTTTCCTTTCTCCGTAAACTTAATCGCATTAGAAACTAAATTATTTAAAACTTGTTTTAAGCGAAAAGGATCGCCAATCACATAACCAAATATTTTTGGTTCAATCCACAATTCAAGCTGCAATCCTTTTTGACCTGCCTGATCAGAAAAAAGCTCCTTAATATCAAGCATAACCTGACCTGGCTGAAAAATAATTTCTTCTAACTCTAACTTATTAGCTTCTATTTTAGAAAAATCCAGAATATCATTAATAATATTCAGTAAAAGTTTACTTGAATTAAGAATCATATTAGCATAACGTTCTTGCTTTGAGTCCATATGACTGTTTAACAATAATTCAGTCATACCGATAACAGCATTCATTGGTGTGCGTATCTCATGACTCATCGTGGCAAGAAATTCACTTTTTGCTTTACTTGCCTGTTCTGCCTGTTCAGTTCTTTCCTCAACCAGGCTTTCCAGATGTTCCTGATGCTCATTTAATTCAATATCTCTTAATTGAATCTGGGCAAGCATTTCATTAAAAGAACGGCCTAAATTTGTCAGTTCATCATCACCTTTAATTTTAACCCTTAATGAATAATCTTCTTTTTTTGAAACGTCTGTACTCAGGTTCATCAAGTTTTCAACAGGTTCAGTAATTACTTTTTGCAGATGTTGCCAGATAAAAAAACTGAGCATATTAACTATTATGAAAACAACCAGGGCTACAAGCAGAACCCATCCAATATGGACATAAAACTTGTTTAATGAAATCTGTAAAACAACCTTACCCACAGTTTCATTTTCTACCATAATAGAGCGAACAATCATAAGCCGATTGTTCTGAAACTGACTCTCATCGCTTGACTTGTTTTGTAAAGAGTTTTGAGCAGATGATAGCTTTTTATGATCAACAGGAACTAAATCAATATTTTTTTTCTCAATATAATAGTCTGCCAACAATTTATCATCTCTATCAAAAACATAAGCAGCTTCTACTTCAGGGTTAATATCAAAAGCCTGTAATGCTTTGCTAACATAAGCTTTATCATTAAATAAAATTGCCGAACGCACATTCAGTCCAATACTTTCAGCCAGAACGGCATGGTGCTGACTCATTTTCTGCCAGTTAAAAAATACTTCAGTAAAAACAAAAATAAAACAAGCAAAACTAATAGCAACACCGGATGTAATCAGCGTCATTAAAGCTAACTTCTTTTTTATGGAATGTTGATGAAAAAATTTCATTGACCTTCCTTTCGCGTATTATTTTCCGGATCATCTACTAAAATACCAAGTTTTAATAGTTCTGAACCGATCAATATGTCAAGATATTCAGATGCTTTTTTGTTCACTTCAAAACGCAGCCTTGAATCATCACGTTTTAAGCGAAAAACAACTTTATTTTCCAGAGATTTAATATTAGCCATGTCCAAACTGGAATCGGAGAAAGTAAGATCGGTAATGGTGATCCGATTTTTTAAATTTTTAAAGTCGTTATATTTTAAAAATGTAGGAAGAGTTGCTGCAGGGATTAAAACGACTTCACAACGTTCGTTTATTGTTAATTCATTAATTGTTTTTATTTTAATGGGCTTTTCATTAATTTTTTTATTTTTAATAGTATTAACAGATTGATCCAGAAAATTGTATTGATAAAAACACATAACAATATCTTGTGTTTTCTTATCTTCGGGTTCATCGGGCCATTCTACAAAACGTGCTAAATTAAGAATAAAAGCTGCTTTAACTTTTAGCTGATCATAAGAATGAGTTTTATTAAATGATTTTGCCGAAGCCGAAAGTAATAATGAAGTCAACAGACAGAAAAATAAAACAGGTATGCACAAACGTCTGCTGTGTTCTTTTTTTGTGAGAGGATAGAGGGTAGACAATTAAATATTCCTTTAAAACCGGTACGTATAAGTTAATTTACCCCAGACTTCTTTCTCTGTACGCTCATTATTATAACGGTCATCAAAGTCACCGGCTGGATCGTAAATTTCTTCATCAGTAAGATTTTTTACCCCCACCTGATAAGAAATATTTTCAAAAATATCGCCATAAGCATGCACATTCAATGTGACAAATTGATCAGCTTCATCATCTGCATAATTATTAGTATCATCCCGACTGCTATTATAAAGTAATGTAAATGCTAAATGATTTGACTTATACAGCTGATAATCACTTAAAAAACTAGCCGTCCACTCCGACAGATAAGGCAAATCACCTGTTCCGGATTCTTTAGCTTTTAACCAACCTGTTGTTGCTCGTAAATTTAATCGTTTTGAAACACGATACTCCGTCAGCATTTCAATACCATGCATACGCCAGGTCTTGTCACTATTAACAAAGTATTCATCATTACCATCAGGAGTTGGTGCTTCATGCAGGTAATCATCAAATTCATTATAGAAGGCAGTGATACTCACATTGGCATTTTGCCATTGGTAGGCATACCCCAGTTCAAAGGTTTCCATCTTCTCTGTATCAGGTGTTGGTGGAACAAATGTGGTGTTTTCAAGTACTTTAAGATATTCCCGATAGGTCGGTTTTCTTACCCCGGTTCCCCAAAGCATTTTAATCGTTTGCTCTGCTGTAGGCGTATAAACCAATGCTAAGCGTAAATTTGTATCATTATCAAATTTGTCAAACACATCATAACGTACCCCTAATGTCGCCGTGAGTTCAGGATTTAATTCCCATATATCCTGTATAAAGAAAGCATAATCATCGTTTTCCTCATTATCATCTGTTAACAAAGAACCTGTTTCTGGATAGGGGAGAAATGAATCTTTGTAATTCCAGGTTTCGGTATAATCCATATCTTTTGCTTCATCGTGCTGCCATTCACTACCGACAGCAAGCGTATGGACTGAAAAAAGCTTCTTGAGCCAGGTTGCCTTAATACCGTAATAGACTGCATCTCTATTTTCTTTATAGGCTCTTTGTCCTGTATCCTGCATATGCACTTCTTCTGTTGCCTGATCATCAACATAGTAGGCCATCGTTTCTAACCTGCCATTATCTAAATCACCATATTCATATCGAGCTGACAGATTATAAAAGTTCTCTTCTGTGTTGTCTTTTGTATCTAAAGGTGCATTATCAGGAAAAAACACGAAAGGTGTATCATTGTATTGGTAATCAAACGACAGCTGAAGTCCCTTTACAGGTTCTGCCTTTATATACAGATTTTTATATCGTTCATCCAATGGCTGGGCAACACTGCCACCAATAAAACTATTGCGATTGTCACTAAAGGGAGCATCCTGATCCAGATAACTGACAAAACCCTGTAATTTTTCACTATTATAAAAAATATTCCCTTTTGCACGACTATGATCACCGACTTCAAGACCTGTCTCTATATAGGAACTCTCTTTGTCTGTTTTATCAGTAAAAGGCCTGGTTGTCACTGATATCACACCGGCAAAGGCATTGGCGCCATAGAGAGATGATGATGGACCAATAATAACTTCTACCTTTTCAATTTTTTCTAAAGCCAGGTTTTCTCCTGCAGAAAAATGGCCATAATAAACATGTTGAATCGGAACGCCATCAATCAGCATTTTCATTTTATTATTATAACGGTCTATAATTCCCCTGGACCAAACGGAATTATGGCGTTTTCTATATTGATTAAGTTGAAATCCAGGTACATATTCCAGCAATTCATCGACTCGTCTGACACCCAGTCGCACAAAATCCTTGCGATCGAAACTATAAACAGTACCGGGAGCTTTTTTCAGTTCTGTCGGCAGCAGGGATGCAGCCGTAAAAATCTCAAGTGACATCAATTCCTGAAGACTCATTTCGGTATAATCTTCTGGTTCACTTGAGGAGGATGCAGGGGAAGCTAAAGGGATAAAAAATAAAAGCAGCAAACATAATTTTAACAAATGTTTATAATGCATACACTGGTACTCAAATTGGTTTTGTCAGACGGATCCCTTTGTAGGACACGCTGTGATTATCGCCTCTACAAAGTAAACGTGAATTATTGAACATCCAGTTTATCTTCAAGTTCTGCCAGTTTCTGTTCCAGCTGCTCCAGTTTGATTCTTGTTTTTTGCAGGACAGCAGACTGAATCTCAAAATCTTCCCGGGTAACCAGCTCTAACTTATCGAAGGCATTATTCAGGATTCTACGTATGGACTGCTCTAGTTCACTGGTCATACCACCGGGAATAGGAGGCAAAGTACTACTAATCTTACTTGCTATATCATCAAAAAATTGTTTGTTCATTACTTATACTTCTCATTACGGTTTAAATAGATCGGTGATTGATAGTATATTCTAGCATTTAATCAAGTCCTACCATAATAAATCACCCGTAAAGAGGCGATTAAAAAATTATAGTTTTGCTTGAATCAACAATGCCCCTAAACTATGCACCTCAATAGTGCACCAATTTTGTGCAAAGCTTCTGATGTTTCTATTTTAGTGCATTCAAGCATTATTTTATCCTTTTAAAAAAGCCTAACTTACTGTTAATACAAACCAATTTAGCTATGGCACACTATCTGCTTAACAATGAGCATAAGTAAAAAAACTTACGTTTAATCATTATATTAATGTGGAGTAAAACCAATGAAGCTTGTTACAGCTATTGTTAAACCTTTTAAATTGGATGATGTTCGTGAAGCATTATCTGATATCGGTATTCATGGTATGACGGTTACTGAAGTCAAAGGCTTTGGTCGTCAGAAAGGTCATACTGAACTTTATCGTGGTGCTGAGTATGTGGTCGATTTTTTACCCAAGGTAAAAATTGAAATTGCCGTTGCCTCTGAAGTGCTTGATCAAGTTATTGAGGCTATACGCGGCGCATCTCATACCGGAAAGATCGGCGATGGAAAAATTTTCGTTTCATCAATTGAACAAACTATCCGGATTCGTACATCCGAATCTGGAAAAGATGCTTTATAAGTTCTGATATTTAGGAGATTTACCCATGGAAAACTTGCTTTTAGAACAAAACGTCTATCATTTACAATATGCACTTGATACTTTTTACTTTTTAATGTGCGGTGCACTGGTTATGTGGATGGCCGCCGGCTTCTCAATGCTGGAAGCTGGTCTGGTCAGAACTAAAAACACTGCCGAAATTCTGACCAAAAACGTCGCTCTGTTTGCTATCTCATGTATTATGTACCTGATTGTCGGTTATGACCTCATGTACGGCGGCAGTATGTTCCTGACCGATCTGGTTGTTGGCGATGGTTATGTTGCTGAAAAACTAACAGAATTTGCTGGCCGTGAAGATGGTTTTGGTGGTGGTTCAATCTACTCAGGTGCTTCTGATTTCTTCTTCCAGGTTGTTTTCGTAGCGACTGCTATGTCAATTGTTTCCGGTGCAGTTGCTGAACGCATGAAGTTATGGGCGTTCCTGCTTTTTGCTGTCGTTATGACGGGTGTTATTTACCCAATGGAAGGCGCATGGACATGGAATGGTGCTGATGTTTTCGGACTTTATAACCTGGGCGACTTAGGCTTCTCTGATTTTGCCGGTTCTGGTATTGTCCACATGGCAGGTGCTGCTGCAGCCCTGGCAGGTGTTTTACTACTGGGTGCTCGTAAAGGCAAATATGGTAAAAATGGTGAAATCAGGGCAATACCTGGTGCTAACCTGCCGCTGGCAACATTAGGTACATTTATTCTATGGATGGGCTGGTTTGGTTTCAATGGTGGTTCTGTACTCAAATTAGGTGATATTACCAGTGCCAACTCAGTTGCGATGGTCTTTTTAAATACCAATGCCGCTGCTGCCGGTGGTGCGATTGCTGCTCTGATAGTTGCTCGCATTCTTTATGGAAAAGCTGATTTAACCATGTTATTAAACGGTGCCTTAGCCGGTCTGGTGGCAATTACTGCTGAACCTTCAACACCAACACCACTACTTGCCACATTATTTGGTGCTATAGGCGGTGTACTGGTTGTATTCAGTATTCTGACTCTGGATAAGCTAAGAATTGATGATCCGGTTGGTGCAATCTCTGTTCATGGTGTCGTCGGCTTCCTGGGTCTGATGCTGGTTCCACTCACTAATGGTGATGTAAGTTTCAGCGGCCAGTTAATTGGTGCTGCAACAATCTTTGGCTGGGTATTCTCTACTAGTCTTGTGGTCTGGTTCTTCATTAAGATGATTATGGGCATCCGGGTGAGTGCAGAAGATGAATACCAGGGTGTTGACCTTTCTGAATGTGGTCTGGAAGCTTATCCTGAATTCACTAATAAGTAATAGGTTGTTATGTTTTTATGTTGGAATGTTGGTAAGCAACAAACATAAAAACATATAAACTTACCAACTGGTAAATATAAAAGCGTCCCTCGGGACGTTTTTTTTGCTCTAAACATTGACATGGCACACAAAAATAACATCTTCATTTCAATAAAATTAGATTTTATGTACTTTGCCGGTGGAATTTAAAT
>Ga0209013_10005201_pt1 | contig 11246 bp, 11 predicted proteins | sample Cruoilmetagenom2_FD_187291 | JGI IMG/M metagenome (GOLD analysis project Ga0209013, IMG submission 187291) | Oil polluted marine microbial communities from Coal Oil Point, Santa Barbara, California, USA - Sample 2 (SPAdes) (version 2) | ecosystem: Environmental > Aquatic > Marine > Oil seeps ...
CAAATGAGTTTTGATTTAATTATTGAACAAACTTTTTTTTGTGCATTAAATCCAAAACTTCGTCAAGAATATGCTTCAAAAATGTATAAGCTTTTAAACGAAGGTAAACCGATTGTTGGTTTGTTGTTTAATGTTCCTTTAAATCAAGACCACCCACCATTTGGAGGTAATAGAGAAGAGTATTTAGGATATTTTAAGCCACAGTTTGATATAAAAATAATGGAAGACTGTAATAACTCTATTGAAAGTCGTAAAGGAAGGGAATTATTTATTAAGTTAGTAAAAAAATAGATTTTGATATCAAATGTTTTAGATACTTATTTTCCAAAACTGGCCAAAATGCCAGAACTCAAAAATAAGATTATTTCAATTAGTAAAATACTTGAATTTGAAGCTGGAACAGTAATTTTAAAACAAGGATCTTATATAAAAGTAATTCCATTACTTATTTCGGGTTTAGCAAAAGTCTTTAAAGAAGAGCCAGTGAATGGAAATGAAGTTCTTCTTTATTATATCAAACCAGGTGAAAGTTGTGTAATGTCTGTAACAACGTTAGTTAAAAATGAAACAAGTCAGGTTAAAGCTGTGATTGAGGAGGACTCTAGCGTTTTAATTATTCCAGCCGATAAAGCTCTAGAAATCGCTAAAAAATATCCTCAATGGAATGAGTTTATTTATGATTTATTCAATTTAAAATTTGATGAACTATTAAATGTAATTGAAATATTAACGTTTTCTAACAAAGATGCAAGATTAATGGAATATTTAAAGAAAGAAGCAAGACTTAAAAACACCAATATACTCCAAACTACTCATCAGCATATTGCTTATGATCTAGGGTCTTCAAGAGAAGTAATTTCAAGACTTCTAAAAAAGTTTGAGCATAATGGAAGTATTAAATTAGGTCAAGGAACTATTGAATTAGTTTAGCTAGCTTTATTTTTGAAGCATTAGCGTAGTCATCCATCTTTTGCCTTCTACATTAACAGTCTTAATAGGTTCTAAAAATTTTAATTTATATTTTTCTGAAATACACTTTATAATTGATTTTGTCAGAAGAAACCGTTTTGTTCCATCAGGTAATTTATAAACACCTTCAGAAATTGGTTTTATTTCATCGTCAATCCCAATATTTGAGGCCATTCTAATAAATAAAGTTCCATTTGGTTTCAAAACGCGTAATAATTCTGCAAACATTTTATAAAAATGCTCTTCATCTCTAGCAAAATGAAGAACTGCAACACAAATAACATGATGAAATGCATCTTTATTAAAAGATAAATCTTCTACAGTTAAAACTTTAAAATTATCTTTTTGTTTTGAATAAATACTTTTTACATATTCGATTTTTGTAATATCTATATCTATTCCATTGATGTCATAATTATTGTTATAAAACCACTTTAAATTTCTTCCGTTTCCGCAGCCAACATCCAAAATTTTATGATCTGGTAAATAACGTTCTTTTAGTATTTGGTCTAAAATGTAAATATCAACTTTATCTATTTGAGTTTTAAGTTTTTCTATTGGCATATGTACTAATTTTTTAAGTTGTAACAAATGTCACAGGAATTACAAAGTACAATTTTTAATTTTGATTAAATATAAATGAAGAAAGTTATAAAATTGCTAATTGTATGTATTCTATGTATTGGAATTATAACAGCTTTTGTTTTATTGTTTGAATAATAACTTAAAAATATATACTATGAAAAAAAACATGGGAAGACTTGATCGCACAATCAGAATTGTAGTAGCAATTGTTGTTGCAGTATTATATTATCAAGGAATGATAGATGGTACTTTAGCATACGTGTTAATTGCTGCTGCTGCTATATTTTTATTAACCAGTTTTGTAAGTTTTTGCCCTTTATATGCATTAATTGGACTGAATACATCCAAAGTGAAAAAATAGGTAATTAGTTAGTTGTTTATCTTGATTAAGGAGTAGCGATTTTTTTTGCTGCTCTTTTTTTGTAACTATTGTTACCGTTAAAAGGTTAAAAATAAATTAGCTTTACAAATACTATAGATTTTAAAATTTTAGCATAAAAAAGATGAAAAATAGTATTTACATTTTATTAATTTCAATGATTATTTTTGGTTGTAACAATTCTAAAAAGGAAACGCTAGAAAGTCCACAAGAAAATATTGATTACGAAGAGATAGGTTTGAATTATGCTTTTATAACAAAAAAAGAGTTAGGGAAAAACTTAATGGGGACTATTAAAAATAAAGGTGTGAATTCTGCTGTTGCATTTTGTAATGAAAGGGCATATTTTATAACAGATAGTATTTCTACATCATTTAATGCTAAAATTAAACGTGTTTCAGATAAACCTAGGAATTCTGATAATGCTGCAAATAAAAAAGAGTTAAATCATATAGAGACTTTTAAAGATATGCTTACTAATGAGCAAGAGATGAAACCTATACTCGAAGAAAATGGTACTACTGTAAACTTTTATTATCCAATTATTACAAACGACATGTGTTTACAATGTCATGGCACTGAGAATAATGAAATGAAATCTAATGTCTATAAAACGATTAAAGCATTATACCCATTAGACCAAGCAATTGGCTATGGAGATAATCAAGTTAGGGGAATTTGGAGTATTTCTTTTGAAAAATAGAATAGGAAAGTTATTAAAAGAACAATTTTTATAGGTTTTTATTAAGAATAACGCATCAATCATGTAACATTTGTTACATGATTTTTAATTTTAACTACTTATTTTTAGCAAGTATATAATAATTAACTAACTAAAAACACTAAAATTCAATATGAAAACACACCATCAAATCTTAGTCATAGGAGGAGGCTCTGGAGGAATTATGACAGCGGCTAATTTATTATTAAAGGATAAATCATTAGACATTGCTATTATTGAACCTACAGACTTTCATTATTATCAACCAGCATGGACTTTAGTTGGTGCAGGAACATTCGATTATGAAAAAACTAAACGTTCTATGGCTTCAGTTATACCAACAGGAGTCGATTGGATTAAAGATTATGCTACTAGTTTTGATCCAGAACAAAATAGCGTTTCTACAAGAGAGAATGGAGCGATTACTTACGATTATTTAGTAGTTTCTCCAGGCTTAGTAATGGACACTTCTTTAATAGAAGGTTTAACAGAATCTTTAGGGAAAGGTGTAGTATGTAGTAATTATACAGACCCTAAACATACATGGGAGGTTTTAAAGAATTTTAAAGGTGGTAATGCTGTATTTACACAGCCAACGACACCAATAAAATGTGGTGGCGCACCTCAAAAAATAGCTTATTTAGCAGCAGATTACTTCAGAAAAAATGGAATGAAGAACACTTCAAATGTTGTTTTTGCAACCCCAGGTTCTGTGATTTTTGGTGTTAAAGAAATTAGAGAAACGTTAATGCAAGTTATAAGTAGATATGGTATACATTTTAAACCATTTTATGCACCAATTAAAATAGATGGTGATAATCAAATAGTAACTTTTAGAGGCGTAGGTACGGGTGAAAATAAATGTGTTATAAATGAAGATAATGAATTAAGAGAAATCATGTCAGGAGAGTCCATAATTGAGATGCCTTTTGATATGTTGCATCTAGCACCTCCTCAAACCGCTCCAAAATTTATACAAGAGTCACCGTTAGTTAATGATGCTGGTTGGTTAGATGTAGATATACATACGTTGCAGCATAATAAATATGAAAATATATTTGGTTTAGGAGATGTTGCAGCTTTGCCAACAGCAAAAACAGGAGCAGCTATAAGAAAACAAGTTCCTGTTGTTTCTGATAATCTTATACAATTAATAGCACATAATAAAAAAGGGAATAAATCATATAATGGTTATTCTTCTTGTCCATTAGTAACAGCTTATGGGAAAATGGTTTTAGCCGAATTTGATTACGACAGTAATTTTATACCAGATCCAAAACTAAAAAGAATGTTGATTTTTAGTAGTCAAAAAGAGCATTGGAGACTGTGGATGCTTAAAAAGTATGGCTTACCAAAATTGTATTGGGATAAAATGCTTAAAGGGATAGAAGTATGATATGTAACATTTGTTACAGAAAGTTTTTAGAATATTTTTTATTTTCGCTACATATCTTTTAGATAGAGATTAATTCTCCCTATTTTAAGATTAATTAATAGCTGAAAGTGCTCATTTAATTGGGCGCTTTTTTTTATTTTAGAGGATGAAATTAAAAACTAAAGATTTCTTTTTTGTTGTTATACAGTTTGTGCTATTTATAATTTATTTATTTAATTTTAGTTTTTTAAAGTTTTCATTGCCCAAGTTTTTTAATTGGTTTTCGATTATTATTGCTATAATTGGATGTTTTATTATTTTAATTGCAATGCTTCAGCTAAATAAAAATTTATCACCATTTCCAACACCAAAGTCAAATTCTCAACTCATTAAAACGGGTTTATATAAGTATATAAGACATCCAATTTATACAGGAATATTATTTTTATTATTTGGTTATGGAATTTATATGAATTCATTATTTAAAATAATAATTGCATTTGTCCTCTTGCTTCTGTTTTATTTTAAAACTTCTTACGAAGAGCAAAGATTAATTCAAAAGTTCACTGACTATTCGGAATACAAAAAAACAGCTGGAAGTTTTTTTCCTAAATTATAATTTCAAAAAATTAATCCCAAGTTGGTAAGATGCAATTTTCGTCTAATTTTTTTAATAATGGATTAATTCCTTTTATTAAGCTTTCCTGCATTATTTTAGAATCTTCTTTATGACATTGTAAACAAGCACCAACTAGTAATAAATTCTTTTGCTCTTCTATTGAAAAAGGTCTGAAATCTAATCGCGTGGAGTTCACCGGATTATTATCAGAAGTTTTTAAAAATGAAATCCAAGCATCTTCAGGTAATTCATCATGCTGATTTAATTCATATTCTGGAGTGAAATACCATCTTCCTAAACCATTTTCTATTGTATAGTTTAGTGTTCCATTTCCATATCCTAATGCAAAAGAATTTGCATGACATGACTTACAATCGCGAACAGTCTTTGTCGTAGTGTGTGGTGAATTCGGCGCATATAATCTGTGAAATGAAATATCTTCATTTTTAGTTTCATTGGTAAAACTTCCTTTATCAATAGTCAAAATCATCCCTGGAATTGCTGGTTCAATATGTCTCCCATGTTCATTCTCACGAACTCCTAGTGCTGGCAAAGAAGAAGAAAACTCAGCCACATACTCTTTCCATTGTCCTTTAACATATTTTTTATCTAACAAATCGAAAGCTCTCATCTCATTTTCATCAAATTGGTTATGGCATCCAATACATTTTGATGTCCATGATGAATGACAAGTAGAACACGACACATTTTTATGGGCATTGTCTCTGGAACATATTCTTGATTGCGGTTTTAACTCATAAATATCACCACTCTTTTTACCAATTAAAAATGCTTTCCCTAGCGAATCAACAAATGTATTTACCAAAGGATGATTATCTTTTTGTACAACCAATATTGGTTTATCAATATGTGAGTATTCCCTATGCATAAAGACTAACAAACTTTCATTATCTAAAGAATCATATGGAATTGTATTTGGTTTTTCTTTGAAATGACAGTCTGAACATTGAATTTTTACAGCTTGTTCTTCATGTGTATATGTATTTCCATCACCCATGACTTCGTGTGATGAATGACAATCTATACATAACAATCCTCTTGAATGATGTACATCTTCAATTTGGTATTTATAAACACGCTTATCTTCTGAAACTTTATATTTATCAGTTTTATTTGCTATTTCTTTCTCATCTAATAGTGTTTCTTGCCATCCTTCATAATTAGTTGAAATTCTACTTGACCGACTATGACAACCATAACAATGTGTATTGCTCATAAAAATATCTGTCGAAGGATGGTATTTTGGTAGTTGCTTTTTATTTGATGCTAAATACTTCTCTAAATCATTTTTAGCATTTTCAGAATAATTTAAGTGGCATGCATTACAACCACCACCTCTACTTAATTGATTAATTTCTCCAAATTGTTTTTTTTCTGCACCCAAATGGCAATTTGCACAGAGATCTCTTAAATGTTTATCTGAAGGTGAATTTTTAATATCTTGTATGTGGTAATGATAATCAGGTGAATCAGCCTCATTAAAAATAAATTTATCAACTGCTACTATACCACTATTTGTGGTCATTAATGAATTTTCAATTTTCTGTAGTTCATTAGGATGGCATTTTCCACAAGTTTGTTTTGCATCAATCAAATTCCCAGGAATTAATACCATTCCAATATGAGCTTCATCTTTATTTGTAGTATTTATGTTTCCTAAATGACAAGTATAGCATCCAATAAGTTTAGGGTCATGATACTTAGAAAACCCTTGCATATTATTATGACACTGTAAACAAGATTCATCATTTATACTTTTAGTTGAAATATATTCAGTTTCAGAAGTCCAGCTTGAATTAGAATCAGTAGAATATAAGACTTTTATGATAATATAAAATAGCAATCCGATAACGACTGCTATAAAAAAGAATGTTTTATAATTTTGGAGTTTCATCGTTTATTAAAATACAAATTTACCTAGAATTATATAATATCAAACAAATTGATTATATTAAAAAGTTAATTGATTGATAGCCATTAGAGTACAATGCTAAAAATCATTTATGTAACATTTGTTACATATAAAAACATGATAATCAGGTATTTACTGATTTTTGTCATGTTATTTAAATATTCAAATGAATAATTTTACAATCTGAATTATATATATAAACATATTTTATGAATACATCAAGAAGAAAATTTATTAAAATTTCCGCGCTTGGTTTTGGAGGAGTCGCAGTAGCATCGAGTGCATTCAATATGTTTGGATCGAACTCTTTTATTGATAAGAAAGCAGTCCAAAACATGGCATTAAACCTTAAGCGAACACCTACGTATTGTGAGGTTTGTTTTTGGAAATGTGCTGCGTGGACATATACAGACGATGAAGGAGCAGTTAAAAAAGTAATTGGTAATGAAAATGATCCACATTGTTATGGTAGATTATGCCCAAGAGGAACAGGTGGAGTTGGTATGTATAACGATGAAGACAGATTAAAAACGCCTTTAATTAGAACACTAGTTAATGGTGAGCAAACCTTTAGGGAAGCAAGTTGGGAAGAAGCACTTGATTTAATTGCCTCAAAATTTAATGGCATTAAAGAAAAGTACGGTGCAGAAGCTTTTGCATTGCTTAAGCATGGTGCTCCAGGAAAACATTTTGAGCATTTGTTTAAATCGTATGGATCTGACACAATTGCAGAACCAGCATATGCTCAATGTAGAGGTCCTCGAGAAACAGGGTTTTCACTTACTTTTGGTTCTTGGGTTGGTTCACCTGAACCTACAGATATTAGAGATACTAAATGTTTAGTTCTTATCGGTTCTCATATTGGTGAAAACATGCATAATTCTCAAGTGCAAGAGATGTCTGATGCCATTGATAATGGAGCGACTATTATAACTGTTGATCCTAGATTATCAACAGCAGCAAGTAAATCTAAGCATTGGTTAGCTATAAAGCCTGCTACAGATATTGCATTAATGCTTGCATGGATGAATGTATTAATTGAAGAAGACATTTATGATAAAAAGTATATTGAAAAGTATGCTAATGGTTTTGAAGAATTAAAAGAATATGTAAAACCATTTACGCCAGAATGGGCTTATGGAATTACAACGATTAAACCTGAACAAATAAGAAAAACGGCTAGAGCAATGGGAGCTGCATCACCATCAGTAATTATTCATCCTGGTCGTCATGTTGTGTGGTATGGAGATGATACGCAACGTGCAAGAGCAATGGCAATTTTGAATGCTCTTTTAGGTTCTTGGGGACGAAGAGGAGGTTTCTATTTTAAAGAGAAAATTAAAGTGCCTAAATACCCTCATCCAAAATATCCTCACCCAAAATGGGGATGGCAAGAAATTGGTGCTAAATATCCATTAGCACAAATGGGGATTACAACCGAAGTAATTAAAGCATCTATACCAGATAAAGACAATAAATACCCTGTAAAAGCTTGGATGGTTGCGGGAACTAACATTACTAAATCTATTCCTAATAAAAAATTATTAGAAGAAGCTATTAATTCACTTGAATTTATGGTTGTTGTAGATACGATGCCCATGGATGTAACGGGTTATGCAGATGTGGTTCTTCCTGAATGTACTTATTTGGAGCGCTATGATGATATACGTTCTGCAACAAATAGAGAACCTTCAATAGCTGTAAGAATTCCAGCTGTAAATCCTAAATATGATTCAAAGCCTGCTTGGTGGATGGCAAAACAAATTGGAGAGCGTATAGGATTAGGTGATTATTATAATTATAAAGATTATAAAGAGGTAATTGAATGGCAATTAGAGAAAATGGGAACATCATTAGAAGAACTAGAAAAAATTGGTGTTAAAAATTATCCAAGAAAATCAGGGTCTTTGTATTTAATTGAAAATGAAGATTATGACTTTCCAACTGAAAGTGGTAAAATTGAATTGTATTCTCAAGAATTACTTGATTTAGGTTTTGATCCATTACCAACTTATACAGCACACCCTGAACCACCTCAAGGGTTTTACAGATTAAACTATGGCCGGGCACCTATGCATACCTTTAGTAGAACTGTAAATAACCCGAACTTAAACGATTTACAAAGTGAAAATAAACTTTGGGTAAATCCTAAAGTTGCACGAATTATTGGTCTTGAAAATAATCAAGAAGTATGGCTTAAAAATCAAGACAATATTCTCTCTACTTTCTCAATAAAAGTACGAATAACAGAAAGAGTTCGTTGGGATTCAGTATATATGGTTCACGGATTTGGCCACGATAATAAAAAATTAAAAAGAGCATTTGGTAAAGGCATAAATGATACACAATTAATATCTAAAGTAGCTGTAGACCCTATTATGGGAGGAACAGGAATGCGAGGAAATTTTGTGGCTATTTTAACCGAAAATCCACATAAAACTTTAGCAATATGAGATATGCAATGGTAATAGACACATTAAAGTGTGTAGGCTGTAGCGACTGTGTTGTTGCGTGTCAAACCGAAAATGATGTTCCAATAGGATATTGTAGAGATTGGGTTACAGAATCTGTTAAAGGGACGTATCCTAATTTAGATTTAGAATTAAAATCTGAAAGATGTAATCACTGTGACAATCCACCATGTGTGAGATGTTGTCCTACTGGAGCAAGTCATATTGTTGAAGGTGGAATCGTTTTAGTTACTGGTGATGAATGCATTGGATGTGGTGCTTGTATAGAATCCTGCCCTTATGATGCTCGTTATCAACACCCAGATGGATATGTAGATAAATGTACATTCTGCTATCATAGACTTCAAAAAGGACAACTCCCTGCATGTGTATCAGTGTGTCCAACAAAGTGTATGTACTTTGGAGATTTAGATAACCCTAATAGTGAAGTATCTCAATTATTGAAAAAACGAAAATATAAAACTTTAGCTCCAGAAGCAGGAACTAAACCTCAAGTATATTATTTAATCTAAAATTTATAACATGGAAGAGGAATTATTTATTAGTGGAAGAAACATTCCAAATATAGATCCTTCATTGGAAATATGGCACTGGCCAATATCATTATACTTGTTTTTGGGAGGTTTGTCTGCAGGCTTATTATTCTTTGCAGCATTATTTACTTTGCTTGGGAAAGAAAAAGAATATCCAACAGCTGTAAAATATGCTTCACTTATTCCTCCTTTTGCTTTGTCAATAGGATTGTTAGCATTAGTTTATGATTTAACTCATAAATTATATACTTGGCAATTATACACAACAATAAGAATCGAATCACCTATGTCTTGGGGAGCTTGGGTACTTTTAATAGTAACACCATTATCTTTTCTTTGGGTTTTTAGTTACTATTCTGAACTTTTTCAAAAATGGGAAAGTAGATTTAAGTTTTTAGAAAAATTCAAGTTTCTATCTAAATTTGAAAACTATCTAAAGGAAAATAGAAAGTATATGGCAATGGCTTTAATACCTTTAACATTAGTGTTAGGCGTTTACACAGGTATTCTACTTTCTGCATTTAATGCACGGCCTCTTTGGAATAATGCCATATTAGGACCTTTGTTCTTAACATCTGGACTTTCAACAGCAGCTGCAACAATTATTTTATTAGCAAAAACAAAAAAGGAAAAGCAATTGTTTGGTAAAATAGATCTCGGATTAATAATAATTGAACTTGCATTAATTGCTCATATGATTATGGGGTATTTTGCTGGTCCAGAAGTGCAAGTTGAAGCTATGCAATTACTTATTGGTGGTGAATTTACTGTCATGTTTTTTGGCTTTGTAGTCATACTTGGATTAATAATTCCTGCCGCATTAGAATTAATAGAGATTTATGGCTATAAAGTTCCTGCAATAATAGCAGCTGTATTAGTTATTTTAGGTGGACTAATATTTAGATTTGTAATGGTAGAAGCTGGACAATTAACACGTTACCTTTATTAATATAGTAAATTTAAGAATATGGATAATCGAAAAAATAAGCACATCTATTGGAACCCTTATTTTGGGGGGTTCTTATTAGGTATTTTAATCATACTTACGTTCTATTTTACAGGCCGAGGTCTTGGAGCAACTGGCGCATTAAAAAGTACTGTTGTTGCTACTGTAGATACTGTAGCGCCTAGTCATGCTGAAGGTAACGCATATTATAGTAAATTTATTGGAGGAGATGAATCTCCTCTAAACAACTGGTTAGTATTTGAAACAATTGGAATTTTACTTGGAGCGTTTATTTCTGGGAGTTTAGCAGGAAGAATAGGGTTAAGAACACAGCACTCTCCGAAAATAACGGGAAAACGTAGACTTATGTTTGCTTTAATAGGAGGTGTTTTATTTGGTTTAGGATCACAAATAGCACGTGGATGTACTAGTGGAGCTGCTCTTAGTGGAATGGCTGTGCTTTCAACAGGTGGGTTTTTAACAATGATATCCATTTTTGGATCAGGATATATTGTAGCATACTTCTTTAGAAAAAATTGGATTTAACTTATAAAAAATAAAAAAAATGGGACCATTAATTCCTAACGAACTTATTTCATATGAATGGAGTTATATAATTGCTTTGCTAATTGGACTTGCATTTGGATTTATTTTAGAAGCTTCAGGATTTTCATCTTCTAGAAAATTAGCAGGTGTATTTTACGGCTACGATTTT
>Ga0209013_10005202_pt1 | contig 11246 bp, 10 predicted proteins | sample Cruoilmetagenom2_FD_187291 | JGI IMG/M metagenome (GOLD analysis project Ga0209013, IMG submission 187291) | Oil polluted marine microbial communities from Coal Oil Point, Santa Barbara, California, USA - Sample 2 (SPAdes) (version 2) | ecosystem: Environmental > Aquatic > Marine > Oil seeps ...
GGTGAAGTTGAGATGATACTTGTAGGTGACAGTTTAAATATGTCCTTTTTGGGAAAAGAAGACACACTTTCTGCAACGATGGATCAAATGATCTACCATACGCAAGCTGTATGTAATGGTGCAAAATTGCCAATGATCATTTTAGATATGCCTTTTGGAACGTATACCTCTGAGGAAGTTGCTGTTAAAAATGCTACCAGAGCGTATCAGGAGACAAATGCACAGGCAGTAAAGATAGAAGGTGGTAAAGAGAGAGCACATATTGTTGAAGCTTTAACACAAAATTCTATAGCTGTACTTGGGCATATTGGTCTTATGCCACAGTTTTTACGCTCTGATGGCGGATATAAAATACGCGGTAAAGATCAGAGAGATATAGATATTTTAGTTGAAGATGCACTTGCTTTGGAGAAAGCTGGTGTTTTTGCCATAGTGGTTGAAGGTGTCAAGTCTGAAGCTGCGGAGGCCATTACAAAAGCAGTTTCTGTGCCAACCATAGGAATTGGAGCAGGAAATTCAACAGATGGTCAGGTTTTGGTCTGGTCAGATATGTTTGGTTTCTTTGAAGCCTTTAAACCAAAGTTCGTAAAGCAGTATTGTAACGGTGCAAAAGAAGTACGCGAAGGTTTAGAACAATACAGAAATGAAGTAAAAAGCAGGGAGTTTCCAAGTGAAGATTATACTTATTAATTATCATTCACTCTTCACTCTTCACTCTTCACTCTTCATTAAACTCCAAAGGAGTTTTTAGTGGAGCGTATGGTCGAGATAGAGCGTTTTGATGAAGAGATCTCTTATGAAGTTACGCTTCGTCCCAGTTCATGGGATGAGTACATCGGACAAGAGAAGATAAAGAAAAATCTCAAAGTCTTTATTGAAGCAAGTAAAAAAAGAGATGAAGCTCTTGATCATATTCTGTTCTTTGGACCTCCGGGTTTAGGAAAAACCACTATTGCAAACATCATTGCAACAGAGATGAATACCAACATCAAAACCACTGCTGCCCCGATGATAGAAAAGGCAGGGGACCTGGCTGCACTTTTGACAAATATTGAAGAGGGTGATATTTTATTTATAGATGAAATTCACCGTATGTCTCCGGCCATTGAAGAGATACTTTATCCTGCTATGGAAGATTTCCGTTTAGATATCATCATTGGTTCAGGACCTGCTGCACAGACAGTAAAAATAGACCTTCCGAGATTTACTCTTATTGGAGCAACCACAAGAGCAGGAATGTTGTCAAATCCGCTTAGAGAGCGTTTTGGGATGCACTTCAGGATGCGGTTCTATACGGCAGACGAACTCTCTAAGATCGTTGCCCAGGCAGCACATAAATTGGAAAAACCTGCAGAAGATGAAGCCTCTTCTGAAATCGCAAGAAGAAGCAGGGGAACACCGCGTATTGCCCTTCGTTTGCTCAAAAGAGTCAGAGATTTTTCAGAAGTTGCCAATGAAAATGAAGTAACGATCAAGCGTGCAAAATATGCTTTGGATGAATTGGGAGTGAACAATCTTGGTTTTGATGAACAGGATATTCAGTTACTGGAGTTACTGGTTTCTGCGAAAAATAAACCCATGGGACTCAGCACGATCGGTGCTGCTTTGAGTGAAGATGAAGGAACTATTGAAGATGTTTTGGAACCTTACCTGATAGCCAATGGGTACATTGAAAGAACAGCACGCGGACGTATTGCAACGCAAAAAAGTTATGAGCATTTCAAACTTGGTGGAATCAAGGATGGTCTTTTTAATGACTAAAACATCACTCATGATCACAGCCCTGTTTATTTTAGGGCTTATCGGTGCATACTCTGTGTATCAGCCTTTTGTACTCTCTATCACTGTAGCAATGCTTCTTAGCATGGCGACATTCAACTTGACAAAACAACTTACCGATATGACTGATTCAGCAAAAATATCTGCAGCTATTTCAACTCTGCTTATGACTTTACTGCTCTTTGTTCCTATTGTCTATTTGGCGACAGTTGGTGTAAGTTATATTTCACAAATAGACAATGCCGGAATAAAAGATACGATCACTACTGTGAAAATATTTGTTGAAGAGATACCTTATTTAAATGACATAAGTGACCAGTATTTAAATGATCAAAAGATCACAGAATATATTAAAGAATCAACAACGTATCTAACGCTTGCGGGTGGAGCGGGACTTGGTTTTATGAAAAATATGCTTTTCGTGGTTGTATTTTACTTTTTTATAAACTACTACGGAAACCGTTTTTTCGATACTATTTTGGAACTTCTCCCAGTCTCTCCGGCAAAAGGCAGTAGAATGATACAGGAAGTCTCAGCAACGATGGAAATTGTTTTTTACTCCATTATTGTTACTGCTATCTTTGAGGGCCTTCTTTTTGGTATCATTATGAGTTATTTTGGTTTTAACGGCCTTCTTTTTGGTGTCATTTACGGTTTTGCATCACTCATACCTATTGTAGGCGGTATTGTTGTATGGCTGCCGGTTTCACTGTATGCCTGGACGAAAATAGATTCACAAACGGCCATTGTTATTGCATCGTATTCTATTATCATGATCTCTATCATTGCCGATACCTTCATTAAGCCAATGATCATTGATGTGATCAAAGTTGATTTCCTGAAAAGTACCATAGAGATCAATTCTATACTCATTTTCTTCTCCATTTTAGCAGGTATGAGTACCTATGGTTTTTGGGGAATGATCGTCGGACCGGCAGTAACTTCTTTCCTGATAGCGATCACAAAGGTTTATCTGGATCACAGTGAAAAATAAATATAAAATAAAGGATTTAAAATTATAAAAATACTCATTATAGAAGATGACCCGGAATTGGCACTCATCTTAACAAACTATCTTACCAAATTCGATATGGAAGTGATCGGGGCAGAAGATCCTTATATAGGACTATCTTTATTGACCCAACATAAATTTGATCTGATCATTCTGGATCTGACCTTGCCTGGCATGGATGGACTTGAAGTGATCCCCAAGATCAGAGAGATAAGTAATATTCCTATTATCATCTCTTCTGCCAGAGATGATATTACTGACAAGGTGATAGGTCTTGAGCGTGGAGCAGATGACTATATGCCTAAACCGTATGACCCAAGAGAGTTGGTCACACGTATTAAAACTATTTTAAGACGAACACACAGTGTGGAAGAGAAAGTAGATAAGAAGAAAGAACTTTTTGTTGCAGATATCAATGCGCATACTATCACTTTCAAAGGTGAGTTTTTAGAGTTGACTGCTGCAGAATATGATATATTATCGATGTTGATACAGCATAAAAACGGTTCAGTTTCAAGAGAACAACTGCTTTATGAAAGTGAACATATTGATGATGACAGTTCCATTAAAAATATTGATGTGATCATTTCACGTATTAGACAGAAAATATCAAAAGTGGATCCTGATCATATTTATATCAAACCTATTCGTGGTGTAGGGTACCTTTTAACAGACCGAGTATGAAAAACTTATCTGTAACAACCTTTATTCATGTCCTTTTTTCACTGGCGATCGCTATTTTGATCGCTACTTTTCTGCTCTTTTTGTCATGGGACAAAGACAGACAAAAAATAGCAGAGTTTAAACGTTACCAACTCTTATCCATTACTTTTTTATCTAAATTACAAGCGTATCCGGCCCAGGATGAGCTTGAAAAACTTTATAAAAAGTTACAGGTAAAACCGGTTAAAAAAGAGAATATCAAAGAGATCAAAGAGAAGATACAGAAACAGGGAAAAACACTGTTCACAGGTGGTACAAAAGCTGGTAAAGTAAGAGTGTATGATATAGACGGTACACATTATATCAATGTGCAACGTATGTCTTACAATCTTATGCTTTTAAATGATGTAAAAGATAATTACTTTTTTGAAATAGCAGTTGCTTCCGGTATATTTGTAATTCTTCTTCTTCTTTTACTTTATCTGGCAGTATTGAAAAAACTCTATCCATTGAAAAAACTGCATAAACAGATCCAGAGATTTGCCCAGGGAGATATGAATACACGTATCTCTTATGAACATGATGATGAGATCGGTAAAATAGCAAAGAGTTTCAATGATGCCATTGTGCATATCAATCAACTGAGCAGCTCTAAAAACCTTTTCATGCGTAACATGATGCATGAACTGAAAACACCTATTACCAAAGGTCGTATCGTTGTTGAAATGCTTGATGATGAAAGTATTAAAAAGATACTTGTACGTGCATTTGATCGTATGAATGAATTGATCACTGAACTTTCCGAGCTTGAAAAAGTGACATCCCAGAGTTTTGAACCGGACTTTGAATATATGATGTTAAGTGAAATAGTCAATGAGAGTAAAGAACTTTTAATGACGCAGAACAGTTGTTTCAAAGTAGAGGTAGAAGAGATAGCTTTGACCACAGATAAAAAGCTCATGGCACTGGTCATTAAAAATCTGGTTGACAACGGTATGAAATACGGAACTGGTAATTGTGTCATGTTGCGGACCAATTATAATATTATAGAAGTAGTTTCTGAGGGAGAGGCTTTGGAACATGACCTCAGTTATTATACCGAGCCCTTCTCACAGGCAGAAAAACGGAGTTCCGGATTTGGTCTTGGACTTTATATTGTTCATAATATTTTGGAAAAATTGGGCTACAGACTTGGGTATAACTATAGAGATGGTAAAAATATTTTTATGATCGTACCTGCAACGTAGGGTCGGTTTACTAACCCTACGTTATCTTAACGCTTCAACTATCAGTTCTAACGGGTTTTTAAAGATAGTCTCTACATTTGCATTATTCATAGACTCAGATATCTGAACTCTACATGCCGAACACTCGGCACTTACATAATGTGCTTTTGTCTCTTCGATCATTGCGGCTTTCGGCTTTCCTGCAGCTTCGGCAAAATGGAACTTTTCTGTTTGCATGGTCACACCGCCAAATCCACAACAACGGTTAGGATCGTTCATTTCAACCATTGGGTAGTTTGGAGCCAAAAGATTACGAGGCTCTTCGTAAATACCCTGTACTTTTCTTGCATGACAAGGGTCATGGTAAGTTACTACTTCATCAAACTTTTTACCTTTTGTTTCAAGCATCTCTTTTAAATTCGTATTGTCATGTAACCAGGCTGTTGCCATATGTATTTTTTCAGCAACTTTTTTAGCGCGTGTTTCCCACTCCGGCATATCATGGTTTTTAAAGAAGACTTGCCAGTCATGTTTTACCATCGCTGAACAGGTAGCTTCAGGAATGAGCATTGCATCACATTCATCCATAAAACTTTCAAAATATTCTATGTTCTTTTTAGTCATATACTCAACTGAGCTTACATCACCTGTGAAGTATGCCGGTGCACCACAGCACAACTGCTCTTTTGGAATGAAAACATCAATGTTCAACTTCTCAAGTATCTCTACAAGTCCGTTACCAATGCCTTCATAATTATAATTTCCTAGACATCCTATAAATATGGCGACTCTTTGGTTCTTCTCTGTTTGATCTGCAGCAGGTATCTCTTCAGGATAAGAGTTTAGAAAAGAGGTTTTCATCATAGAAGGAAGCAGTCGGTCTTTTTTCATCATTGGCAGTGAAAATCTTGCTCTCAAACCTCTCTCTTTATCATCCTGGGCAAGAGCACAGGTCTTGAACATAAAACCAAACTTCATAACAAAGTCCATGATCTTTCGGTGTCTTAAAAGGAAAAAGAATCCCTTTTTGAACCATGCTATCCCGTATTTGTCAGCAATGTCAGCACGTACTTCTTCTATGACCATATCGGTTGCAAGCGAGTTTGGACATACATCAACACAGTTCGTACAGAGAAAACAAGACTCAAAGATGTCTTTAGCATTTTTATCTAACTCTAAATGCCCTCTTTGGTAAGCACCTAAAAGGTCAATAAATCCACGTGGAGAAGTGGTTTCATCCGGGTTTATCTGGTGAATGGTACATACGGGGATACATTTTCCGCATTTAATGCATTCATCACTGGTTTCAGTGAAGTTGAAAATGTCTTCTGGTTTTTTCAAACTCATTTTTTCCTCTTATACCGTCTTTGAGAAACTCTTCTTGCTCTCTCCGTACTTTTTCATATAGGCATCAAATGGCATTGCAATATTTCTTATGAGTAAAGTTCCTGTTGTACTTACAGAAATCTTATCATCTGTTATGGTTACCAACTCTGCCTCAACAAACTCTTGTAAAGCTTCCAATGCATCAGCAAAATAGCTTTTAAAGTCTATATTGTGTTCTTTCTCAACACGTTTCATATCAATAGAAAAGTTTGCCATCAACTCCATGATGACAGATTTACGTAAAAAATCATCATCACTTAAAACCACACCTCTTTCAAAAGGAAGTTTTCCTGCATCAAGTGCATCTTCATAGACTTTCATATCTTTGGTGTTCTGTGCATAGTATCGTTCACCTTCACCAATACTCGTAAGCCCGATACCTACAAGGTTTGCACCGCCTTTTGTTGTGTAACCCTGGAAGTTTCGGTGAAGTTCACCCTTCTCTATGGCTCCAAAAAGTTCATCTTCAGGCTTGGCAAAGTGATCCATACCTACCATTTTATAGCCGTTGCTTTCAAAAAAGTCAATAGTATATTGGAAGATCTGTAATTTTACATCTGGTGCAGGCAAGGTTGTTTCATCAAATTTACGCATGGTCTTCATGAGCCAAGGTACATGAGCATAGTTAAAGACAGCCACTCTATCGGGGTTAAGATGTGTTGTAAGAGCAAGTGTTTGTTTAAATGTCTCCAGTGTTTGGTAAGGCAATCCGTAAATGAAATCTGTATTAATGGAGTTGATACCATATTTCCTAGCCAGTTCCACAGCATTTTTAGTCAGTTCCAAAGGCTGAATACGGTGGATCTCTTTTTGTACTTTGTCATCCAGATCCTGTACCCCAAAACTGATACGGTTAAATCCGTGTTTATGAAAGACTTTCATTTGATCTTCGTTGAAAAAACGTGGGTCTATCTCACAGCTTATCTCAGCCTCTTTACTCCAGTTTGGAAACTTGGATTTGACATAAGTAACGATCTCATCGAGTTCAAAAGCCTTGTAAAAAGTAGGTGTCCCTCCACCAAAGTGGAACTGTATCACTTCACGGGAAGTATCAATATGTTTTGCCAAAATATCGATCTCTTTTTTCAAGTACTCGATGTAACGACTCAGTTTCTCTTCTTTGGAAGTAAATACAACGTTACATCCGCAAAAATAACATGCAGATCTACAAAATGGCAAGTGTATATACAAAGAGAGTTTCTCTGTTGAGTTTTCTAAGAAGTTGATGTAGGTGTCGTATTTAAAATCATTATTGAATTCTAATGCTGTTGGGTAAGATGTGTATCTTGGTCCCGGTCTGGAATATTTACTGAATTTTTCGAAATCTATGTTGCTCAATGTATTTCCTTGTTTCTTTCTGTTTGTTGTTGCGTAGGGTGGGTTTACCCACCACTAATATGTTATGAATATCAAACAAAGGTGGATAAATCTACCCTACGGTTTTTAGTTTCGATGACTATCAAGCCAAACCATGATTCCCTTCTGGGCATGCAGTCTGTTCTCTGCTTCTGAGAAAATGACTTCTGCATGTTTCTCAAAGGTCTCTTCGCTTACTTCGTATCCTCTGTAAGCAGGGAGGCAATGTAGGAAAATAGCATCTTCTTTTGCGAGTGACATCATCTCTTCATCTACCATGTAGCCTTCAAATGCTTTGAGGCGTATCTCTTTTTCATCTTCCTGCCCCATAGAAACCCAAGTGTCAGTTGTGACTACATCACAACCTTTTACTGCCTCTTTTGGGTCGTTACCAAAGGTGATCTTAGCTCCACTCTCTTTAGCCAGTTCAAGTGCATCAGCTCTGATGCTGGCATCACACTCATACCCTTCAGGTGTTGCAACTCTAAGTTCAAATCCAAGTTTTGCTGCAAGCATAAGCCATGAATGTGTCATATTGTTACCGTCACCGACATAGGCAACTACAGGGTTCTTTTCTTTCCCAAATTCTATCATCGTAAGGTAATCAGTCATAAGCTGTACCGGGTGGTAAGAGTCTGTAAGACCATTGATCACAGGTACTTTGGAGTAGTGTGCAAACTCTTCAAGCTTTGCCTGCTCAAAAGTACGTATCATCACCATGTCCACCATACGGCTAATGACCCTGGCTGTATCTTTCATAGGTTCGCCACGTCCTAACTGAATGTCATTTGAAGATAAAAAGAGACCGACTCCACCAAGCTGGTAAATACCGGTCTCAAAACTTACACGGGTACGTGTAGAACTTTTCTCAAATATCATTCCAAGTGTTTGACGCTCCATATAAGGCACAAATTTACGTTGTTTGGTCTGTGCTTTTATCTTTTGTGCCAGTGCGATCATCTCTAAAATTTCATTTTTGCTAAAATCTTTGAGTGTTAAAAAGTGTCTCATAGGACTATCCTTATTCCAGCCATAGTCAGGCTGGAAAATTTAAAAGAGAATATTTTACCATAATGAAACTATAATATTGGTTTATCTACTTTTTTACCAAGCTCTGTGGCTATGCTGTATGCTATGAGGTGGGCTATTTTCTTAAGACGTGGTTTAAGCCATTTTGTCTGTTTTACGCAAGTGATCTCTCCAAGTTCAAGTATGAGAAATTTCTCAGCACGTATCCATCGGTAGGCATAATACTCTTTCAGGTTAGAGGTAAAGTTATCTTCATGCCATCCAAAGGGAAAATAATTTTTATATAATTTTTCCCAACGTCTTGCGAATTCATAGGAGTTACTGCTTGGGTACCCTATGGAAGCACCTGAATTACAAGGGATCTTTGCACCGTCAAAGTGGATGGAAACTGCTATTTTGGCTCTTGTAAAACGTACTTTTGCAGGTACCCGTTTTACCTCTATATCCCATGATCTTAATTTTTTAGTCACTTCATCTGCTACAAGGATATTCCATTCTTCTTCTCTGTAAAGTGAACTCTCTGCACCGGTATTTCCGGAAATTCTGCCTTCATGCCCGGCCTGTATCACAACAGAAACAGGCTTTGTACTGCTCCAGTAAAGTATAAAAGCCATAAGTAAAATAATAAGAATGGCAAAAAAAGTTGCAGCTTTGTTTTTAGTATACATTTAGAGCTTCTCTTTATTTCTGAAGTAAGATCGCTGCTTCCTTAGCATGGTAAGTAATGATGATATCCGCTCCGGCACGTTTAAATGCCATCATCGTTTCCATCATCACTTTGTCGTAGTCTATCACACCTGCTTTTGCTGCCATTTTTAACATAGAGTATTCTCCAGATACATTGTAAACTGCAAGAGGAAGTGAAGTGTTGTTTTTTACATCACGTACAACGTCAAGATAAGCCAGGGCAGGTTTAACCATAAGAATGTCTGCCCCCTCTTTTTCATCTTCCACACTCTCTAAAATAGCTTCATTCCTGTTTGCAGGGTTCATTTGGTAAGATCTTCGGTCTCCAAAACTAGGAGAGCTCTCTGCCACATCTCTAAATGGTCCGTAGTAAGCTGAAGCAAACTTGGTCGAGTAAGACATTACAGGTAAGTTCTCAAAGCCTGCTCCGTCAAGACCGCCTCTAATAGCCGTGATCATTCCATCCATCATTCCAGAAGGGGCTATCATGTCAACACCTGCTTTTGCATGTATGACTGCCTGTTTTGCCAAGTTGTCAAGTGTGATGTCATTGTCAACTGTTTCAAGTACAGGGTCGAGTACACCGCAGTGTCCGTGGTCTGTATATTCACAGAAACATAAATCAGTGACAACAAACATGTCAGGGTGTGCAGCCTTGACTTCTCTTACTGTTTGAGCAATGATCCCATGTTCACACATTGCGTCAGATCCAACAGAATCTTTGGTGTCCGGTATACCAAAAAGGATGATAGACCTAATTCCTAACTCTTTAAGAACAGTACACTCTTTAACGATCTCATCGATGCTCATTTGGAAAACACCCGGCATAGAACCTACTTCATCTTTAATTCCTGTACCGGATCTTGCAAAAAGAGGATAGATAAAATCATTCACACTCAAATGCGTCTCTTGCAGCAAATCTCTTAACACTGGATTAATTCTTTTTCTTCTAAAACGAGTGAACATATATGGACCTTCAATAAATATTTTTAACATTTTAACCTAAAATTCCTAATTCCTAATTTCTAATTATTAATTCTTACTGTATAATCCTGCTATGAATAATATTGAAATATCACAAATCGCTACTTTACCGACCAAATACGGTACATTTAAGATACAGGCTTTTAAAGAGTTACCTGAATGTGGTGAAGGTAAAGAACACCTTGCTCTTTTTACAGATACTCTAAATACATTGGATGCACCTATTGTGCGCGTGCATTCCGAATGTCTTACCGGTGACGCACTCTCTTCTGTGAAGTGCGATTGCGGTGAACAGCTTACTTTTGCCCAGGAACTCATAGCCAAAGAGGGAGGGATGATCATCTATCATCGTCAAGAGGGCAGAAATATCGGTTTGCTTAATAAAGTAAATGCTTATGCATTACAGGATGCGGGTTATGACACGGTTGCTGCAAACCATCAGTTGGGCTTTCGGGCAGATGAACGTACTTACGAGATAGTAGAATTCATCCTGAAACATTTTGGCATTAAAAAACTTAAACTTCTTACGAACAACCCCAGCAAAATAGAAAGCCTGCCCGATATTGATATCATAGAACGTATCCCTATCCAGATCATTCCAAATCCTTACAATAAGAAATATCTTCAAGTAAAGAAAGATAAACTTGGACATCTCCTTTAAAATAATGTTAAAAAAGTGTATGTTCTCATAACAGGATTTTATACTTTTAAAACCCTCTATGATCAGATAAAGTCTCAAAAGAGTGATTTCTGTCGTACTTTCCTCTATGGAATCATTGCGATACTACTCTTGTTACCGATTCCGATGTTGATACCGCTTTTAATCGATGAAGTTTTATTGGAACATCCAGGAAAAATGACAGAGATGATCTCTTCTTCTGAAAATCCAAATGCCTTAAGATGCCAATAGTTTATGCAGTGCAATTCTAAACAAAGCACCATCTTCGGTATTCAGCGCAGTAAGTTCTCCGTTACAATGCTCTTTAATGATCGTTTTACTCATATAGAGTCCAAGTCCTGTACCCTCTTTGGCTTTTTTTGTTGAAAAGTAGGGATCAAAGATTTTATCCATTATCTCTTCCGGTATACCTCCGGCATTATCACTGACTTCTAAAATATATTTG
>Ga0209013_10005203_pt1 | contig 11244 bp, 10 predicted proteins | sample Cruoilmetagenom2_FD_187291 | JGI IMG/M metagenome (GOLD analysis project Ga0209013, IMG submission 187291) | Oil polluted marine microbial communities from Coal Oil Point, Santa Barbara, California, USA - Sample 2 (SPAdes) (version 2) | ecosystem: Environmental > Aquatic > Marine > Oil seeps ...
AAATCTGATAGTGGAAATCAGCCTCAGCAAGAGGGCGATTCCGGAGGAGACGAACAAGAGCGCGACCAGCAGGAGAAATCCGTTGGCCCGAGTGGACCTCCCGAAGAAATCTCCCCTGAAGAAGCTGCGGCAAGCCAGGCCGTCGATCAGTTCGACCAGATGGGTGCCGGCCAGGACGTTGCTGACGGGAATGATTTACCCGGTGGTCTGCCGGACATGGAAGGCATCCCGGGCACCGGCATTTCCATACCCATGATGGAACAATGGCTCGAGCAGATTGAAGGTGACCCGACCTACCTGTTACGCAACCAGTTCCTGATCGAGGAGCGGCGGGAACTGCAGCGGCAGGGTCGCCAGCTGCTGGAGCCAAGACCGTGGTAACGAAAATATGACCGCACTTTGAATAATAACGGTAGAGGGAACAGTCTATTGTCTTATATAAACACATCACGCTTCTGCATCGTCTGCCTGCTCGCCGGCTTCTTTTCCGGCACCGCCCAGGCCGGCATGTCGGTTAACATTGACAGCAACATGCCGACGGGCATAGGCATCACGACCAATCGCCCCTGGGGCAACATCGGTGCTTTCAAGCCCGGCCTGAAATCCGAACCCCTGCCAGCCTACCCCGGCATGATGCCCGGTGCAGGCTGGTATCCCGCACAACAGTCCGCGGCAGAAACTGTCGCCAACACTGCGCCCCGCATCGAGATTGAACCGATAGTCCGGGGAATCTACGAACAACAGAATATTGTTTACACCGTCCGCGTGGTCAGCAGCGACAACCTCAAGACACTCAATCCCGTATTGCCGAACATCGAGGGTGCAGCACTGACGCTGGTAGACGGACCGTTTGCCAGCGCACGCCAAACGGGGCGCAGCCGCGAAATTATCAACAAGTACCGCTTTAAACTGATGCCGCTGCGGTCCGGCGAAATCATCATCCCGCCCATCCGTTTCACAGGCACACACACAGGCAAGGGCGATGGTTTCAGCATCGAAGCGGATGCACCACTGGTATTGCATGCATTCCCGGCCAGCCCGGCCGTCAAACCATGGCTGCCACTGCACGACCTGAAACTGAGGGAACAACTGTCACAGGAAGGATCGGTCAAAGCAGGCACACCCGTCACACTGACACTCGAGCTCACGGCCAGGGGCATGCTGGGCAACCAGCTACCGTCATTGCAGTCGCAACTGCAGAGCGACGGATTCCGGGCCTACCGCGATTCAATCGCGCTCAGCAGCGGCATAACAAAAAATGGCACCCAGCTACTCGGTAGCCGCAAGGAAACCTACACCCTGATTCCATTGCAGGACGGCCCTATCAACCTGCCCCACTTGAGCATCGCCTGGTGGAATGTGGATACGGACACCGCCATGCTGACTGAACTGGTGATGCTTGCTGGAAACGGGGTTGCCGGCAGTGGCCAGTCAGCCACATCGACTGCCAGCCAGTCTGTGTTCCCCGCCTGGTTCTGGCTGCCACTGCTTATCACCCTGGCATTGATCGGGGGTTTCTGGCTGGGAATGTGGGCACGCACCCGGCCGCTGCTCAACTCGGCCAGTGCGCGTCTGATCGCCGCCAGACAAGAACTCACGCAGCGTCTGCAAAGGGCAGGCAGAAAACTTTCACCCGCCCGGCACATCAACCGGCTGCGTCTCGGCCTGGCGCTCGCCATGCCGAAATCCATCAGGCTCTGGATGTGTACACGTTGTATCGAGAGTGAAGAAAACCCGGCGGCATGGTGCGCTGAGTTCAGGAACCGTGTATGCAGTCACCTGGGCATCACTGCCCACACCCCGTTACCGGTGATTGCCGAGAAGCTGATAGCAGCCAGTCCGCAGGCGGAAGCAGCCAGCATGCGCGAGCTGGTGCACTCGCTGGATAGTGCAATCTACGGTTCCCGCCCACTGGACTTTCCGACCTGGAAGAAAGAGCTCAGGAAGCAGCTGCGCCCGCGCCTGTTCCAGCGTCCACGCTCGCGTACACGCAGGCGCCAGGCAAAAGCACTATTGCCGGCACTCAACCCGCGCCGGGCATAACCCTGTATCGCAAGTTCTGGCAAGCGGTTCTAGCCGGTAGCAAACATATTCTCAACAACGACCTCGTTTAACGCCAGTTGTCCAGGACGCGGCCAGGCGTCTGCGACTCCCTTGCCAATGGCCACAAACATGGCAATCACGTGATCATCCGGAAGATTGACAAGTTCGCCAACCTTGTCAAAATCAAATCCATCCATTGGACATGACTCGTACCCCATCGATGTTGCGGCCAGCATGAGTGTCTGGGCTGCGATACCACATGACCGCATCGCCTCGTCCCGCTGCACCTGATCCTTGCCACGATAGTAACCATCAATGGCGGGAATCATAAATTCATGGACCTCAGCCGAAGCATGTCGCCAGTAACGAGCCGGTTCCTTTTCCCAGGCTTTCAAATCTGCACACAGAATGATGAACAAAGAAGCGTCCGTGACCTGTGCCTGGTCCCAGGACAGTGCACGTATTTGCTTCCTCAATTCCTGATCGTTTACCACAACATAACGCCAATTCTGGAGATTAAATGCCGTGGGAGACAGCATCGCCAGCGACAACAATTCGTTGATTTCCTCATCAGTCATCCGGTGATCCGGGTCAAACTGTTTAATGGATCGTCGTATTTAAATCGCTTCTGCTGTCTTCATGGAATCGCTCCTCGGGAAACTATGCATGGGATGGGGGTAGAGCAGTTCAGAATACCACTACCAGGATAAACCGGTTAATCCTTAATCAAACGCAGCAACCACAAAATCCACAAAGGCACGTACTTTCGCAGTGAGGTATTGCCGGTGCGGGTACACCGCGTATACGTCCAGTTCAGGCTGATCGTAGTCTTCTAGAATAATTTGCAGATCACCATTCGCCACTTCCTGTTCGCAGGTAAATAACGGTAGCCGTGTTATGCCAACACCCTGTACCGCCATCGCGACCTCAATCTCCGCACTATTACACATCGCACGTGGATCAACCGTGACACCAGTACGTACACCGTCTTTATAAAAAACCCATAGTGTCGGCGTCGGCAATAGAGAATAGGCGATACAATCGTACTGCGCCAAATCTTCAGCCCGCTTCGGGCAACCTTTCCGTGCCAGATAATCCGGCGATGCCACGACAACACTCCGGGACGAAGTAAATTTTCTTGCTACCAGATTGCTATCTTTAATCTCGCCGACACGGATCACCACATCGTAACCTTCTGCAACCACATCAATAAGACGGTCATTAAATTCCACTTCCAGTTTTACCTCGGGATAGCGGTGCATAAACTGCGATAAAACATCGAGCAAATATTTGAATCCGAAACTGCCTGGCGCATTAATACGCAGCAAGCCACTTGGCTTTTCCTGCAACTGGTTGATCGAACGCTCGGCGTTTTCTGCATCAATCACTATCTGGCTGCAGCGCTCGTAATAGGCACGGCCCGCATCGGTCAGGCTGATAGTACGTGTGGTGCGATTGAGTAAACGGCTGCCCAGGCGTTTCTCCAGACGTGTCACCGCCTTGCTCACGTAGGAGGTGGAATGCCCCAATGCGTGTGCCGCGGCCGTAAATGAGCCGGTATTAATGACCCCGACAAAGACGGCCACGCCATCCAATAGATCAGTATTTGCGACTTTCTGGACCATTCTTCAGCCTATTACTCTTTATTTGGAAACAGTATCTTTCTATATAGCATATTTATAAATATATGATAACAATCTATGCTTTTTCCATGTAATCGAACCAGGATGTTTATCAGGAGACAGTCACATGAAAATACTTGCATTCGCAGCAACCAGCAGCACCCGATCCATCAATAATCAACTGGTCAGATACGCTGCCCGCCAGATTGAAGAGGAATATCTTGATGAGATAGAAACAGAGATACTCGACCTCAATGACTATGAACTACCCCTGTTCAGTGAAGACCGCGAAGCCGAAATCGGACAACCCGAACTGGCTAAGGCCTTCCTGGAAAAGATCGGTCACAGTGATGCGGTCATTATCTCCTTTGCCGAACACAACGGTTCATACACCGTGGCCTATAAAAACATCTTCGACTGGGCGTCACGCATCAACCCGAAAGTGTTTCAGAACAAGCCCATGGTTCTGCTTGCCACTTCACCCGGCCCCGGCGGCGCATCCAGTGTCCTGGCAACGGCTGCTGCATCAGCACCTTTTTTTGATGGCGAAGTAAAAGCCAGTCTTTCAGTACCCGGTTTTCATGACAATTTTGATGTCGAACAGGGCCGCATCAATAATGATGAAATTGACAATCAACTTTTCACTGCAGTCAACAGTTTATTTGAAAGCACACAGCCAGCAATCAGGCAGGCCATATAGAATAAACAGCTGGAGAGAATTATGGAAATTTTAAAACGAGACAGTTTGAAAGAAGGTGGCTTTGCCGGCTTAAAAGAACATCGCCTGGTAAAAGAGCCGAAACTCTTTGGCCCGCAGGAAAACAATGACGGCAGCTGGCCCGGCATCGGTAGCTTTGTTTACCTCGCCGATGCCCGCTTTATGCCACATGGCGAAACACATATGCACAGTCATCATGAGATAGACGTTATCTCTGTAATGGTCAACGGGAATATCAAACATGAGGGCTCTTTGGAACACGGAAGAGATCTATCGCGTAATGATGTACAGGTACAACGTGCTGGTGGTGAAGGGTTCTCTCATAATGAAATCAACCCGGACGGAGAGTGGAACCGCATGATTCAACTGTGGGCATTACCTGAGGTCGCCGGTCAGGCAGCTGATTACAAAGTGTATAAGCCTGTATCGGGTGAACTCACCCGGATCTATGGCGGCGAAAAAAACGGTGACACCGATTTCCCGGCAAAAACAATAATTGATGTCGCGCTGCTTGGGAACGGACAACAGATAGAAGTGAATGAACCGTTTCTAGCCTACATCACACGCGGCATGGGCCTGGCGAACAATGAACCGGTAGAAGAAGGTGACTTGATTCGTGGTGACGCAATAATGTTTAAAGCAATGGAAGACGTGCAGTTAATCGTTATACATGCAGGATAAAGCACAATGAGCTCGAATAAGCAGGTATTGCACCCGCGCCAACATTCTCGCAACCTTGCGCCTTGCCAATGGCAAGATTTCTGTCAATGACTGTGCCGCCGGGCTGCCTGGCATCAAATCCACAACACTGGCATCACGCATGAAATTCCCGGGAGTGGAAAAACCGAAGTAACAGACTGGAAAAGAAGCGGCAGTTCCCAGTCGACACGGCGCTGTTCAGACTCCATCAGCGCTTTCCGACCTCTTTATTTTCAATAACTTATGCACGCCAGCCCTTGTGCCCCACCATAATAGAATCCGATGACTGGCAAAGATGTGGTTACCATGGGATCGCACCATTACCCGTGATGTGGCATTATGTCGCCCGCCATGGATGGTGTCAGAACGATAATCAAAATTCTTGGCGACATGACTTCTTCCATTTGGTTAATTCTGCGGCCGCATCGCACGCTGGGCCACCTTAAGGTTGTGACTCCTACGGTCTACATCACGAATATGAACTGGTAATTAAGGCTGCATGATTTTTTGCAGACCACAAGGCAATAATTCCTATGAAATCATCACATCAACATAATCCACTGGTTGGAACATCCGGCTATAACCAAATAAATTACACCCAGGTCGATAAAAAACAGCTGGCCATCGATGTTGATGAAATAAAAACACACATCGGTAACCCGACGATTGAGGATTTCCAGCACCTTAAAAAGGTGGAACGCTGGGGCAGGTTCTCGGCCTTTCTCGGCTATGCCATGGCCTGGGTTTTTCCCCTGAATATCCTTGGGGCCTTCCTGATCAGTATCGGTAATATCAGTCGCTGGGCAAATGTAGCCCATCCCGTGTTACATGGTGCCTACGACAAGGTGCCAGGTATTCCTGCGCGCTATACCAGCAAAGGTTTTACCAAGGGATGGCGGCGTGTCATTGACTGGCTGGACTGGATTGATCCCGCCGCATGGAAATATGAACACAACAAAATGCATCACTATAATCTGGGTGAGGTAACCGACCCGGATAACATTGAAGTCAATATGGATTGGTTGCGCAACTCCGGTTTGCCCATGTGGCTGCGCTACTTCATCATTATTGTGTTTGCCGGAATCTGGAAGCTCGCATACTACGCACCCAATACCCTGAAAATGCTGGGCAATGAGAAAAGACGCCGTCAGGGTGGTGTGCAGCATGAAACCTTTTTCCGACTCGATGCCTGGAGCCCGTCTGGGGAAGACGGTTATCGCTTGTGGACACGCTGTTACCTGCCCTACATCGGATTTCGCTTTGTGCTGATGCCGCTATTATTTTTACCTCTGGGTATGGATGCGGTAAGTAATGTATTTGTTGCTTCATTGCTCGCCGAGGTTATCGCTAACCTGCACTCATTTCTGGTTATTATCCCTAACCATTCTGCAGACGATATTTATCGTTTTGAACAATCAGCAAAGAGTCGCGGGGAATTTTATTTGCGGCAAATTATCGGCACGGTTAACTACAAAACCGGTGCAAACCACACTGATTTCTTGCATGGTTGGCTGAACTACCAGATTGAACACCACCTGTTTCCTGCCCTGCCCCTGAGTCACTATCAGCAGATGCAGCCATTGGTAAGAGCGGTTTGTGAGAAACACAATTTGCCATACCGTCAGGAAGGTGTATTCAAACGCCTGCGAAAGACGCTGGAACTGATGGTGGGGAAGACCCATCTGCTGGTAATTGAGCACGCCTGAACCAAATAGCGCTTACTTCCACCAAACATGCCTGTCATTGCGACATCATAAAAACGGACACAACACCACCGAAAGAACGGGTTGAAGTTACCCGTCACGCCCGACCCAATAGATAGGCTACATCACCATGCGCCACAAGGCACTGACTGGCAATGCCACATAGTGCTCTCCAAATGACACGGCCTGCTCTCCTGAATACAGTACGATTCCGCGCACAAATCGATCACCGGTATCCTCCGACAACGCATCAAATCCGGAGAAATCTTTTAGCACCACGGTCGAAGAAGCCTTTATCTCCAGACCCACAAGTCGACCGGCTGCATCCTCAAGCAGGATATCCACTTCCCTGCCGGTGGTCGTCCGATAATGGAACAAATGCACTCGACGATCCGACCAGCCGATTTGTTTGCGCAACTCACCGACAACAAAGGTTTCGAGCAGATGCCCGAAAAACACGGGATCCCGGTCCAGGCTCTGACGTGTAATACCCGCAAGGTGGGTCGCCAATCCAGAATCAATCAGATGAATCTTCGGTGACTTGATTAATCGTTTACCCCGGTTGGACGACCAGGCCGGTAGTGGCTGAAACAAAAAGGTGGCTTGCAATAGACTCAGGTAGCGTTTAAGCGTGCTATTGGATATGCCAGAACTGCGCGATAACTCCGACATGTTCAGCAAACCACCCACACGGGCGGCCAGCAAGGATAACAGGCGTGGCATGTCGGTCAGGCCATTGATGTTCGCCAGATCGCGCACATCACGTTGCAGTAACGCCGTGATATACGCGGCAAACCAGGCATCGCGGCGCTTGCCCTCAGGGCGTTGTATAACCTCTGGGTACGCGCCGGCAAGAACCACGTTCTTTAAATCAAATGCGTCACTATTTTGTAAAGCAGGTAATCTTTCAGCGAAAACCCCATCCAGAAACTTCTCCTGCTGCGCGTGCAATTCTCCCTGAGAAAGTGGCCAGAGGGTAATCAACTCCATGCGGCCAGCCAACGATTCTGAAATTTTCGGGAGCAACAATACATTGGCTGATCCGGTCAGCAAAAAGCGACCCGGGCGACGATCCCGATCAACTGACATCTTGATCGCTGGAAATAGTTCGGGGGCCTTCTGTATCTCATCAATGACCGCCCGTTCACCAAGCCCTGCAAGGAAACCCTGGGCATCAGATCTAGCCGCTGCTAATTGCGTTGCATCATCCAGGGTGACATAGGGAACAGAAGATGGCTTCGCAAACGCCTGGACCAGCGTGCTCTTCCCTGTTTGACGAGCACCGTTTAACAACACCACCGGAGTGTCAGCCAATGCGGAATACAGTTCTGCTTCAATATTTCGTATATACATGGTGTATATTTCGTCATCAAGTGGTGAATTATACACCATCTATCTTGGCTTTCCCTGACCGCTGATGCAATAGCAACACCGTAATCTGCCCACTAAACTGGTAGGGCATTGGTCACGATAGGGTCTCGTACACCGTATACCTTACAACAAGAAAGCTGGCATCAGTCTCGGAATAATCATAACCATATGTTAATTATCAGTATATTAGAATAAGGAAGCTACCGGGAGGACAGCCGGACAGAGGACTTTTGCAAGGCATGGGGACGACAGTCCCCCGCTCGGTTAGCGCATACTAACGATAATAAGGTACTGTTTTATATGAAGTATTTATGGTGGCCAGGGCTGGGATCGAACCAGCGACACGGGGATTTTCAGGGCCAGTAAAATCAATAACTTACTGATTATTCTGAAACAGAGGATGTTCGGTACAGTTAGGGATTATTGTGTTGATTCAGTGTCTTGGCCCAGACTGGTACAGGTAGTGAAAACTGGGCGGTGTACCGGGAGTGTACCGAGAATTCGCAATAAGAATTGTTTATGAGGTTCCAGAAAGCGAGTCCTCGGATTACCTTTCTTTCGTTTGGTACAACGCCCGCAGCGCCTCGATAGGAAACACGTATTTTAGAGAACCCATAGGCATACGATTAAGCCGGTGGATGATCTCAGGCACAGCATGGCTGTGTACACCGCCCGCCTCCATGATGCTGTACTTGTAATGAAACGCCAGATCGTTCATCGAACCGAGTACACTTTTGCTGTTCGTGTTGGCGAATCCCACCTCGTCGTACTCTGAAAGTATCCTGTCACGGTCTGCCTCTGAAATGCCGGCATCGGCGAGTACACAGCTCAGGTAACCCTTGAACAGTTTATCCAGTTCTCTTATCTGCGCCCTTGATAGATCGGGCACTATGAAATTGAACAGGGTTTTGTCATTGACGAACAGGACGCACTTGCGCCGGTCAATATGAATCAGGTTGGCATGCCAGGGCCCTAGATACGAGACGCGCGGAACCTCTGCGCACAGATCGGATTGCTTCAGTCCCATTTCCTTCTGGAGCTTTTTTGTGCATCGAATCAGCTGCATCGATTATCCAGACACAGAACCTGATGCGTAGAACGGCGATGGCAGCGTCGGGTATTCCTGACCAATCTTGGCGGGGTCATCGAAACCTTCGAAGGCATCCTGTACGATGCTTTCCAAGCCATGAACTTCCTCGTCCGTTAGAGCGGAGAATTCTTTTTCCCGCTTTCTTTTGGATAAAGTGCCTTCATTCTGGCGAATGAACAGGATCAGGTTCTGCGCCAGTCGATCCGGCATCTCGATCATCTCCATGATTCTGGACATGGCTTCATCATGCCGGCGAAGATAATCAATCTCTCTGGGTAGATCGTGCTCAACCGTGCGCTGGACACAGGCGTAGAGAAATTCCGCCGCCCGGGTACAATCGAAATAACGGTAAAGGTCAGCGGTATCATTTAGTACCTCGACGTTACGCTCAGCCGTGGGACGCCATTCGATGAAATCCATCAAGGGTGTTGAATGTGCCTGCAACATTTTGCGGTAATCATCAATCCGATCCAGCATGACAGAAGAAACGGGGAAGACCATGCCTGGTGGGGTGTACTTGCGCGCCGCCAGGACATGATGAATCAGGCAACGGTGCACGCGTCCGTTGCCATCCTGAAACGGGTGAGCGTAGATAAAACCAAATGCAGTCGCGGCCGCCTGCAGAATAGGATCAAGCCCGTCATCCCGCATCCGGTTATTGGCAATCAGCATGCCACCGCACAGGTCCTCGAGGTCCTCCGGACGAGCGCCAATAAATTCCGGTAAGGGTTCACCAATATGATCGCGCTCGCCAAGGAACACACCATCAGGGCGCAGGCCCGGGAAGACAAACCGTGTATCCTCGATCAGGACGCTGTGAAGACGAATGATCTCATCAAGAGTGAGTTCGTTTTTCCCGGCCTGCAATATCGCCCGACCCCACCGTTCCAGCCGGTTGCGCGGCGCGCGCTCACCTTCGATCTCGAAGCTCGCACGGCTGTCAGCCAGTAGCAGGAAACTAGCAGCACGCGTGACGAGGTGTTGGCCTGTGCGACCAACGGTCTCCGCGGCGCGTTCTGCCAATCCCAACGCGGCGAAGGCTTCAAGCTGCTTCGTTCTGCGTATGGTCGGACACCAGTTACCGTTGCCGAGCAGATTATCTCGAACCTTGTGACGCCTGGAGAGTTTAGCCTTTCCCGTGAAATAGACCTTGGCATCCAGCGCATCGACGGCCGTGACGCTGGGCGCGCCTTCAACGTCCAACGTCTGCCCTGTCAGCAATTCATAGAAGAACCAGGCACGTCGTGTCTGCGTACCGCTGGGCGTGGACCTGACATACTCTTCCAGATCAGCTTTGGACTCTGCTTCAAAGGCACGCTTTAATATCAGTAGATCGATATTTTCGTGGCGCAGGGCAAAGGCCAGATGATCGGAAAACTGGTCGCCAGGTTGGTAGCGTTTATCGAAAATGAGAAAACCACCTTCCTCTCGCTGACTACCTCCAATATGTTTCTCAGAGACACAGCTTGGTTGCCGAACGGGCGCTTGCAGGCCAAGTGCCTGGACGAGCGCCGCCCAGCCGACGAGTTGCGTCCCCTTTGGAACGATCTCGTCCTGGAAACTGGCTGGCGTACCTAATTTAAGGAGCATAAGTCGAAAACCTATTGCACTTGTCGAAAATCAGACGAAATATATCACCTGCATCGAATAATATACATATACTTTGTCGAAAAACGCTCATTACTATCGAAATATACATTAAATATAGATTTTGTATCGAAAATCATACTATTTAGTGCCGACAAGCCCGCTCACTTCGCCGTCTCGTCCTGGCTTCGCGCCTGACTCAGATCTCAACGATCCAATCCGATCGGAAATCCGGATCAGGTTGCGGCGACATCGGGAACTGGTTTTATGCCCCAGCGTAGCAATGATGTAATAAGGGGAGGGGATACCAGCATTGGAAAAGACAGCAGAGGTAGCGCTGTTACTTGCTGATGATAAAGAGAAACATGGTGGCCAGGGCTGGAATCGAACCAGCGACACGGGGATTTTCAG
>Ga0209013_10005204_pt1 | contig 11243 bp, 8 predicted proteins | sample Cruoilmetagenom2_FD_187291 | JGI IMG/M metagenome (GOLD analysis project Ga0209013, IMG submission 187291) | Oil polluted marine microbial communities from Coal Oil Point, Santa Barbara, California, USA - Sample 2 (SPAdes) (version 2) | ecosystem: Environmental > Aquatic > Marine > Oil seeps ...
GTTAAGAGGAGTAAGTGGTGCACCAATTTCGTACGATGTTAATGCAAACTTTTTATTGTATGACAGATTTGAATTAGGAGCGAGTTATAGAAACGGAAGTTCAATTAGTGGCCTATTCAATATTGGAGTTACCCCTGACTTTAGAATTGGTTATGCATTTGATGTGCCAATAGGAGACTTAGCAGATTTAAAACCTGGAACTTCACATGAAGTGATATTATTATATGATATTGATTTTTCAAAGAAAAATTTGAAATCACCTAGATTTTTCTAGGAATATATAAAACATAAAAAAGGGGAATTTATGAAAAAATACATTTTAGTTTTACTCTTATTTTACATAGGAGTAATATCTGCGCAAACAGAAGATTCTGGAAAATATTCAATAAAAAATTTAGAAATTAACACCAAAAATTCGGATTTTGGCGCCTCTTTTTATGGGGATCATCAACTAGTTTTTGCTACACCAAAGAAAGGAATTACATTGGTTAATGATGTTTGGGTTGATAATGGTCAAAGATATTTAGAATTATTTACTGCAGATATTATGCCGGAAGGGGAATTGGTAAATGCGAAAACCTTAAAAGGAGATGTAAATACAAGATATCATGAAGCTGATGCAACCTTTACGAAGGATCTTAAAACAGTATATTTTACGAGAAATAATTATTACAAAGATAAATTAGCAAGAGATTCAAAAGAAATAGGAAACCTTGCTATGTTTAAGGCTACCGTTAATGATAAAGGAGAATGGGTAAATATAATCCCAATGCCTTTTAATGATGTACAATATTCTGTAGGCCACCCCACTTTAAGTAAAGATGAAAAGACTTTATATTTTGTTTCTGATATGCCGGGTTCTCTAGGTCAAACAGATATTTTTAAAGTTAATATAAATGCAAGTGGTTTCAGCAATCCTGAGAATATGGGGCCAAATGTAAACTCAACTTCAAAAGAATTTACACCGTTTATAGATAATGAAGTTTTATATTTTTCATCAGATCGACCAGGTGGAATGGGAGGATTAGATGTGTATGCAACTAAAGTTTCAGGATTCACACAAATACCTATTTTATTAAATTCTCCGATTAATTCAATTGGTGATGATTTTGCTTTTGTTATTAACGAAAATTCACGTAGAGGATATATTTCTTCCAATCGATCTGGAGGAGAAGGAGATGATGATATTTATTCATTTCTAGAAGAGGAAGCAGTGAACTTCAGATGTAAGCAATTAATTACAGGTGAAGTAAGAGATAAAAATACTACAGAAATAATAAATGGAGCAAATGTATCGATTAAAGATGCTGAAGGTAATTTAGTGCAAGATGTTGTAGTTGATGCTGAAGGAATGTTTTCAATACCCGTAAATTGTGAAACGGAATATATATTAGAAGGTAATAAAGAAGGCTATACCTCGCAAAGCAAAAGTTTTACTACTTCAAATGAATCAGATAAAAAATTAAAATTATTGGTTTTATTGGGTACAGGAAGTATTTCCGAGCAAATAGTTGATACTGATGAAGCTTCTCCGGAAGGGTTACCAGAAGTTCTTCCAGAAGAAATTGTAAAAGTAAGACCGAGTACATATATCGTAAATATTGAACCTATTTATTTTGAATTAAATTCATCTTACTTAAGTAAAGAAGCACAAACAGAGTTGGATAAGGTAATCGATTTAATGACTAGATATCCAGAAATGATTATTGAATCAGGTTCTCATACAGATTCTCGTGGAATAGAAGGTTATAATATTTGGTTGTCAACTCGAAGAGCCAAATCAACGGTAAGTTATATTATAGATCATGGAATTGATCCAAGTAGAATTACAGGAAAAGGATATGGAGAAACTCAGCTCATAAATGGCTGTACAGACAATATTAGTTGTACAGAAACTGAACATGCAAAAAATAGAAGAACAGAGTTTGTCATTATAAAAATGTAGATTTTCAAACTTTAAAAAAAAGCCTTCGATTTACGTAGGCTTTTTTATTATTTTCAAAACCGATTTATGAGTAGATTTTTTATTTTAATAGTACTTATTTTTATAAGTAATAACACTTTAGCTCAATTAACTGCAGCAAGCTACAGTGTTAAAAACTTAGATGCTAATTCAAAGAATAGCGATTTTGGCACCACATTTTATGGGAAAAACAAAATAGTATTTTCATCATCAAGGCAATCTGGTACAGCAAATAAAAAGAGAGATTCTCACGATCGACTTTATTTAGATTTATATATTGGTGATGTAAACGATGATGGAGAAATTTATAAGGTGAAATTATTTTCGAGTACAGTTAACTCTAAATACCATGATGCAATGGTAGCTTTTTCACCTGATTTAAAGCATGTTTACTTTACATCAAATAATTATATGGATGGAAAGTTAAAGTCAGAAGGATTAAAGATTTTTAAAGCTACAGTAACTAGCTCTGGACATTGGAAAGATGTTGTAACACTCCCTTTTAATAGTGATAAATATGATACGGCTCATCCAACATTAAGTGAAGATGGGAAAAAACTTTATTTTACATCAAATATGCCTGGAGGGTATGGTGATACAGATTTGTATGTGGTTACAATTAATAATGGTCATTATGGTGCACCAAAAAACCTAGGACCAACAGTGAATTCAAAATATAAAGAATACACGCCATATGTTGATGGCAATGTACTTTACTTTTCTTCAACCAAGCCAGGAGGTCAAGGAGGGTTTGATATTTATATGACAAAATTAGATGAATCAATAGCTGAGCCTATAAATCTTGGGAAACCAATGAATAGTAAAAGTGATGATATTTCATTTATTATAGATAACGAGAAACAGAAAGGATATTTTTCTTCAAACAGGTATGGAGGAAAGGGAGATGATGATATTTATTCTTTTATTCAAGAAACAATCAATCCAATTTGTGATCAAACTATTGCAGGTGTTATCCAAGATAAATTAACAGGTTTACCTATACCTAATTCTTTTGCTACAATTTATAATAGTAAAGGAGAAAAAGTAAGAAAAATAGAAACACTAGCTGATGGGAAATTTAATTTTAGTTTAAAATGTGGAGAGACCTACAAAATAATAGGAGATAGATTAGGGTACTTTGAAAGTGAAAGTCAAATTATAGCAAATCAAATCAATGGCTTTGAAAATATTGTTGTACTAGCTCTTGATGAAAAAGAATTTATTACTGTAGACGGAAAAGAAATGCTTAATATAGCAACTATTAAATTTGAATTAAATAAATCAACAATAACTAAATCTTCAAAAGATGAATTAGCCAAAGTTGCTAGATTGATGAACAAATTCCCAAATATGGTAATAGAATTTGGAGCGCATACAGATTCAAGAGCTCCTGATGGTTACAATTTGCAATTATCAAGAAGAAGGTCCCAAGAAACGGTAAATTATTTGTTAGCTCTTGGTGTTGATTATAAAAGAATTACAGGTAAAGGATACGGAGAATCTGAATTATTGAATAAATGTTCAAATGGAGTGAAATGTACAGAACTTGAACATCAAGAAAACCGTAGAACCGAATTTTTAGTGATTAGAAAATAAATTCTTTAAAAAATAAATAATTATAGGAAAGCACTCTTTAAAATAGAGTGCTTTTTTAGTTGTATTATTCTTAAATAATAAGAAATTATGTACTTTTGCAAAATTAACAATTTTTGCAGTATAAAATGAGTCATAAATTCAAAGAATATAAAGGATTAAACCTTACTGAAGTAGCAGATGAAACCCTTAAGTTTTGGGAAGAAAATGATATATTCGAGAAAAGTATAAGCTCAAGAGACGGAAGTGAAACTTTTGTTTTTTTTGAAGGACCTCCTTCTGCAAATGGCTTGCCAGGAATTCATCACGTGATGGGTAGAGCAATTAAAGATATTTTTTGTAGATATAAAACCATGCAGGGTTATCAAGTCCCGCGAAAAGCTGGTTGGGATACCCACGGTTTACCAATTGAATTGGGAGTTGAAAAAGAATTAGGAATTACCAAAGAAGACATAGGGTCTAAAATTACCGTTGAAGCGTATAATCTAGCTTGTAAAAAAGCAGTAATGCGTTATACAGATGTTTGGGAAGAACTTACTCGTAAAATGGGACACTGGGTTGATATGAAGGATCCTTATGTAACTTACGAACCTAAATATATGGAAACCCTTTGGTGGTTGCTAAAAGAGTTGTACAATAAGAAATTGTTATACAAAGGTTATAGCATTCAACCTTATTCACCAAAGGCAGGTACAGGTTTGAGTTCTCATGAACTAAATCAACCAGGAACATATCAAGATATTACGGATACTACTGTTGTTGCACAGTTCAAAACGATCAAAAGCACTTTGCCTAGTGCTCTACAAAATATAAAAGGAGATATATTCTTGTTGGCATGGACAACAACACCTTGGACATTACCTTCAAATACAGCACTAACTGTTGGAAAGAAAATAGATTATGTAATTGTTAAAACGTTCAATCAATACACTTTTGAACCCATTAATATAGTATTGGCTAAAGCTTTGGTTAATAAACAATTTGACAAAAAATTTAGTCAAGTTGAAAATGAGGTAGAGCTGGATCTTTATAAAAAAGAAGACAAAAAAATACCATTTTATATAATTGAAACTTGCAAAGGACAAGATTTATTAGAAATAAAATACGAACAGTTACTACAATATGCTTTGCCATATCAAAGTGCTGAAAATGCTTTTAGGGTTATCGCTGGTGATTTTGTAACAACCGAAGATGGTACCGGAATTGTTCATACAGCACCCACTTTTGGTGCTGATGATGCAATGGTTGCTAAACAAGCAAACCCAGAGGTTCCGCCTATGTTAGTGTTAGATGATAATAACAATCCGGTTCCTTTAGTTGATCTTCAAGGTAAATTCAATAAATACATGGGAGAGCATGCAGGAAAGTATGTCAAAAATGAATATTATGAGAATAATGAAGCTCCTGAAAGATCAGTTGATGTAGAAATTGCAATTAAATTAAAAGAAGAAAATAAAGCATTTAAAGTAGAAAAATACAAACATAGTTATCCAAATTGTTGGAGAACAGACAAGCCAATTTTATATTACCCATTGGATTCTTGGTTTATTAAAGTGACCGATAAAAGAGATAGAATGTATGAATTGAACCAATCCATAAATTGGAAACCGAAATCTACTGGTGATGGAAGATTTGGTAATTGGTTGCAAAATGCAAATGATTGGAATCTTTCGCGTTCACGTTTTTGGGGAACTCCTCTCCCTATTTGGAGAACTGAAGATGGAACAGAAGAAATTATTATTGGATCAATAGAAGAGTTAAAAGTTGAAATGCAAAAATCAGTCGCACTTGGTTTTATGGACAAGGATATTTTTAATGATTTTGTTGTAGGTGATATGAGTGATAAAAATTATTCAAAAATTGATCTACATAAAAATATTGTTGATTCGATTATATTGAGCTCTCCTTCAGAAAAACCAATGAAAAGAGAATCAGATTTGATTGATGTTTGGTTTGATTCTGGTGCAATGCCATATTCTCAGTGGCATTATCCATTTGAAAACAAAGAGAAAATAGATAGTAATCAATTTTTCCCTGCGGACTTTATTGCAGAAGGTGTTGATCAAACCAGAGGATGGTTTTATACCTTGCATGCAATTGCTACAATGAATTTTGATTCCATAGCTTATAAAAATGTTGTTTCCAATGGTCTGGTTCTAGACAAGACAGGTAAAAAAATGTCAAAACGTTTAGGCAACGCTATTGACCCTTTTGAGACTATGAAAAAGTATGGTCCAGATGCAACACGTTGGTATATGATATCGAACGCAAATCCATGGGATAATTTAAAATTTGATATTGAAGGAATTGAAGAAGTAAGAAGAAAATTTTTTGGAACTTTATACAATACGTATTCATTTTTTATACTTTATGCCAATATTGATAGTTTTGATTATTCAGAAGACAATATTGCCAATGAAAATAGACCTGAAATTGATAGATGGATCTTATCAGAATTGAATTCATTGATAAAAAATGTAGAAAACTATTATAACGATTATGAGCCTACCAAAGCAGCAAGAGTAATACAGTATTTTGTTAGCGAAAACTTGAGCAATTGGTATGTGAGATTAAGTAGAAGAAGATTCTGGAAAGGAGAGTATCAACAAGATAAAATATCTGCTTATCAAACACTTTACACTTGTTTGTTAACAATTGCAAAAATAGCGTCTCCTATTGCTCCATTTTTTATGGATAACCTTTACAGAGATTTAACTAAAACTACTGCGAAAAGTAGTTTTAGTTCAGTACATTTGGATGAATTTCCAAAGGCTGATGCATCGTTAATTGAAGCATCCTTAGAACGAAAAATGCAAAAAGCACAAACCATATCCTCCATGGTATTGTCTTTGCGAAAAAAGGAAATGATTAAAGTTCGACAACCTTTGCAAAGAATCATGATTCCTATACTAGACGAGCAAGATAAAAATGATATTGAAGCGGTTTCGAATTTAATAACTTCAGAAGTAAATGTTAAGGAAATTGAATTGATAAACGATGCATCTGGAATTTTAATAAAAAATATTAAACCTAATTTTAAAATATTAGGTCCAAAATTTGGTAAAGATATGCGTTTGGTTAGTTTGGCAATTCAAAACCTATCCGATGAAGATATTTCTAAATTTGAATCAGACGGGCAATGGACCATAGATATTAATGGTACACCGCAATTAATATTGTTAGATGAGGTTGAAATAACAACTCAAGATATTGAAGGTTGGCTAGTGGCAAATCAAGGCAATTTAACAGTAGCTTTAGACGTTTCATTAAATGAGGAGCTTAAAAATGAAGGAATAGCACGTGAATTAATTAATAGGATTCAAAATTTACGAAAAGAAAAAGGCTTTGATGTAACGGATAAAATAAAGCTAACGATAAAAAAAGATGGTGTAATTGATGAAGCGGTTAAATCAAACGCCACATATATAAAAAATGAAACATTAACGAATGAGTTAATATTAAAAAATGAAATTATTAATGGAAATAGTATTGTATTTGACGAAGTAAATACAGAACTATTACTAGAAAAAGTTTAACATTATGAACGATAACAAAGTTAGATATTCGGATAAGGATTTAGAGGAGTTTAGATTGATTATTGAAGAAAAAATTAATCATGCAGTAGAAGATTTAGCATTGATTGAAAGTGCTTTTAAAAATGACAGCAATAACGGAACTGAAGATACTTCACCAACTTTTAAAGCTTTTGAAGAAGGTTCTGAGACGATGTCAAAAGAAGCAAACGTACAATTGGCAATTCGTCAAGAAAAATTTATTCGAGATTTAAAAAATGCCTTATTAAGAATTGAAAATAAATCGTATGGTGTTTGCCGAGTAACTGGTAATTTAATTCAAAAAGAAAGATTAAAATTAGTACCTCATGCAACTTTAAGTATTGAAGCAAAAAGGCAACAATATTAAAATATATAATTCTTATCATTTAAGAAAAGGGTTAATTCTTTTAACCCTTTTCTTAATTACATTAAATTCTTTTGCTCAAAATTATTTAAAAAAATCATTAACTTCTGAATCTGATAAAATAGTTATTGAGTTTAATACAATAGATCAAATTGAGCTGATAACTTCTGATATCAATAATGAAATTGAGATAGTTTCTGAAACTGAAAATGTCTCCTATTCAAATACAATTTTAGAAGAGGAAAATGGAATAATTTACATAAGAAGTGTTGAAGCTAATATTAATGAGAGTGAATTTGAATTAGACAAACAATGTGTAGTTCAGCCAATATTTACAACCTATAAAATTAGAATTCCAAAAAACAAAAAGGTTGAGGCTTCATTTACTCAAGGAAATTTTTATTCTAAAAACTTTGAAGGAGATTTGACATTGAAAGTAGAAGAAGGGATTGTTAGAATAAATAATTTTGAAGGAGATATATTTATCCTGATAAATATTGGGAACGTGAATGTTTCTGGTTTGGAAAACACAAGCCTAAATGTAAAATCAAATTTAGGTTTAGTAACTTCAGGTATAATGACAAAAGAAATTTCTAAAAACAAAAATAAGATCGAAGGAGTTTTTGGAAAAAGATTAAATAAATTGACTATTAATGCAATTTTGGCTAATGTTCAGTTAGAATGAATAACAAAGTAAAATAGTTATCAATTTTAAAATTTAATTGGTATTATTGTAAAATTTTAAAAACTAATATTGAAAAAAGCAGTTTTCATTATCATCATAGTTTTATTAATTGATCAAATTTCTAAAATTTATATCAAGACTCATTTTGTGTTGAGCGAAGAAATTAAAGTTTTAGGATTGGATTGGTTTCGTATTCATTTTTTAGAAAATAATGGAATGGCTTGGGGAAAGGAATTTGGAGGTAAATCAGGGAAACTTTTTCTTACATTGTTTCGTATAGTAGCAATTGGAGGCATTGGTTATTGGCTTTATGACGCAATAAAAAATAAGGCACATAAAATTTTAATTGTAGCTATATCATTAATTTTTGCTGGAGCTCTGGGTAATATTATTGATTCTGTATTTTACGGAATTTTTTTTAGCGATAGTTATCATCAAGTAGCTAGATTTTTACCAGAAGAAGGAGGTTATAATTCATTATTTCACGGTAAAGTAGTTGATATGTTGTACTTCCCATTAATTGATACGATGTTACCAGATTGGGTGCCGAGTATTGCATTTAATTTTCCGGATTGGTTACCAATGATCGGTGGAAAGCATTTTTCATTGTTTGAAAATAGACATTTTACTTTTTTTGACCCAGTTTTTAATATTGCAGATACTGCAATAAGTTTTGGTGTGGGTTTATTAATTGTTTTTAATAAAAAAGTATTTCCTCAAAAAAAAGAAAAAATATAATTTAGATCTATATTTTTTTTAGCGAATTGATTAGCTGCATCAGATTATCAATTTCAACATGGTCCATAATAACAACCTTATACCATTTATTTTTATTATTGTGTTGTTCAGGTACCAAATCATATTTTAAGGCAATATCTTCAGGAATGTATTCAGAATGAATAGTTACGATATTCATATTTTCTTCTCTAAAATACTTTATATTTAATTGATCTAATTGTTTACAAAACCACTGTGTTCTCATTTGTAAAACACTTATTTTTTCATACCAACCATAAGGGCCATAGGTAAATAATATCATAAAAACCGCAATGGCATTAGCACCAGACCTGCTTCCGCAAAGAGTTAGATCCATTCCTTCAACATATTCGGCTTCTTTGGTTAATACATTTTCTATTAATCCTTTTCTACATAAATAAACTCCTGTTCCATAAGGTGCTTGTAACATTTTATGCGCATCAATAGTTATGGAACAAATTTTTGGATTTGAAAAATTAATTTGAGACTTTAGATTACTAAAAGGATAAACAAATCCACCATAGGCACCATCAATATGGATTTTAAAAGGTAGATCAAATTTTTCGAGTACTTTGATATAATCATCCGGGTCGTCAACCGAACCAAACATGGTTGTTGCTAAATTAGAAATTACAATAAAATATTTCTTACCATTATTTACTGCGTCTTTTACAATTTTTTCAAGAGCTATTGAATCGATAGTTCTATTTTCAAATTCAACAGGAATTGATAACAGATCTATATTTAAAATATTAGATCCTTTTGGGATAGAATAGTGTGTGTCTTGAGATGCTAAAATTGCAATCTCATTATTTTTAGCTTGGAAATTATTAGCAAAATAGTTTCTAAAAACCCACATAGCCTGAATATTTGCTTCAGTTCCGCCAGGTGCTATATAACCATCAAATTCTTCAGACTCCATTTTAAACATATCAACTGCTAAAACTTTAAGAACTTCTCGCTCTATTTCTTGAGTTCCTTTAAATGCTTTTTCAGAAGTACCATAGGTATGACATCCAATATGATTTGGGTTGGCAACATAAGTTTTTAAGGTTGGAGCATCTTTTAAAAATGGAGCATCGCTATAAAAAACTTTATCATCAAGCTTTGAAGCAGGATAACCTAAAGAAGTATCTTTAGTGAAATCAACATTTTCATGAAGAGCTGCATCAATTCTATTCTGAAGTTCTTGATGGGTAAGTTTTTTCCAATATTTCATTTTATAAATGTTTAAAAACGTATTTTTATATTTAATTTTTGAAGCACAAAAATACAAATTCTTAGTTTGATTTGAGGTTTATAATAGATAGTTATAAATACTAAAATACATTTTTATGAAAAAATATGTAGGATATGCAATTGTTTGTTTAATTGGTTTTTTTATAGCAAAAAGTATATATAAAAATGAAAAAAAGACCACTACAGAAGATATTCAGATTGTAATGCAAAGTATTAAGAACATTAGTAAATTGGTTGTTACAGAAGGCACTTTTTCTGAAGTATATAGTTATAAAGATGCAAAAAAATATTTTTATGACACTTTTGAATTTAATAAAAGTGCAATCGTTACTGTAAATGCAAAAGTTCAGGTAATGTTCGATCTTGAAAAGATGGTTGTTGATATTGATACTATAAATAAAAGAATATTAATTAAATATATTCCAAAAGAAGAGATAAATATAACTCCAGAAGTAAAATATTTTGACTTACAGCAAAGTACATTTAATTCATTTAATAAAGAGGAGCTAAATTCCATAAATAAAAAAAGTATTGAAAAAATAAAGCAAACTGCCGAGGTTAGTGAATTGAAACAAAACGCAAAAGAAAGATTAATAATTGAACTGTCAAAAATATATCAACTTTCCTCAATTTTAGGTTGGGAAGTTATTGATAGAACTGAAGAGCAATTACTAGATAATTATATAGAATACAAACCTAAATTTTGAATTTAAAAGTACAAATAAAATCATTACCTAATTCTCCAGGAGTTTATCAGTACTTTGATAAAGAGGATAAAATACTATATGTTGGCAAGGCTAAAAACTTAAAAAAAAGAGTTGCATCTTATTTTACAAAAACACATGAAAATGGTAAAACAAGAGTGCTAGTAAAAAAAATTGTAAACATTAAGCACATCGTTGTTGAAACAGAAACTGACGCTTTACTTTTAGAGAATAATTTGATCAAAAAGTACCAGCCAAGGTACAATGTATTGCTTAAAGATGATAAAACGTATCCATGGATTTGTATAAAAAATGAGCCTTTCTCTAGAGTGTTTTTAACCAGAAGTATATTTAAAGATGGGTCTGAATATTTTGGACCATATAC
>Ga0209013_10005205_pt1 | contig 11243 bp, 8 predicted proteins | sample Cruoilmetagenom2_FD_187291 | JGI IMG/M metagenome (GOLD analysis project Ga0209013, IMG submission 187291) | Oil polluted marine microbial communities from Coal Oil Point, Santa Barbara, California, USA - Sample 2 (SPAdes) (version 2) | ecosystem: Environmental > Aquatic > Marine > Oil seeps ...
CTTTGTATCGTTCTTTTCCCACATTGAAAAGGCGGTTTCATCGAAGGAAATGTGCCTGAATCCCCAATGCTGGAGACAGGCACCTAATGTCGTTGTCCCCGTCTTGTTAAGGCCAACACCGAAAATTTTCATGGGAAATTGTAGTGAAACAAAAGGTTAGCGTTAGTTAAGGCGGGGTCTGGCAAGTTGGTCGGTATTGTAACACCATGAAAGAAAACGACATATAGGGGGGCGGGTTTGTGCCGTCGCATCATCGTCTTTGATCTATCCTGTGTGTGCATCCCTGCCGGTATAAAAAAAGTGATAGAATTCATCGATTTTTTTGCTGGGCAATACGGAATGAGAAACATATTTATCACTGGCGCTGGCCGTAGTGGGACCAGCATGCTGGCCGGCCTGTTTGCCAAGGCTGGCTATTTCTTTGGGGAGCACCTATATCCACCCCGTGAGGCCAATCCCAAGGGATTTTTCGAGGACGAGGAAGTCAATGCCCTTAATGAAAAAATCATTATAGAGGGGTACAGGCAACACGGGCTTGACCCTGTTGCCCTGGAGTTTCTGCGCCGGCACTATGAAGGGCAATTCTGGCTCAGTCGTGCACCCGGTGACTGGACGTTTCCGGCCAGTGATGACAATAAAGCGGCAATCAAGCGCATTGTCAAAAAACAGCCTTTCTGTCTGAAGGACCCCAGGTTCTGTTACACAATAGAGAATTGGCTCGAGTGTGTACCTGAAAGTATCGTGCTGTGTGTATTCCGTGATCCTGCAATAACTGTGAACAGTATATTGCGTGAGTGCAGGACTGCCCCCTATCTGTACTCGGCAAATATCGGTGTTAGTGAGGCGTTTGCAATATGGCGTGAAGCCTATCAGCGCTTGCTGAATCTGTATCGCCGGTATCCCGGTGTTTATTTTGTGAACTACAATGACCTGGTGTCAGGTGACGCATTTGATGATCTGGAGCGCCTGACCGAGTCACAAGTTGATCGCGATTTTCCTGAGCGGCGCTTTAGCCGCAGTAAGGCAGACGTTGAAGTTGAGTATTATGCGGGGTTGGTGTTCAAGACGCTGTGTGAGATTCAACAGGACGGATTCTTTGATCGACCGGAAGCTGCGCACATGGAGCTTGTCCGGGAATTAAACAGTCAGCTGGACAGGCCTGAAACACGTTCTTATTCACTTTACTCAGGCTCTCTGGATGCAAAGACACTGATCCAGTCAGCACTTGCAGATGAAATCAAGCGACAACAGGATGAAATAAGTGCTCTGGGCAGGACACTTGAAAGTACGGAGTCTGAATTGGCGAGACAGGAGGAGCTCAGGCGCGAGGCGGAAACAAGGGCAGGCGAAGCGGACACAAGGGCAGGCGAAGCGGACACAAGGGCTGGCGAGGCTGAAGCGGCCCTTGATCGTGCCAAGGAACAAATTCAGGAAATCCACCAGTCGACATCCTGGCGCATTACTTCACCGTTGCGTTGGTTCAAGACCTTTATCAGTAAATTACGCTGGCTGCTGCGACTTGGTATTCGCGGATTGTTCCTGGGATATCCGCAAGATCGATTCCAGTTTTCCCGCATTGTCTTTCAGAAACTTCCACTACCTTCAAGCCTGAAAAACAAACTGCGTGATTTTGTGGTCGGCAAGACACGCTTTCTGAACAGGGCAGTCTACGGGGCAGCAGGCAGTGTTGGCGGCAATCTGCCTGTGCAACCGGAGTTGTTAAGCAATACAGCCATGCGTCGCCATCTCGCCAGTAAACCGCCCGAGAACGAGCGCTGGGTACTGGTGGCCGAAGCACGGATTCCTACGCCGGACAAAACCAGTGGCTCGACAAGACTGTTTGCCATACTCGACCTGATGTCACAGATGGGATTCCGGATTACATTTGTTTCCATGGCTGACCGGGAGCAGTATCACTGGATCTTTGACAGCGATGATGAATTCGGGCCGCATGAAGAAAAACTGGCTGGGCTCGGGGTAGAGATTATCTATGGTAGTGAGGCGGCCGGTGTGCATTTGGCAGAGTATGGCTATCGATATACACATGCATTTCTTTCATACCCCGATGTGGCGTATGAACTCATGTCTACCATCCGCGCCTACGCGATTAATGCAAAGGTTATTTTCGACACGGTAGACCTCCATGGAGTGCGTTTCAGACGTGAGGCTGAGTTAAAGGATGACAAGTTGCTGCATGAGAAAGCCGACTATTATGACAAAATCGAGCAGGTCTCTATCGAATGTTCCGATACCGTTATCGCGATAACCGAGGACGAAAGGAAAAACATTCTGGAGATAGACCCGAATGCACAGGTTGAAGTGATCCCGAATATTCACTCAATCGACGCGACGTCGACTGGCTTTTCTGATCGGGAAGGCTTGCTGTTTATCGGGCATTACCTGCATTCACCAAACCAGGATGCGGTGGTTTACTTTGTGAAAGAGGTCTTGCCCCTGATACACAAGCAGCTGCCGGGGGTCAGGTTCACCATGCTCGGGAGCAGTATTACCGACACTGTAAAGGCCCTGGCCAGCGAGACCGTCGAGGCCATCGGCTATGTCGAGGACCCGGTCCCATATTTCTCCAGTCACCGTGTATTTATTTCACCGTTACGCTATGGCGCCGGTATGAAGGGAAAGATCGGGCAGAGCATGAGCCTCGGGCTGCCATTGGTAACAACTGCAATTGGCGCCGAAGGAATGGGTCTGGAGGATGGCAGGCAGGCTCTGATCTGTGATGACCCTGAAGGGTTCGCAGATGCCGTTGTCAGGCTATACCGGGATGAGGAGCTCTGGCGCTCTATCTCGGAGAACGGGCTGGCGCACATCGAAAAGAATTTTTCCTATGCTGCTGTTCGGGGCGCGCTGGAGAAAGTGCTTGGTGTGGAATCGATATCACAGGGCAGGGCAGCGTGAAACCGGTGGGCCAGACGGACCCTAAAATTACCGCGCTGGTCTGTACCTATAACAGGGCGGACCTGCTGGAAAAAGTGCTGGCATCGCTGGAACAGCAGACGCTGCCGCAGAGCATGTTTGAAGTTGTTTTAATCAACGACGGTTCGGTTGATCAGACTGCCGATATAGTGAAAGCGTATGAGCAGCGGTTGCCAATGCGTTATTTCCACCAGGAGAATGCAGGTCTGGCAGCGGCCAAGAACTACGGGATCAGGCATGCGACGGCCCCCCTTGTTTTATTTATGGATGATGATGATGAGGCATCGCCCCGGCTGCTGGAAGAACATCTCAAGGCACACCGGAAATACCCGGATGAGAACTTTGCCGTTCTGGGTTATACCGACCTGGAATCCTCGGTTGCCCGGCAGCCGCTGATGCATTTTGTGACTGAAGTGGGCTGCTACCTGTTTTCCTACGCGTCGCTGGGTGACGGGGCAGTACTGGATTATACATATTTCTGGGGCGGGCGATCTTCTTGCAAGACCGGTTTTCTAAGGGAGCATGGAATTTTTAATCCGGTATTCCGGTTTGGTTGTGAGGATATAGAGCTTGGCTATCGCCTGTCAGAACACGGTCTGAAGGTTGTCTATCACAAGCCGGCGGCCAGCACCATGATTCGGGCGCTGTCGCTGGATGATTTCTTTAACAGGCTGATCAGGCAGGGCGAGTCGCAGTACACTTTTAGCCAGATGCACGAGGCTGAAGAGATTCAGCGGTGGACAGAAGTGCAGGATGCCGGGCAGGAATGGGCAGATATCGGTCCTGCATTTAACGAGATTACACTGTCAGCACGCAATCTGGATGCTATCGTCAACCGGCGCCATGCGGTCGGACTCGAAGTTGATGAGTATACTCTGCGCCTCCTGCATCGTTCGTACTGGAACGCCTTCCGGGCCTGCAAGCTCAAGGGTATAAATATGCGGAAGAATGGTGGTGACGCTGGTTAAGGTGCCGCCTGGAGGGGAGCCGGGCCCGGCGCTCGGCTTGTTACCAGGAGCGCAAAATCACTAATACCGGCAAATTATTTATGCAGCCATCCATCGTAATTACAACCATACAAGCATTAACTGATCCCATCCGGAAATTTTCGGTACTTCTGCCGGAGTGGCCGATTATCCTGGTAGGTGATAGAAAAACACCAACCATCACCAGCAATGATCATCTATGCTACCTTTCCATCGAAGACCAGAAAAAGCTGGGTTTTAGTCTGGCTGATCAGTTGCCGCTGGATCACTATGTCAGAAAGAATCTGGGCTATCTGTACTCGCTGAAAGAATATAATGGATCTGTCTACGATACCGATGACGACAATACGCCTTATGATGACTGGTCATTCCCTGTCTTCCGGCAGGAGAGGATAGACACTATCTCGGGTGCTGCACAATACAACGTATACCGCAGCTTTACTGATGAAAACATATGGCCCAGGGGGTTTCCTCTTTCCCGGCTGGCCATGCAGGAATCAGTCAATGTCGAGGCAGGGAGTCAGCATGTCGGGGTATGGCAGGGCCTCGCGGATCTCGACCCGGATGTGGATGCAATACACCGACTGGTGTTCAATCAGAAAATCACTTTCGAGAAACGAGCACCATTTGTCCTGCAACAGGGCTGCTACTGTCCATTCAATTCGCAGAATACACTTTGGGACAGGGAAATGCTGGCGTATGCCTACCTTCCTGCTTCAGTATCTTTTCGGTATACGGATATACTTCGGGGTTACATTGCCCAGCGTTGCCTGTGGGAACATGGCCGCAAACTGGGATTCACCCGGGCAACTGTCTTCCAGGATCGCAACAGCCACGATTTGATGAAGGACTTCGAATCGGAAATACCCGTTTATCTGCACACGGAAAGAGTTATGAAACTGCTGGACGACGTAACTTTGAGGGATGACTGGGCATTCAACCTTGTCACAATCTACCGGAAGCTCCGGGCAGTGGGTGTTGTGCAGGAAAGTGAACTGAAACTCCTGTCAGCCTGGATCAAAGATATTGAACCTTACATGTGATACGGTAGATCTTGTAAATGCAAAAGAGCGAGTTCCTGACTATATACGCAACCTATTCCAATCTGGAGGGTACCAAACAGACGCTGCCTTCGGTTATTGAAGAAACCATGCGGAATGACGCGCGCCTTATTGTCCATGATTCAACCGAAATACAGCATGGCCAGAAAGAAAAGTGGGCTTACCTGAGATCTCTGGAACAGGAGTTCGGTTTCTTCCTGATTCTCAGCACTAACCTTTCGATGGCTCATGCACGAAACATGTGCCTGCACCTCGGCCGGGAATTATTTGCGCCGGATTACATTGCGATGGTAGAGGATGATCATGGATATCGCGAGGGTCTGGTATCCAGCCTGGTTCAGGCGATGAAAACCTACTATGGGAAGGTTGCACCGAATGGCCTGAGGATCGGATTGTTTTCCGCTTGTGCTTCTCACCCCAAGGCAAATAAAGAATACCTGCCGAATACCCGGCATCGTTATGCGCCAATCAATATAACCGGAAAGCCTTTCCCTCCAGGCGCAGTCAACAGCTGTTTCCGTTGTGCCCCGACCCAGCACTGGGATCAGGTATTGAAAGGTTATGATACGGACGAGTACCTGATTTCTGTTTTCCAAACCAATAATTTGAACTTGAGAAATTACCATAAAGGCTTTTGTTCGCTCCTGGTTGAAAACGGGGATCTGATGTTCGATATCAAGATGGAAGGTAGAGGGTTTTCCTCCGGCAACCAGCTTCGGCTATGGGACGATAATTACACCGCCAGCGATCCGCGTAGCAAGTTTCTGGGTAAAAAATCTGAACAGTAAGGGCTCCCTCCTGTAAATATTAATGAACTGATTCTTTATGAGGACTGAAAGATGAGTGTTATGACTGATGGGAGAAGCCCTCGGCCTGACTTTATTGGGACAGGCGCACAGTAATGTGACACTACCTTTATCTACGAGATGATGAAGCAGTATCCGGCTCTAATTAAGAATGTGGATGGGAAAATACCTTGGTTTGTTCCAGGCTAAAGATAATGGAAAATGTTATGTAGAAATATCAATTGACAAGCAGTCGCAGCTGTGTGCAGGTAGCATCCAGTTGTCGCGCGGTATCTCAAGCGCTTTATTCAGATAGGACTAAATGCCATAGTACGGCCGATGTTGGTACATTCACCCCAGCTCTTGACTTCCGGCATCTTCACCGCCGTCGACCAGAATTTCTGGATAAATGACATGATCTCCAAGAGGCGAAAATCTTCACATGGGAGAGCAAGGCATTCATAGGAGAAAACACTATTTTCCCAGTCTCGGGGCCTGAGTGGCAGACCGTGCACATCAAGAATCATATAGTCAACCTCAGAAAACAGTGAGAAGTAATCATCTTTAGAATAATTATGCTGTTTAGCGGAGGAAATTCTGCCATTTTCGAAAATTATTATCGGCCTGAATTTTGAGATAATCTCCTTTGCACCTAGAAGTCCAAGAAAATCAGCGCCCTCAAGATCCGACTTAATGAAGGATATTTCCTCTGTGATCACCTGATCTAACCGATAGAAGTCCACATTGATCGACTCACTTTGCAGCCCTTCGGTATGACTGTGCATTGGGCCATCATGAGCAAGATGGCTTAAGCCAGGGTTATCTGGATATATCAAAAACTCACCATGACCCTCCTCTTTGTGTAGTGCCTTCTGGTGCAGTTCAACATTTTGAATTTTTTCCCTCAATAACCGCTTGGTTATGTTTTGAATTAATTTAGGGTTTGGTTCAAACGCATGGACTTTACCCTGCGCACCAACCAGCTTCGACATTGGAAACAGATGCATCCCCGCGTTCGCGCCGGCATCGACAACTTTATCACCGGTGCGAATTAGTCGATGGTAGAGTGCTGATGTGAATACTTCAATCAGCTTCCCATAGTCAGATCTCCTTGAGGTAATATCATTCATCAACCAAGTTGGACTATTGAACATGCGTCTCGCTCTCTCAGGTTTGAGAGGTTTCAATTTCTTCAACCAAGTTGGACTATTGAACATGCTTCTCGCTCTATTAGGTTTGAGAGGTTTCGACGTATGGACCCAAGTCGTTATATTGTAAACAGCAGGCGTTTATTTACAATGACGCGCAAAGCGACAAATCTGAAATATGTGGTGGTCAACAGATTCAGGATGCATCCTTAAAGCGTATTTTCGTAATCCATTGGGGCTTTGTAACCCGGTATTGAATGCAGGCATTTCGAAGTGTAATACACTATCATATATTTCTTGTCATCAGCGATTGAAGCCAGTTGGGTCTGTATAATAACCAATCACTGTTCCATTTCCGTTTCAGACCAGTGAGCAACCGCTCTACTGTAGTCTTGTCCCATCAGTTGGCTTACCGACTGATACTATAGATAATCATATGCTGTTTCAACAAAGCTTGGCTTTCCCGGGTTATGAAATCGGATCACCGGACTGGCGAATGATAGTGTTCTACAGGGCCAATAAGCTGGCCCGGTTTTCTTCGCAGAAGGTTGCCGAAGCGACAAGGGAATATGTACTCGGGAAAGGGTAGGGAGGAAGCCAGGGGGTAATACCTGCAGTTCCGGTAAATTACCGGGCGAACTGCGAATATTCTGTAGACGAAAGCGTATTGGCGACGTCCTGAAAATTTTCCACGGATTCCGAGAATGATTTGGCGGCTGTTCTAACAAACCGGGTTTCAGGTGCCAGTGTCTCGTTAACGCCTGCGAATAACCTTATTTTGTCAAGCACATCCGCGGATGGAAGGTTTTTATCGGTCGGGAAAAGGGATTCATAGGTTACCAGTAACCTTCTGTCGGGCATCCTTGCAGACAGGAAATCATCTATCATTCGTATTTCCCGGCGACGTTCTTCGAGTTCATTGACTAGCGTGGCTGTGTCAATTCTCACCTTTGACGGGCGGGTATCTCTGGCCCCGTCTTTTGTTAAATGCCAGATGCCGGATTGTCTTGCACGTTCTTCGGAAATTAATGTGGCTAGAAGGTTTTCTCTAACCAGATGGATTGCCTTGAAATTGAACTTCTCGATCAACCGAAGCAGGTAGGGAACTTCATGACTGTTTTGCCAGTATGTGTTCAGGCAATGCAGGCTGTTGTAGTTTACTGTTACAGACAGTACTTTTTTCTTGCGTTTTCCCTTTGAAAACCTGTGCTTGAGATAGTCAAAGTAACCTAGCAGTAATTTGGCGCGATTTTCTGGAGATGGAAGCGCAAGCTCGGGGTCTTTTGATATTTCCTTGAGGTAGTAATTGAAGAAGAAGTTCTCATTGTCCAGGTAGTCATTATGAAAGATTTCTGGAAGAATGGCCGCGCTTGCGGACTGTTTTAGCATGTCTCTCAGTGCGCTTGTCCCAGAGCGGGGCCTTGCAATGATGAATACAACGTTCATGCTGTGTATTTTCTTTAAAGAATCCAGGATTTTCATCGTGTAAAGGCTAGGCATAAATATAATAAAATCATTTACAGCTTAAATTAAGGTTATGTTATTTGCTTCGAGGTTGGTTTGGCCCCGGTTGAAAGATAGTCCCTTATGACTTCTGCAGCAGGACCAAACCGGCGTGTCGAGTGGTTATCTATCCAGACAACAGTGTCACACATATTCCTTATGGTTTCCATCTGGTGTGATACAAGGACAACAGACTTGTTTGATTGAATAAGTTTGCGCAATACGCTCCCGGATTTCTCCTGGAAGACCCTGTCGCCGACCCCGAGGACTTCATCAATTAACAGCAGGTCAGGACTTGCCTGCATCGCGACTGAAAATCCCAGGCGGGCCTTCATGCCTGTTGAGTAGGTGCGGATTGGTTCATCAATAAATTCCTGAAGATCAGCGAAATCAATGATTTCCGGTAACAACTGCTCCATATGTTTACGCGTAAAACCCATTAGCAGGCCTGAAAGGATCGCGTTCTGACGGCCTGTCAGGGCTGGCAGGAATCCCAATTGCAGCGAGAGCATTGTCGCGCTCCCGTGATTGCGGGTTATCGTACCACGGTCTGGATCAATGATATTGGCGAGCAGCTTTAACAGGGTTGATTTCCCGGCGCCATTGCGACCGATGACTCCGAGTGTCTGACCCTTGAACAACTCAAGCGAGACATCTTCCAGTGCCCAATAGCTGCTTTTTTTCAGGAAACCGGCGTTGTGTGTATATGAAACACCAACATTCTTCAGGCTAAGGATGGGCTGAGTGGCCATTTACTTTGCTGCTAGGGGAGTACTTTAGGATAGACCTTATCAAGCCGGAAAATAATCCGGGTGATAAAGAAAAGGAAGATTGCAGACAGGACAGCAATCACTGTGACCCTTCCCCAGTCTGGCCATGCATTGTAGAGGAGAATATCCCGGTATGATTCGAGCAATGTTGCCATTGGGTTCATGTAAAAGTAGGTTTGGTATTGTTCCGGTATGGTTTTCCCGGAGAAGAAGATGCCTGACAGGAACATTAGCAAGACCATGACGTTGCCGATCAGCTGGCTGATATCCGGAATAAACGGGACTGTAGCGGCTAACGCAAAAGCACAGGCACATATCAGTAAAAACTGCACAAGCAGAAGAACCGGGAGTGCCGCATATGTAGGGCTGATGCCTGGTCCGGCAAGCTCAAGAAAGCCCAGCAATAATATCAGTACGAGACCTGACCTAAGTGTTGTTTGTGCAATCGCAATCAGGGGGAAGATCACCTTGGGCAGGTTTATCTGGCGCATCAGATAAGAATTGGCGTGGATTGAGCTGGCGCCGGCACGCACTGAAGCATCAAACCATTTCCATAAGGTCAGTCCGGTTAACAGGAAAGGGATATATTCTGGGCCGTCACCACGCTTGAATAGCAGGCCAAACACTACATAGAACACGGCCATATACATTATCGGCTCGATTACCCACCAGAGGAAGCTTAAATAGGTTCTGGATGCTTCAGCTTGCAAATCTGCATAGACTTTATAGGTGATCAAGTCGAGATATTGTTTAAGTAGCATAGGGGCCGGTTACCGAATAATCCAGGTGCTGTTTTCCAATTTCACCGTGTTTTGTAAATTGACTAAAAGGCGGGTGCACCGTATCGTCCAATGCTTCTTGACGCCAGGTTGTTCTGACAAAATAACAGAAGAAACAGGGGTTAAAAATATCTGGCGCAGTTTAACTGATTGGTCTGTGGAGGTCGAACCCCATATTGCAGGGATTATGTGAAGAATGAGTGCTACTGCACAACGTTTTAGTCGAATTTTCTATGCTGCAGTTGCCCTGATTCGGGTTGTTCGCAGGGATGGCATCCTTGAACTGATCAGGCGTGGCAGCAATAGGATTGTCCCTGGCGAAGGGCATGGCCACAAACCCGATAACCATGCCCCCGTCTCGCTGAATATTGCGGACTTCAGGGTGCATGCGCTGGTCATAGACACCTACATACCAATGCCTGATCGTGATTCCGGCTCCGGCCGCATGGTCCAGATGCTTGAAATACTCCAGTCATTTGGATTTGGCGTGAGTTTCGCGCCTGCTGATCTTGGCTATCAGTACCCGTATGCTGATCAGTTGCTGAAAACAGGTATTGATGTCCTTTATTCGCCTCGCGTCAAGTCATTAAAGGCCTGGCTGGATGTCCATGGGGAGGCGCTATCGTTGGTTGTGCTCAGTCGAGTCGGGATGGCGAACCGTTTTATGGGGCTTGTGCGCAGATTCTGTCCGAATGCAAAGATTATCTTTGATACCGTTGATCTTCATTACCTCAGGGAACAACGGCAGGCGACTATCGAGCATAGCTGGCTACTCTCGGCCTGTGCCAGGGTGCGAAAGCAACAGGAAATTGGGCTTGCGTGTCTGGCAGATCATACGCTAGTGGTCAGTGATGCCGAGCGTGATGCGTTGCTGGTGGAACAGCCCCGGCTGCCAGTGTCGGTGGTGTCGAATATTCACGAGGCACATGGCAGAACAGTGGAATTCGAACAGCGCTCCGGGTTGCTGTTCATTGGTAACTTCAGTCATCCGCCAAACGTTGATGCAATGATACATTTTGTTGCTGATATTTTCCCAATGATCCGGGCGCGGTTACCGGATATTGAGTTGACTATTATCGGCAGTAATATGAAGAACAGACTTAGAGTCTGTAAGGTGCCGGGGGTGAAATTGCTGGGCTATGTCGAGAATATTGTTCCTTATCTTGAATGTGCCCGGATTTCAGTGGCGCCACTTCGTTATGGTGCCGGTGTGAAGGGGAAGGTAAATCTGAGTATGAGTTATGGATTGCCGGTTGTAGCGACACCTGTGGCTGCCG
>Ga0209013_10005206_pt1 | contig 11240 bp, 6 predicted proteins | sample Cruoilmetagenom2_FD_187291 | JGI IMG/M metagenome (GOLD analysis project Ga0209013, IMG submission 187291) | Oil polluted marine microbial communities from Coal Oil Point, Santa Barbara, California, USA - Sample 2 (SPAdes) (version 2) | ecosystem: Environmental > Aquatic > Marine > Oil seeps ...
TGCACACGTTGGCCAGCATGTCGTCGGGCTGGAAGTTGCCGGCAGAGGTTTCGAACGACTCGTGGGAGGCTGCGATGCCGGCACCGTAGATGGTCTCGTTGAGGTGCGACATCTCCACCAGCTTGTCGCGGATATGTGAGGCGGCGGGTACACCGTTGTAGTCGACGGTGGTCGCCGCGGCGCCGATCAGTACGTCGCCCACGCCGGATTTGCAGACGTAGGAGCGGCGGTGGTAGGCGGTGAAGCGCTCCACCAGTGGCGAGACGAACTCGGTTTCGCCGCAGAGAAATACCCGTTCCCACGGGACGAAGACGTCGTCGATGATAATCAGGGCTTCCTGTCCGGAGAAGCGGGCATTGCCGACGTCGATGGTGCCCCCTTCGAGCGCACGAGTGTCGCACGACTGGCGACCATAGATGAACGTCAGGCCGGGATCGGTCACTGGGATGGCCACCGTGATGGCATAGTCCTCGTCCTCGGGCCGCAGCCGGATGGTGGGCATGACGATGATCCAATGGGAGTTGAGGCACCCTGTCTGGTGGGCCTTAGCGCCGCGGATCACCACGCCATCGTCCCGCCGCTCGACGATCCGCGTGTACAGGTCGGGGTCTTCCTGCTGGGAAGGACCCTTGCTGCGGTCGCCCTTGGGGTCTGTCATGGCACCGCTCATCACCAGGTTGAACTCCTGGCAGTGACGGACGAAGGCCTTGAAGCGCTCGTGATACTCGGTGCCGTGCGCCTCGTCAGTTTCGTGGGTCACCGAGTACATGGCGTTGATGGCGTCCATGCCGACGCACCGCTGGAAGCAGGTGCCGGTCATCTGACCGAGTCGTCGCTGCATCCTGTTTTGCATCACCACGTCGTCGACGCTCTCGGTGATGTGCAGGAAGCGGTTGACACGCCCCCCGCTGATGGATGATTGGGCGGTGGCAAGCTCCGGATCGTCCACCGCCAGATCGTAGGTGGCAGCCATGGCGTTGATCGACGGGCGGATTATCGGATGGTCGACGGGCTCGTCGACACGCTCGCCCATGACGTACACCTTGACACCTCGGCCGCGCAGACTCTCGATATAGCCCTCACCGTTGATGATCGGCTTGGTGATCCCGTCCGGAGCGGCGATACCTTCTGGCGTCTTCACAGTGCCCATGACGCACCTCCAGTGGCGGTCGAAACCGAGTCTAGCAGAGAGGTACCTGGTCGAGCGGGGCGTGAATCAGAATCAAGTCCCCTCCGGAAAACCGAGGCAGCGGTCAGCGACGGCTCCATCTCACAACCGCAGATAGCGCAGATAAGCGCAGATTTTCGGGCCCGAGTTGATCAGCGTTCATCCGCGTGATCTGCGGTTTCTCCTTTACGAGCGCCCAGCTACTGAGAGCCGTTTTTTTGTGTGGTGATCTCCTCCTTAGGCTTTGCTGCTCGCCGTCTGATCAAGCCCTCTTGAACGACCGACGCGACCATGACGCCGTCGCGATTGAATATGGATCCGCGCGTGAAGCCGACGGCGTTCGACGCCGACGGGCTGTCCATGGCGTACAGCAGCCAGTCGTCGACCTTGAAATCACGGTGGAACCACATCGCGTGGTCGAGGCTGGCCACCTGCATGCCGTGGCCCATGAAAGGAACCCCGTGCGGCAACAACGCGGTCCCCAACAGCGCGAAGTCCGAGGCATAGGCCAGCAGCCAGCGATGGAGCGCGGGATCGTCCGGCACCGAGTGGTAGGTCCGGAACCACAGATGGCCGACGGGCTCGCGCACCTCGGGCTCCAGATAGTTGGTGGCCTCCACCGGTCTCGTCTCGATAGGACGTTCGCGGAGCCACGTCTCGCGGTACGCTTCAGGAATCTTGTCGGCCACCTCCCGGCGCAGGTCGAGCTCGGACCGCAGCTCGTCTGGACCCGGCACGTCGGGCATCGGGAGCTGATGCTCGAAACCCTGCTCCTCCCTGTGAAAGGACCCGGAGAGGTTGAGGATGACCTCGCCCCGCTGTCTCGCCACCACCCGACGGGTGGTAAAGCTGCCGCCGTCACGGATGCGATCCACTTCGTACAGGATCGGGGCGTCCACCGCACCCGGCCGCAGAAAGTAGGCGTGCAGCGAGTGGACAAGCCATTTCTGCGGCACGGTTCGCGACGCCGACGACAACGCCTGGGCTAGCACGTGGCCGCCGAACAGCCGCCCCCACCCGAGATCGGTGCTCTGGCCCACGTATTGATCCTCGACCACTTCCTCCAGCTCGAGCACTCGCACGATCTCGTCAAGGGCGTCGTTCATCTCGAATTCCTCCGGCGTGGGTGAGGATAGCGCATCGTACCGGAGCGCGATCCCGTCCATGAACAGGTGATCAGTCTCGCCCACCCGCCCAGTCGTCAGTTATCAGTCCCACCCTCACCTCAACGACTCAGCAGCTCCGGCACCGCTTGGTATCGTGCTGCCCACTTGACACGCTCCTTCAATTGGGTGGCACCCTGGAGGGCCGCTGTAGACGCCGCCGGAATGCAGGATGCCCGTGCCGCCCAGATGCGTTATCTTCTGTGCATCGCCTACCCGCGGCGTGCAGGCTCGAACCGGCACCGTGCAAAGCCGATGGGTACTTGGGCGCGCGACAGTGGCTACGAACATCTCCCGTTACGATCTGATAACAGACATAGGCTTTTGGTTGGCCCTGCCAAAGACAATGAACACGCACGATTGCTGAGTTGTAAGGCCCCACGGAGGTGAAAGGTGCACTGAAAACGGTTATGTCCACCGTCGCCGGTAAAGGGATCTCAAGGCCATCGGGCACCAGCGCCTGAGCGACTTCTTCTTCTGTCTCGTAGAGAATCGTCATGCCCTCCAGACCGCGGAAATAGAAAGGGGGCTTTTGAAACAGTGGCGCATTTACGGGCCTGTCGTATCCGAAACTTTCTTTACTTACTTCTTGTTGCATATCTTCTTCTTCGGCAAAGCGTTACCGTCAACCCAGCAGTGCGATGAAGCGAGCCTTCTGTTCGTCCGTCATTCTGGAAAAAACGGGTACGCCCCATTCGGTCTCCGGCAGGTTCTCCAACTCGGGCGAGCGCCGAAGCCGTTTGGCCTTGTCCTTGTTCTCAGCGAGGACCTCGCCAATACCGGGCGGCCATACCGGACAATTCTGCCGGTCATGATCGGGGGATCGGCATACGGGACATCGCGGCCGTCTCTTCACGGCAGTCACTTCGGTGACTTCTTCAGCACTGCCCTTCCGACCGTATCCTAGTCCGGTCCACACAAACGGCACCCCGGCCGCCTTCAGGTCCGCACGCAGGGTCGCATGGTCGGACGCACGCTGTCGCCGGCCCTCCACGTTAAAGGGGAAATACGAGGAGTGCGATATCAGTGCCCAGTCGACGGACACGTGAAAACCGGGCAGAGCCAGGCACTCGTTCGGCAAAGACGTCCCACCGCTGACCTTCCCGTTGTGGATCATGAGATGGTAGCCCGCCTTGTCACGACCGGCCAACAGACGCTCGGGAATATGGGTGTATTCCTCGCTGAAACCCCACTCGTACTTGCTGAGGTCCAACCCGGACTGCTCAAAGAGGGCAACGCCCAAACCGGCGGCGTACTGAACCCACTCGATGCTGCCGAACTCCCATCGTAGATTCTGGAGATTCAAGAGGCACCTCCAAACTCAGCTCTCGGACAGAATCGTCACGATGCCGGCGTCGCCATCGACACGGATCTCCTGCCCGTGATCGACCCGCTGGGTGATGTTGCCCGTTCCAACCACGGCAGGGATGCCGTACTCCCGGGCGACGATGGAACCATGCCCCAGGATGCCGCCCATGTCGGTCACGAGCCCCGTCGCGTAAGCGAAGAGGGGGGTCCACGCAGGATTGGTCATGGGGCAGACGAGAATCGAGCCGGGTTCCATCCTGTCGAACTCATCCGGCGAGTTGATCAAACTGGCCGGGCTCGTGACCGTGCCGGGACTCACCGCCACACCCACGAGCGTATCGCTGTTCGGATCGTTGTAGACCTGCGTTTCCTTGAATTTGACGCCGGGATGCTTGTTGGCGTCGGATGGAATAGTCCCGGGGGGGTGCAGTCGCTTGCGAGCTTCCCTCAGCTCGCGGCGTTTGGTAGCCAGTTGCGCATATTCGGTCAGTGCCTTGTCTGCCTTTCGGGCTTCAATGGCCTGGTTCAATTCATCTGTCACCAGATAGAAGACATCATCCGGTGCGGCGATCGTGCCCATGTCTGTCAGGCGCTGCCCGAGTTCAAGGGCCAACGGCCTCAAAACGGGCCACGCAATGTACAGATAGAACATCACTTCCTCTCGGATGAAGTAGAAGCGACGGGTGAACCAATGACGATAACGAAACTGCCAATACGACAGCCCTTCGAGGAGACCCTCGATCTCTTGCAGCGCGCTCTCGCGCCGCTGTTTCGTTTCAATCTCCTGTTTCTTGGGACCGTAATCCTCACTGGCAACCCGCGTCTTCAAAGCCGCCAATAGCCCGGAGGGGTCCTCCATCGGCAGCGGCACGGCAAAATCGAGACTGTAGCCCAAATGTCCGTATGTCTCGAGGTACCCCTCAATGGCTTCGACCGCCGGGGCGCCTTCCGGATGGTGCTCGAGTGCCGCCATTAAACGTTTGGCGGGGGTCGTCGCGACCAGTTCATAGAGAGCATCGTTTTTTCGAATCTGCTCGGCTATTCGGTGCAGATGCTCGTTGGCCTCCGTGGTCTTCGATCTGAACCCGCTCATGAGGTGACCGCTTGTGAATTGGTGCTTCGGCAGGGTCTCCCGCAGAAAGACCTGCAGTTGGTTGTCCGTGACCTTCGCGACCCCGAAGGTATGGCTCGCATTGCTGGCCCAGTACATGCCGCCGGCGATGGCCAGCTCGCACATCCCCTGCATCAATTCTTCGTCGGACGCCGTCGCGGGATCCACCTGCCGCCACTCGTCAGTCGTGGCCACCAGGTCCGGCATCGTTTTCTCGGACCATTCCCTGATCTGGTTCTCGTTGTCCTGGACCTTGGTACCCGCGGTGAAGCTGAGATCGTCGCTCTCCGGCATGGTGACCGCATGGGCGACGTCCTCTATATTTGCCGCCTCCGCCCATTCTTCGAAGGCCCTTTTGTCGTCGGGTGGAAGCTCCGCCAGAAACAGGTCGAGATCATGCTTTTCCATCTCGGCGTTCTTCTTAAGCGCCTCCGCCGTCGCGTCTTCCTTCTCCTTTTCTCGTGCCTCGCGTTCCACCTTCAATTCGGCGGCGTCCATTTCCTCCTCGGACATCGCTTTAGGCTTCTCTTTCTTCTGCTCACCGACAACCACCGGGAAGTCAAAGCGCTGATATGCAAATCCGTTGAGGGTTACAAACAGGGCGCCTCCTCCGACCATCAAGCTCGGGCGCTTCTTCCCTTTGGCGATGGTTTCCAGACCCTCAGTCAAATACAGCTCGTCAAACAACGGCGTGCAGGGATCCGGGATGTTCTCAACGATCTGTCGCCGGGCGAGAATCTGTATCGGTGGCCTGGGCTCCCAGGAGACCTCTATCGGCTGAGGCGGAAGATTCGTGACAGGACGTGACTGCAGCAACCAGAGCTTGCCGTCTGAGATGGCCCACTCGATGTCCTGCGGGACACCGTTGAAGAGCTGCTCGATGTCGAGCGCCCGGGATGCTAACTCCTCGAGTGCTTCTGCCGACAATGAGGACTGGGTTCGCTCACTCTCGGCGATGTGTTCCAATCGCGTGCCCTGGTCTCCATCGCAGACGATCTTTTGCTCCTTCGTGCCGATCATGGTCTTTTCTGCAGTCAGGGATTCTCGATCCACGACGTAGGTGTCCGGCGTGACCTGTCCGCCGACCACGGCCTCGCCGAGGCCGAAGGAGGCATTGACAATCATCTCTGATCGCTCGCCGGTCGTCGGGTTGACCGTGAACAGGACCCCCGACACATCCGACGGCACCATGAGCTGCACGACCACGGCCATGGCCACCGCGCCCTGATCGATGCCCATCTGGTGCCGGTAACTGATCGCCCTTGGAGTCCAGAGGGACGACCAGCAGTTGCGGACCGCCGCGATCAGGGCCTCCTCGCCGCGGACGTTCAGATATGTGTCCTGCTGGCCAGCGAATGACATGTCGGGCAGGTCTTCCGCGTTGGCCGAAGAGCGCACGGCCAAGGCCGGACCATCACCACCAAGCACGGCGAAGGCCTCACGGATTTCCGAAACGATTGCGGCCGGCGGTTCCGCCTCCTCGAACAAGGCCTGAATTCCTGCCGAAGCCGAATCGAAGGACAGGGTCCTGCCGGTGATCCCGGGCTTCGCCAGGTCGATAATGGCCGCCTGCAGATTGTTTTCGTCGACGAATCGCCGATAGGCAGATGCCGTCACATAGAAACCGGCGGGCACGGCCAGTCCTGCCGCAGCCATCCTGGCGAGCGATCGACCCTTGCCGCCAAGAAGTTCGAGAGAGGACTCGGCGGTGTCAAGAGGCAGTATGTATTCACCGTTCATGGGTCTCATCCTTGATGATGTGAGGGCGCCACCTGCTCACTCTTGCTCGGTCGCCCCTCCCTGAAACTCGAAAGCCCCCTTGTCAGGGGCCTTGCCGGAGATCCTCGGCTGATCGTCAAAGTCGACAGACAGACCTGAATCGGCGGCCGTATCAATCGCGGGACTGTCCGGCCCAAGGCGCAGGTCGAACGCTTCCAGATCGACAAATCGTGGGTCGCCCACGGCGTCCCCGGCGCCCAGCGGCATGCCACTGGGATCCTCGACACTGCCGTCGAGGCAGTAGTACAGGTTGTGATCCCTTGACTGATCGAAGTCCGATTCGTAGTAGGGCGAGGCGCCGCCGAACACTTGCAGACCCTCGCCCACGGCGAAGATGTTGTTCCGGATCCTTATATTTTCGAGAATGCCCTTCGGGAAGGTGAAGACCACATGCACGTTGGCGTTGCGTGGTTTCCTGCGAAGCACGGTGTTGTGCTCGACCACACAGTCGCGCCCGCCCCAGAAGAAGATGAACTGCTGCCAGTCGTCGCTGATGTTGTGATGAATGCGGACATTCCGGGGGTCGCCTATGGCGGGCCCCTTGGTGATTTCGAGGAACCCCTCGTTCCCCACGGAAATGTTGTGGTGGATCTCGATGTCTTCCCTGGGATGCTTCCGGTCCGAGTCAATCTCGATGGCGCCGCCGTCGGAGCCCCAGCGGCCCCCGGTGGCGATGTAGTTCTCGATCCGGTTGTAGGAGATCTCGTGGTGCGACGCGGTCACCTGGATTCCGATGGGACCCCAGTTCGGGTACTGCAGGAAGCCGGTGCAGTCGTGAATGTAGTTTTTGGTGATCAGGACATTCGTGCCATAGCTCTGGAAACCCACAGGATAGTCGTAGACCTCGTTATTGCGAATGGTGACGTGCTGGGCGCCGCGGTCGATGAAGACCGCACCCATCTTTCGTGCCTCGCTCATCCCCGGCGCGGCCGCCGGACCATTGTGGAAATAGAGGCCGTCCACAATGACGTGACTACCTTCGATCAAAAAGACATTGCCGTTGAGATGACGGGGGTCCGAGTTGGTGAACTTCGGGCTATGTCCCTCGTCGCCGTACGACGTCAGGACGATCGGCGCATCCTCGGTGCCGGACGATGCGATGGTCACACCTCCATGAAAGCTCGCCCCCCGGGCGAACAGCACCTTGTCACCGGGCTTCAGCGCCAGGCCATCGAGCTTCGCGAGCGTCTTCCATGGCCTGGCCTTCGTCCCGTCGTTCTCATCCGACCCGTTGACATAGTCGAAGTAGTACTCGTGTTGATCCGCGTCCGCAGCCATCGAAAGAAAAACCCCGCAGATCATGACGACACATGCACATGCAGCAGTCAAAAAGTGGAATCGGCTCATCCTGTCATCCTCCCACCGTGCCAGCAGACCCGGCTTTCTAAGTTTCTGAATCCTCGCGCCAATACGGTTCGCGCAGCCGTTGTTTGAGCACCTTGCCGAGGGCGTTGCGGGGGAACTCGTCCTCACGCAGCTGCACGCCGCTGACCCGCTGCACCTTGCCCACGCGCTCGTTGACCCACATCATGATCTCCTCGGGATCGGGCTCGCTGCCAGGAGTGGCGCGAACCAACGCGAGGGGCGTCTCGATCCACTTGGGATCGGGCACCGCGATCACCGCCGCCTCGTAAACATCCGGGTGCTGGATCAGCACCTCCTCGATATCAGATGCGAAGACGTTGACACCACCGCTGACGATCATGTCCTTCTTGCGGTCGAGGATGTAGAGAAAGCCATCCTCGTCGAATCGTCCGATGTCGCCGGATCGCATGTACGGCTCGCCATGCTCGTTGAACCACAGCGCCTCTTCGGTCGCCTCGGGTCGGTTGAGGTAGCCCTGCATCATGCCGCCGCTCATACCGACGATCTCGCCCGCTTCGCCCGTCGGCACCTCCGTGCCGTCGTCGTCGATGATGCGGATATCCGTGCCCGCGATCGGCGGCCCCACCGAACCGGTCTTCGCCACCACATCCTCGGGTTTGAGAATGGTGCCCAGACCCTCGGTGAGCCCGTACAGCTCCATCAGACCGGGTCCCATTTCGTCGAGGATCCGGTGCTTGAGCGGCAGGGGCATCGTCGATCCCATCGAGATCATGACCTGGAGGCTGGAGACGTTGGCATTGGCGAATGCGGAATGATCGAGAACGGCCTGGTACTGGGTGGGCACCAGGAAAATGTGGCTCGCCTTCTCCTCTTCCACTGCCTTCAAAAACACTTCGGGATCAAATGTCGGCAGCATGACAGTCAATCCTCCCGCGGCCACAGAGGGCAACAGGGTGGCCCAGGTGGCGTTGGAGAAAAGCGGCGTCGAAACCACCACCGTCGATCCCGAGTGGATACGGAACTCCAATCCCATTCCCTGAGCCATATTGAATCTCGAGTGCTGGGTTTGCACGATGCCCTTGGGCACCCCGGTCGTGCCGGAGGAGTAGATGACCACACACTCGTCCTGATCAACGGTCTTGACCCAGGGGGTGTCCTCCGAGGCATGGGCGACGAAGTCCTCGTAGCCGGTCCACCCTTCGGACTCGAAGCCAACCGCGATCCGGCGGCAGTCCTGGAGCTGATCCGCGATCGGGAGAACCAGTGGCTCATGCGGGGTTGTTGCGAATACGAAGCGTGAGCTCGAGTCCTCGATCAGCCTCGCCAGACTCTCCGGGTTCAGCAGGGTCGACAGCGGCGCCAGCACGCCGCCGGCTCTAATCACCCCGTACGTGATCTCCAGGCCCTGCTCGTTATTCGTCGAAAGCAGGCTGACCCGGTCGCCCTTTTCGAGCCCGGCATCGATCAGGGCGTTCGCGACCTTGGCCACACGCGCCTCGAATTCGCGCCAGCTGACCCTTCTGCCGCCGATGACAAACGCGGTCCGCCGGCCCCGAAACTTCGCGTGCGACCACACCGCGGAGCTGATGTTGTTTGCGATTTCATAGCCGCCCATCACCTTCACGACGGCCCTCCCGACCTGAATTTGTGGTGCAACGCCAACGCCCCGATTATTGCAGAGCGAGAAGCCGATAGACCACCCTCCCGTCCCTCAGGCTCTCCACGTACTGCTCCGGTGTTCTGATCATCGTTCCCCCCTTTTTGAATTCAACGTCTCGTGTTCACGCATGTCGTTTCCTTGCTCTGGACTCTGCAATCGGCATCTCCGTCTTGGGATCGGAGGTCCGTGACCGCTCGGTCACCTCGCTCCAGCGTGCGGCGAGGGCATCCGGGTTGCCGCACTGCAGGATCACCATGTAGCCGCCGTCGCCGTCGCGGCGTTCGAGAAAGCGTCCGGCGGTGGTGTATTCCCGGATCGGAGAACCCAGGTACGTCCTGCGTTATCAGTTCATACGTGACGACCGAGGAGGTCGCGACAGAGGGTGTGGCACACCTCATGCTGATGAGGCAAGCAGCAGCCGTCAAAATCCGGTTTCACATCAAATTTCTATGATTCACTGCTGCGCCACAACGCGCTCCCGGTCCTTGGCGAACCTGAGCGCCGCGATGATGTAGAGAGGGGTGCTCAAGAAGCCGACGGCCGCTGCCGTCAAAAGGGCCCCTGTAAAGGTCCAGTTGTCGACGAGGCGTCCCGTGACCCATGGGCCGGGCCCCGAGCCCAGGATGTTCTGAGCGAAGATGAGAAAGGCCACAGCGGTGGCGCGGATCTTGACCGGTGCGAGATCCTGGACCGTCGAAAAGACCCCGCCAAAGGCGAACATGCTGCTCATGGAGGAGATGAACCAGATGACATAGAAATACCAGGTATTGGGGTCCACCAAAAGGAACGCGACACCGATGGGAGTGAAGAAGAAGTTGGCGATGACCAGGAGCCAGAGCCGGCCACCGCTCCAGCGTTTGTTGAACCAATCGCCCACGATGCCGCCCAGGATCGCGCTCAGCGTACCGGCAACCAGAAAGATCCACCCGGCCAGACCGGCGGCGCGTTCGAAGGTGAATCCCCGCTCCACCTGGAGCCAGGCCAGAGCAAAGACGCCGGATGCCATGGCGTAGCTCTGCATCGATGAAGCAAGGATCGTGAGGGTCAGCGCTGGGGACTGCTTCATCGTCGAAAACAGCTTGCCGACCAGCATCCAAAAACTCGGCGTCGGTTCGCTCGATGATTCCTGCCGTGGCCGGACCTCTTCCATCGCACCGCGCTTCGGGTCCTTGAGCAGGAGCAGCGGCAGGACGAAGACGGTACCCGCCAGTCCGAGGATGAGAAAACACCCCCGCCAACCGTAGGCCGGCAGGATATAGCTCGAGGCGATCATTCCGATGCCCGCGCCCAGCGGGATCCCCGCGTAGTAGAAGCCCGCTGCGAAGGCGCGGTATTTGGGTTTGAAGACGTCACCCAACATCGACAACGCACTTGGCGTGAGGGTCGCTTCACCCACACCGACAAAGGCGCGGCAGCACGCCACCTGAAAAAGGTTGCGCGCGAATCCGGTCGCGGCGGTCAGCACGCTCCACAGCGCCAGGCCGACGGCCATCAGGCGCGGACGATTCCAACGATCCGCCAGGGTGCCGAGGAGGACCCCCATGAAGGTGTAGAAGAGCACGAAGCCAAAACCGGTCAGCAGCCCGATCATCTCGTATGAGATCTCGAGGTCCTCGTGCACTTGCTTCGCGAGGTTACCGAGCAGCGCCCGGTCCGCGAAGTTCAACATGTTGAGGAAGGTCAGAAAGAGGAGGAGCAGGAGCGCCGAGTGTGCTGTCCCTTTGC